>Ga0302325_10022415_pt1 | contig 13214 bp, 12 predicted proteins | sample Palsa_T0_2_FD_201948 | JGI IMG/M metagenome (GOLD analysis project Ga0302325, IMG submission 201948) | Peat permafrost microbial communities from Stordalen Mire near Abisko, Sweden - Palsa_T0_2 | ecosystem: Environmental > Terrestrial > Soil > Palsa > Peat permafrost | place: Sweden: Abisko... | reverse complement strand
TCAAGTCTCCTTCCATCGTTGACAAAGAAATTCCTTTTTGGCCCTCCCTTGTTTTGAGATATCAATGGAAATCTCCCCGACATGCAGTAGGTCGAAACGATCTTGATAATAACCCCAATCCCAGTTGGCTTCCCAGACAAATTGCTTCCTGTTTGCGTTCTCTACCATTGTACATGGTATTGAGGTACATTGTGGACTCGCCTCCTCTTGTCCTCAGACCCTAAGCGAGGGCCATTCGCCCTTCACCCTATTGTTGCAATTCACTATTGTAAATCTAATTCACCAAGCAAAAAGCCTTCCTATTGTTCCTACAAGCGAGGTACATTTAAATCCCTCGCACCTGCCCATTTCTTCTTTTGAAAATTTTCAGGAACTTCGATCTTCCAACATCCGCAACACCACCATTGAACCACAAACCCTCGTACAATCGTCCCGACCATCCCCCAATCTCTCTCTCTCTCTCTCAATCTACCATACCATGTCGAACAATCAAAAGCGCAAGCGCTGCGGCTCCGAGCCGCCCAACCACGCTCCGGGGGTCCAAACCCGAGCCACGAAGAAAGCGAGGGTGGGGGAAAGCCCCTCAATGTTCGTGCCTCCCACGAACATTGAGGAGGTGAACAAGAAGAGGAAGTGGGAGGGGGAGGAGGCGACTGGTAGGTTCAAGCGTCTCCGGTCGGTGGAGCCGGAGATGCTCAAGCCAGAAGTCCGGAAGCCGAGGGAGGAGGAGAAGAAGGAGAAGGCCGAGGAGAAGAAGGAGAAGGAGAAGGAGGAGAAGGAGAAGGAGAAGGAGGAGACGAAGGAGAAGGTGGCTTCGGCCGGCGGCTTCTCAGCTTTTGCCAATGGCCCGAGTGGCTTTGGGACATTCAAATCCGCGGAGAAGGCACCATGCTCATGTCTTGATAAATACGAGGGACTTGTCGGGAAGGTGGTCAATGGACGATTCGTCCCGAATCTAGTACAATCAGCTCAGGCTGGTACATTTGGAGCCGGGTTCTCTGGGTACAGAGAATCAGGCAATGGTGGTACATTTGGGGCCGGGTTTGGAACGAAGCCGAAGCAGGAGCAGCCGAAGCAAGAAAAGCCCAAGGAAGAGAAGCCAAAGGAAAAGCAGAAGGAATCTGCTCGGCCAGAGAAGAAGCCGAAAACTTGGGCCAAGGTGGAAACGGAGTTTGTTGAGCCAGAGAAGAAGCCAAAGAAGGAGCATCGCCGCAAGGGAGAGTACCACGACGAGAATCTGGCAAGCAAGATGAAGATTCCCAACTACAAACCCAAGCCCGCACCTCGGCCGGAGAAGCGAAAAGACGGGGATTCGAATACATTCAAGTCCTTTGACTCCCTGTTTGAGCCAAGCGAGCCACTGAACAGACCGCAGAAGAAGCCGGGCAAGGTCAATCTCAAGATCTCGGAGACATTCGATACTGTTCGAGGGGAGAAGGTGAAGAGATTCGCGTCACAGGAGTATAGAGATTGGGTGAAGGCATGCATGGTGTTCTTTGGGCAGCAGAAGACTGGTGAAGAGGAGAAGAAGACGGCCGATGCGGGAATGAGCACCACCTCCACCACCTCCACCACCACCACCACCAACCCCAACAACCTACGATTCCCAAAGATTACACGTGGTTTTTGCAAACTCGAGGCCCATGAGTGCGTCAAAGGCGAGCGTCTCGATTGCTGCCAACACGATGTCCAGCGCTGTCTCAGGGGCAGTGCGGTCAACACTGAAGGGGCGGCGTGGCTCGAGAAGTTGAAGAAGGAGAGAATTAGATGGCATCCTGATAAGTTTGCTCATAAGATGGGAAAGAAGTTTGAGAAGGAAGCTCAGGAGTTCTTCCAGATTCTACAGGCGTTGGTTAAGAAGGCGGAGAAAGATTTGGGAAAGTGACAGCTCGAATGGAAATGGAGTGGCATGGAAAAGTCATTGACTTGAAGATTATTCGTCATGGAGATGGTGATCGTTGTAGGTTACTGCGGCTGCTGGGGATATGATACATGGTGGCCATGGACCCGAGTGCCAGAATGGTGCATGGTCTTTGAGCTTCCCAACATGTGGTGTAGGACTATCTCAGCTTATTGCGTCTGGTTTTACGAAGGATGATTATGATATGGATGGTTCATGAGCTGCTTGTATAGCGCTCTGATCATTGCGGAGAGTGCCCGGAGAGGAGCCTCTCGATCAGCAGTTTCCATGTTCGGGACTGCGCTGCTATTCATGAATTGAGGCAGCTTCATTGTAAATAGATTCAAATACATTGCTGTAATCTTGGTTCTTTCTTGAATTTCCGTGATCCAAAAAGGGCTCCTGCGCCCCAGTTTCAGCACTATTGGTCGAGTCAACAGTGTTTAAGGCGAATTGAAGCAGTACAGGGGCGGGATTCAGCCTCGAAAGAGGGAGTACAGCCTCACGAAAGCAGTGCCAGTATATTCGTATCCGCTAATACCCGATTCCCACACACCAGATGTAATAAGGACAGGCCGTTATCCCACCTGGGTTTGAGAGCAACGCAGAGATCCTATCAGCTCCAGGCCCCATCTTGTGCCTGCTCGTATTCGACTGGCTCGCTCGGCGCTGTGACGATGGCCTTCAAAGACTCAACGACACTTGAGAGAAGCTTGTCGATGTTCTCAGTTAAAACTTCAGATGTAGCATGTTGTATCTCAATGTTGTATGGCTCAGCATTTATGGGAGCTTGCTCCCTGCCCTTGTCGTCAACATCGCTTGATTCTCCTGGCTCCCTTTGGATTTCGCGTATTAAAGAATCTCACATTCAACTTGCGAGTCTCGGAGGCGAACTAATTCCGCTTCTTTGGCTGCTTTTCCGCCAGCTGAAAGGCCGAAAAGACACAGGTTAGGAGAGGGCATCCTAACCCCGCGACCTCAACTGGCGCCGCATTGCAGAACACACAATACGGCAGGAACAGTCCCTCGTGCATGAAGAGCCCAAAGTGTAGAGGCATGAGGCCACGGTAGTCGATGTGTTCTGTTGGAGTAACCAAGGGGAGGATCTCGTTCTCGAAGAATCCGATGAAGGGTACGAAGTCGTCCTTCGGCATCACCGACATCTCGGCCCACGAGATGCCCCGGCGTCCGGCCAAAGATTTCTCGTGTGATCAGGATATGTTTGAGTTTGTCTTTCCAGGGGTTTTTGTATCTTCGACCCAATCATGTGGAAGGTGTCGATCTGAACAATAACCAAAGTGTGAGGCAGAATGGTATATCTCACACTATCCTGCGACACTATTCCATGACCAGTTTGGAAGTTTCCCCTCAGTCTGAAACACAAGACTATAGTCGACAACGTGTTCGATGACCTGCAAGAGCGTGGGCTGATGGAGTTTGCAACCAAAACAACCCCTTTTGCAGCCCCAGTGTTCGTGGCAACGAAGGACAGGCCAGTTATCGACCATCGTATAGTCAACAAGTTGGCGGTACCGGATGCGTATCCGTGACCCTTGCAGTCGGACCTGATCGAGGCACTCCGAGGAGCTCGATCATTTCGTCCCGACCAGCCTCCTTGGCCTTGTGAATCGGCGTTCGGTCGCTATAGTTCCGGCAATGGACCATATCTGGCCACCTCTCTAGCAGCCACTTGGCCTTCTTCACCATTCCCTTCAAAGCTAAGGTGTCCAACGAGGAATCGCCATCGAACTTTGTCAACATCAGGTTACCCCCAGCCTGGACAATCTTCTCGGCCCAGGCTACCTGGCCCGCCTCCATGGCTGCCGTAAATGGCGTCTTCCCAGTCAAATTTCTTGCATTCAACTTTGTCTTGGATTGGCGAAGTAGCAGTTCGAGTATGATTTGATCATTTCGTTCAGCGTCGATGGCTTTCTGCTCCTCCGACTTAACCCAGGTCATATCTCTTGAAAAGAAGAAAAGGGTAATACGGTCTATGCTCATTGCTCCTTGGGGATCGAAATGGGGCGAAGTCAATTTTGCGAGTAACTGCAAGAAATATATATGCACTCAGATACTAATTCAGGAACTTCAGTATAGAGGAGGAAGGGTCAAACCGTCAAGCTTGGTCGATGTTACAGCTTTCAACACTCCTAACAGATAATTCATATATTTGCAAAGTAGCCGTGACGAGCTGGGTCTGAAGAATAATCGGTCTCTATCTGAAGCATTCCCATCGACGGGTTATCAATCATCAACTAATGTTAATTAATCATCTGGTCGCCGCAGTCAGGTGCTGTTGGCAACAAGGTCGCGGAAGCGCGGGACCAACCTTCTCCCCATATCGGTCTTCGGATTAGCGAGCAGGCCGAACCAATGAAAACGCCTCCATGGCGCCCTGTGATTTCTTGGCCCAGTGCCGAGAACTCCGGACGAGCAGTGAAACGGCCTATGACGCAACGGCATGCCCTAAACCACCGTCCAGTTTTCTCTTGCTATCAACTTCACTTGATCTCTTTAAAAGTGCAAAGACTCAACACCACAGAAATGCGCAAATTCAAAATCCAGACTTTTCCCGATTGTTGATGGGACTTCCACAGGAAAAGGCGCTCGCCTCGCAGGCTAATGAGGCACAGCGACGGGACGGGATGGCAAGCAGCATCACGGAACCAACCTCCGTTCCCAGCCCCCACATAAACACCAACGACGATTCTCTCCCACCATCTCACGAGAAAGAAAACGAGCAAGAACAAACGTCACGACCAAGCTCCAGCACACAAAATTCTCGCTCCTCCTTCGACTTCACCAAATTCCCAAGCCCCGGCCCTCAAACCAGACCACCGCCCCTCTCCTTCAATCCCTGGGACAAGAAAGGCTCAATAATCTTCTGCACCTCGGGCCTGCTGTTCTTCGACCTCGTCCTACCATGTCTAGTCTACTACACCCTCGACGCCTACACAAACCTAGAAATCGAAATCAACCTCGGAATCTCCTGCGCCTCTCTCGGTCTAGGGGAACTGCTTGAACTACCACTCCGAGGGTACCGCCTGTACAAATATCCCTCAATCTACGCCCCCCTCGGACAGACGTCAAAATGGGGTTTTGATTTCCTATTCTGGTGGTACCTGATCGCCACGGTAATCGGAATAGTCCCCTACGTCATATCCACGAGTCTCGATAATCCAATCCTCTGGCTCTTCCTATTCACGCCGGGATTCCTCGCGCTCTTCGCCTCAGCCACAGCAGCGATTTCCCTCTTCCCCTTCAGGCTCCCCTTCCGCGTCTCCTCGGACGCAAAAGGAGAGAAGTGCAAACCGTTCGCCTACTACGTGATCGAAGATTTCGTTGCCGTGGACGCTGATCAGCAGCGGCAATATCGCTCCGAGCTCCTTGTACGGTGGACTGCGAGTCCGGTTTTCAGGCGCCTGGTTTGGGAGGTTAATCTCTGGTGGGCGGTGGGAGGGTGCGTGTTTACGGGGGCGCTGGCGGGGATCACGTGGGGGTGTGTGTTTGATGTTGCGTATGGGTTGAGCTTTGGGGTGTTGTTTATTTGGATTGGGGTTTGGGCGGTGGTGACCTGGGTGTGGGTGAGATGGAGGTTGGGTTTGGAGAGGGAATGGTTTAGGAGCAGAGCGAGGGAGATACCCATAGAAGGCATTAGGGAGAAGGGAGAAGAAACAGTATAGAGTCTTCTAATAATCATTTTGCATTTCAACCTCTTGCTCGTTGTAAGAGAGTGATAAGGATGTTACTTGAAAGCTGTAATATTCACAGACGAGATTGGAGATGGGACCGCATTGGTGCTGCGGAAAAGAAAATCACAGCGAAAGACTCAGAATGGAGTATCGGGTATACACTAACATCCACCAGTTGAAACAGATGAAAAGTGTATATTTACGACAAAATCTGACTAGGATCAGCTATGGTATACAAAGCAAAATGCTTCCAACCACCATGCCATTCCTCCCGTACGCCGTCTCCATGAATTTGTTACACTCTAGCCTGAAGACTCTCTTCTCTTCAGAATTGCACTCCCAATGCCCAACCTCTTCTTCGTTCTTATACCGCTGCATATCCGCCCCGCGTACCTGGTCCTGATATCGTATTCATAACTCTCCGCATCCAGTCTTTGAACAGATATGGCACATCTCGTATCGTGTCCCCGTGGGGTAGGAGGTCCCATCCGCGCGCTCCGTATCGGTTGTAGTTGAGCCAGGATCCGAAAATGAGATAGGTCGCAGTCGATAAGAAGGCGCTGTTTGGGAGTCAGTTAAGCAATTATGCCGAGGGTTGGGAGGAAATATACATGATAATGAACCAAGTGAAAAAGCCCCAGTGATTCTTTTTCGCTTCATCCTGTTCTGGCTTCGTACTTTCGCAGGCCCACTTGGTCTTCCAAAGAAGTTTCAGGACATCCTCGTCTTTGTCTGACGTGTTGTATTCCACGAACTGTAGACTGGGCTCCCCACCAGCCTTCTCCTCCCGCTTAGTATTCCCATCCACATATTTATCCTCGGGGTCCCAGAGATTCTCATCTCCTTCCAAATCTTTAGCGCAAATAAAATCCACAATCGCTTTCTGCTTTTTCTTCTTGCCCTCGAAAACCTTGAAGCCACCCTTCATCTCCAGCCGTACACCTTCCTTTCCGCTGTCTGTATTTGAAGTCTTTAGTCGTGTCCACCGTGGATCGAGATATGAACCCCCTCTCTCTATCAGTTCCCCAGCAATAGGGAACGCATTCGAAAAGACGTCGGTTTGATCGTCCTTACTGATCACGCGCTCGATGCTGCATACTGCTTCTGGTCAGCGGGTTAACACAGGAGTTATGCGCTCGGAAAGCTTACATCTGGTCCCACCCGGGCATTTCTGATCATCAGGCACTTCGTCTTTGCGTTTCAAAGCTGTGCAGAGGTCGATTGTGTATGTCACATTCGCCCAGCTCGCGGTGTTTTCGATGCTGTGGAGCACAGACTTGGGCCCTCCTAATGCCTTGAAGGTCCAGTCGGTCTTATCTGCGAGAACATGCTCACAGTTTAGAGTATTTGCTGAAGCGAGGAAAGGGAGGAGGAAGGAGGATAGTATCGCGGCGTGGGCCGCGCTTGGAGGTAACCGCATGATCAAAAGCTAACAAGTGTAACGGAACGAGGCTTCTGGCGGAGAGCAAGGATCCAGTAGGGTAGGATAGAAGTAAACTGCTGTCTGTGGTAGAGATAGCAAGAAGGAAAATAGAGCCGTGGCGTGGAAGATGCAAAGTTGATGGTTTGTGAATGAGAGCAGTAGCTGGAGCTTCGGTCTCGGTATGACGATCGGGGCGAGGCATGAATGAGGCAACAGCGCTAGCGGCCGTTATGCCTCGCTTGTTTCTTCATCACGTGAATACTCCCCCTTTCCTCCGACCCCATTAGTTCCCATGAGGGTCAACTTCTCAACAAGATCTCGGAGCACACCTTGCAAACAGGATACGTACGATTTATCGTTAACTATACTAGTGGATTAAAGATACAGGAAGAGAACTATATGTCTACTGGTATGTAACCCACCGAGGCCCCGTCAACTGATTCTACCACTGTATATTTACATTTCGGGAAATATTTAAGGATAAAAGGAGCACAGCCGATATTCAGTTCAAGTAGTCCATAGGGACAGTCTTCAGTGTGGATTATTTGGAGAGCAAGAGGCTGTCATGGGCGAAGGATATTTGGAATAATGAGACTGGTTTACGGGAGGCTACGCTTTCAATAGTATCTCAGTCTCAGTAGCAAGGATCAAGTAACAAGACACAATATGCAGGACAAGAGAAAAATGGGGAGATTCGTAAAGCGATACTAAGCCTAGCCAAATGTTGCGCAAAGTGGCAGGGGATATTGGAGACTTGTAGGTTATCAGAAGCATTAAAATAAAGTTTCTGTAGCTCTAGACATGTAAGGATATGAAATGGAAGAGTTTCAATCTAACCGCTATGAGCTGGCTTATGATTCACATCAAACCCTCAAATTACAATTAATAATGAATCAAATGCGCCAGCTTCTGGTCATAAGGTGATTCGCAATGGGACCTCGACATTTATAAATATTGTGGGAACACTGCATTTCTACAACTTTCTCCTTACCTCATCAAATTCACTTGCAATCATTGCCTCAACTCCCCAAGTACAACGTAGTACACCTTCCGCAGCCATTTTATCAAGCTCAAGAGGTAAAACAGGCACATTGATACCGAGTACTCCTTCAAGACCTGAGAGAAAATAAGGGAGAGAAGTGCAATCAGCATCGCATACCAAAAATCTTCTGCAAAAAAAAAACAGAAAGCACCTCTTACAGAGATTGTACCAAAGCTCAGGAGTGCAGAAGCACAGTGAAAAGAGGACATATCGGCTCCCCTAGCCACCGGTACGATATCTAATACACTTCCAAATGTTACACCAGAGTCGGAGAGAGAATTAACCGTCAATGTTGCTACACCTCGAATATAATTGAACACTGCGCTACACACTTTTCAGGAAACGACTGTACCATTTCGAGAAGCACATACAATCTCTCATATCGGAAGCTCCTTTCACCTTTCAACAAAGGGACTGCACTGCAGTCAATGATTGCAGTTGCCAACAGCCAAAGTCGCTCACTTCCTGGACTTTTCGATTCCTGACCCTTAAACTGTTTTTGACCACAGTTCGAGAAGCACCATAGCGGAAGGCGATATTGCTTCAAGTAATGCATGTATACATGCCATACTTGGCAAAGAAACGGCTGTATTAGAGCTGCTCAGAGCAATTTATTAGCGCTACAGAAGTACTTCAAAAATTAATCTTGGAACAAAGTACATTGGCCTAAAGACACCTGCAGCAATGGCCTCCCAGAGACATTGGCAGGGCGAGTTAACGTCTAAGACGCCGACAGGACTGCCGGGTTCTCAACAAGGCCAACATCATTCCTTGGAGAATCTTACTGCTCGTACTCGAGGCCTTTCGATGCAGAACATTCCTGCTCCATCGTTTACTTCGAGTTCACTGCACACTCATCCTACGCCATATCCTCAAGGGCCTTATCCTTACGAGTCCTCAAATGAAACGAGGCAGTATTATGAACATAATACGGTGGCTCCAGTCAAACCAGCACCTGCAAATCCCCATATGCCACAACACCCACAACATGGACCACCTACATTTGGAGATAGCTCGCCGTCAGGCTTTGTATCGTATCCTCCCGGTGAAGAGTTAACGCCAATTCCACGACCAACCCGAACTCTCCTACCTGGAGAGCCTCTACCTTCAACAGTCGAGGGCTCACTTGCTTGGCATTATGATATGACTAAATCAAGGCCATTTTCTGCTTTTCAACAGAAATTTCGTGGTACTCACGCCGCCGAGAAGTTGCACACTCATGACCGTGTTCATGCTAGTGGAGCGCCAGCGCCAACGCCAGGACCAACGGCATCTCATGCACCTGCAGGCCCTGTGCCTTCAACATTCGGGAGCTCAATTGATCTACATGCAGATCGCGGTTCAAATGTAGCATCAGCTGCTCGTCAACACGATCCTCATGATATTCATAATGCTTCGGAGTCCCCTCCCGCAGACAATAGTCAGATTCCTCCCGAGCTTGTTGATTGGAGATGTACGAGGTGTAAAGCAAAGCACAGACCCTGTGATAAGACGAAGCCCAGTTGTGACCGATGCATCAAAAGCGGCGACGTCTGCAAATATCCAGAAATTCTCCGAAGATGCACAAATTGTTACGATTTCAAGTTTAAATGTGACAATGCGAAGCCAAGCTGTGGCCAATGCAGCAAATATGGCAAAGAGTGCAAATATGCAGAAAGAATACCAAAAAGTGGTTTGGGGAATAGGGGTATGATGAATCCGAGAAGACAACCTAGCGGACCGATACCACGTAGTGCAATAGGTTACATCGAGGAAATTGGGCAAGGCTCTAGAAGGACGAGATGGGTCCTCTCGAACAGGGATCACCCAGAAATTCTTGGTTGGTGGAGCAGGGGCGGAACTTCATTGGAAGGAAGGGTGCAGGTATCGCGGGTACGGCCTGGAGATATGGACCATATAAATGGAGTAGTGCCAGAACAAGTCATTGGTGTGGATGATCATGGGAACTGGGCTTATCCTCTTGAAGGAGAGGTTGGCAAATCCAGAGATATGAGATCCGCAACGCCCGGACCCAGTCTCAAACAAGACAAAAAACCACAAGGCCGGGACAGATATAAGAAACAACTCCCCAAGCCCTAGGTAGAATTTGTGTTCAGGAGTAAGTTCCAAATTTCTCCGCCCGTCAAATAAAAGCCGTATAAAGCTGTATGATTATTCGTTAGGGCCAAGACAACATCATCCGCCAAGCCAGTGGTTTCCAGGCTTGGACTCTTGCGTTGAGATACCAAACTGTTGTCAAGCGAGCTGCTATTATAGTGGTGAAAAGACAATGGTATGTGTGAGTAAAATAGATCATATAAGCTAGCGTTGCGTTGAAGGAAATCTTTACAAATACAAAGGGTCAAACTTCTTAATCATCTGTGATTGAGAGCGATTTAATAAGCTCAATATTGTCTGCTCATAGGTTTAATTGGCCTTCAATGGCAAGGCATTCAGTCTTGGGCTCTAATCTAGATGCGAAATTTCGTTCAGGGTCATCTTTAGAATTTACCCTGTTTCCTAAGAACTCTTTAGTAAATTTGGTGAGTTGAGACTGCCTTGCTCGTCGTGTTATTTGTTTCCTGCCGTTTCTCGCTAGAGTAAATTTGAAACCTTTCATATAACTCACAGAACACAGTGTGCCGCAACCCCTTATTACCTGCCCTATGGAATTGAAATCTGATGCCCAAAAACTTCGTCGTGACTAGACAAATGCTCTAGGATTCCATCATCAGTATATGGCATCTCACTGCATCGCGGCAGACTCAAATCTGCTTACCTTGATGTTAAGGTAAATCTCAACATGCGTGCCTTGGACCGCTGGCACGCACGCGCAGTCAAGAACCTCTGCATAGCTATAAACAACACCTGGTCTGTCTGCCTATGCTGGTGCCACCCAAACTGTGATGGTTGTGTCACTGCCATAGCGAATGATTTGGTCTTGACTCTTTCGCTGCCACGTCTCCCCTCTGAAGAGTGTGAATGAGGTTAATGGGTAGTGGATCTACCAGGAACACTTGCAACGATTAAGCATCTTGTACCACAGGAGAGTCTATTAGTGTGGAATATTGCTGATGGATGGGAGCCGCTATCCTATTTCTCAGGGAAGAAGATGCCTAAATAGCCATTTCCGCGGATAAGTGATCCAGATTCTTTTCATCATTGCGCAAATTTTAATTTAGATAGGTCGTTTCCTATGGACAACATGTTTTTTCTCTTTCGTGATCATGCTTTGGATGCTGATCGCGACCTGAAGGTTTCTTATTTGAGGATTATTATTTTAAAGGCTTGACGTAAAATCTTATAACAGAGGTGGACTCTGTGATATACCAGATTCAGCAGCCACACCCAACGCCGCCATTAATCTCACCAGCCCTCACCATTTTTACCACCTTCCTAACACTTGCCACCCAATCACATTCCACCTCTACATCTTCCTGCTTCCATCTGCTCCAAGCATCGACATCGTCATTCCAAACCGCTACCCTTCCAAGTAACGCAACTCCACCATCAAAAACCCCCATCCTCATTCTTTCCGCCGCTTCTTTCTTCGCCCCCTCATAAACACCTTCATATTTGTCGAGTGGCTTGTCAATCTCCTTTTCAACCACATCAACGATTTCTTGCAAGCTGGCTCGGAATGTACACATATGAACCTCGTTTCCCGATTGCTTCTCACCCGCGCTGACAACACGAACAATAAACTGAGCAATATCTCCATAGGTTGAGACTGCAACCTTGGTTTCTTCTCTGTGTGGAAACACAACAACACTCGCCCACAGTACATCAATCCCTAGAACGCCGTCTGTCTTTAATCCTTCTTCAAGTACGATTCCGGAGTAGATTGCTTTCCAATTCATTCCACATTCATTGAGCTTCTGCTGAATCTCAAATCGGGTTTGATACGGAGGCAAAAGTTCTCGAATTCTGGGATTAGCAGTGTCGAGGCTGTACTCGGAGGGTATGAAGAGCTTGACTCCAGCTTTGACGGCGGCGTCAATGATGGAGTCGGTTAAGTGGATGTCGGAGCCAGTGAAGGCGCAGATTACTGTATTCGTGTTGCTGAGATGGGTTTCAAGCTCAGACTCAGAGAAGTCGGTTTGAATATGAGTTACAACTGCATGTCCGTGTTGATGATTGTGGCTTTGTTCTGACTCGTGCCTATGAGCGTGAGGGTGATCGTGATCGTGAACATGATCATGTGATTGGCCGTTCGAGCGGATAATGTTGACGCTTGTTTGGCGAGTTAGAACAGTGATTTGTAAAGAGTCGTTGTGGGACAATGCATTTATAAGAGGGGATAGAATTGGTGAGGTTGGAGTCTATAAGATAGTATCAACCAGATATATCGTATCATGTGCTGCACTTTGAGGCTGAGAACTTACGGCGACAACGACAATTCTCTTTCTCGTCTCTGCCATGATAATCAGAAGCAATTGAGAATGAAAAGAGTATTAAAGGGTTGGTTTGATCTTTTACCTTCAAACGGCCGAACGGGAGAGGGGTAATGTTAGCTTCCGGACTACCGAACACACAGCTCTTATACGGAAGCACCTCACGAATCTCCAAACGCTGGGGTATTCGAGGCTATGAGTTTATTAATTATACTCGAATGCAAAGCCAAATTGAGTAATCTGAATTCCTTTTATGTATCGTTTTCTCAATTATTATTCCTTTTTTCATTTTTTCAACCTAGAGAGAGGCATGATATAAATTTTCAAAAATAAGAAAAAGCTTAAGATCCTATCTATAAAGTAAAAAGTTTGGATTTATCATCAGATTGATGGAAGTGACCGAGAAGCCCGTGAGGTGGCTGGAACGGTTAAGGCATTCAACATCACTTAACGGATCTTGCTTTCGACATTAAGAACACTTTACTAGGTTGCAAGTTTATGCGAAAATGAAAGAGATATGGTCTATCCTACCATCCTGCGTCCTCTCGTATCCATCCATCCACCACACGCACCCACCAAATATCCAAACTTCCTGGTTTCTTGACCAAAAACTCTTGCACTCCTCCACTCTCGACGCTTTGGCTTACTTTTCAGGCCTGGAAGAGTCAGACGCCACTTCTCGCGATGTCTCCTCATGATCATAACGCACCTCAGTTCTCGCAACTCAGCGGCGAGTGCTTTATAGATAGGATCTTCTATATTGCTCTGGCCTTGCTCAAGGGTA
>Ga0302325_10022414_pt1 | contig 13214 bp, 8 predicted proteins | sample Palsa_T0_2_FD_201948 | JGI IMG/M metagenome (GOLD analysis project Ga0302325, IMG submission 201948) | Peat permafrost microbial communities from Stordalen Mire near Abisko, Sweden - Palsa_T0_2 | ecosystem: Environmental > Terrestrial > Soil > Palsa > Peat permafrost | place: Sweden: Abisko... | reverse complement strand
ATAATCTCCGCTATGGCGACCCCTTCAGCCGTTTCCGAAAACCTGCTCGCGAAATACGAGCCTGTCATCGGACTCGAAGTCCACGTACAACTGCTGACTGCATCGAAGATATTCTGTTCGTGTTCGATTCGCTTTGGCGATCCGCCAAACACCAATGTTTGTCCGGTTTGCCTGGGACTTCCCGGTGCTTTGCCCGTGCTCAACCGCAAGGCCGTCGAATTCGCGGTGCTCGCGGCCATGGCTCTGCAGTGTCGCGTCAATGAAGTTTCCATCTTTGCTCGGAAGAATTATTTTTACCCTGACCTGCCCAAGGGCTACCAGATTTCGCAATATGACAAGCCTCTGGCTGAAATTGGATTCATCGATATCGACGGGAGCGAAGGCGGGACGAACGGCGGCAGAAAAAAAATCGGCATAACCCGGCTGCACCTGGAAGAGGACGCGGGCAAGAGCCTGCATGAAGGCTTTCCCGATGCCGCTTATAAGACGGCGATCGATTTGAATCGCACAGGCGTACCCCTTGCCGAGATCGTCAGCGAACCGGATATGCGATCCGCTGACGAAGCCTACGAGTACCTCACCCGGCTCAAGGAAATCATCCTGTACACCGGTGTCAGCGACTGCAACATGGAAGAAGGTTCGTTGCGCTGCGACGCGAATATCAGCGTGCGGCCTCGGGGGCAAAAAGAATTCGGCACCAAAACTGAGGTCAAGAACGTCAACTCGTTCCGCTTCATCAAGCAGGCGCTCGAATATGAGATCGAGCGCCACATCGGAATCATCGAGGGCGGCGGGCGAATCACGCAGGAGACGCGCCTTTACAACGCGCACGAAGGCAAGACCTACGGAATGCGCTCGAAAGAGCAGGCGCACGACTACCGCTATTTTCCTGAGCCCGACTTGCTTCCGTTGGTGGTCGATGAAAAGTGGCAAGCCGCGATCCGCGCCAGCCTCCCAGAGCTCCCCGAAGCGCGCCGCCAGCGCATGATGAAAGAGTATGGCATTACCGCCGGCGACGCCCACACGCTGTCGCTGACGCGCGCCATGGCAGATCAGTTCGAGTCCGCGGCGCGGACCGCGAAAAATCCCAAGCGTGTCGCGAATCTCGTGCAGAGCGAATTGCTTGGCCGGCTGAAGGCACAGGGCCTTGAGCTCGAACAATCGCCCATTTCGATGGCTGGGGTCACCGCCTCGGCCGATCTGGTCGAATCGGGTGCAATCTCCGGCAAGATGCTGAAAGATCTTTACGACCTCTGCTTCGAACGCAAGCAGGATTTCCCCGCTGTTTATGAAGGCGAGGGGCGTCCCGAGCAGTCTCGCGACACGTCGGCGCTCGAGAAACTCGCCGATGAGCTGATCGCAACGAATCCGAAGCAGGTGGAGCAATATCGCGCGGGCAAGAAGACTATGATCGGGTTTTTCGTGGGACAGGTGATAAAGGCGTCGAAGGGGCAGGCGAATCCGCAGCTGGTGAATGAAGTTTTGACCAGGAAGCTGGAAGGATAAACGCCCGCCTTTTGCCGGTAGAGTGATTGGGTGGGGGTGCTTCGGCTGCGGTTGAGCTTCGCTTTCGCGGAGCTCAATCCTCGCGCAGCATGACATTCTCAGCCGGACGATCCTCAATCCCCAGTATGAGCATCCTTGGCATGACCAGGGAACAGTTACTTCGCCGCTCCCAGATTCTTCAGCACTTCGTCGGCATAGTAATTCGTGACTTTGGCATCGTCGCGGAGGCTCTCGTAGTATGCCGCTTTCAATAACTGCTCACGGCGATCGCGCAATTGCTGACGGATGGCCTGCTGCACCCGCGGATCGTTCAAGTCCCTCTGGCCCGCCGGCTCCTTCGCAATCAGTCTCACGATCATGTAAGCGCCTGGCTGATGAGTGGCCGGATTGGTGATGGGAATCACCGGTGTGTACTGCCCGGGCTTGAGCCTCATCACGGCGTCGCGAGTCGCCGGATCCGCGTTCTTGAGCGCGGATTCGGGAGCCATTCCCAAGTCGCCGCCATTGTTGCTGGTTTCCGGGTCCTCGGAGTAATTCATCGCCATCGTGGCGAAGTCGTCGCCGCTGTCGAGGTGTTCGGCGATCATCTGGATTTTCTTTCGCGCCTCGGCGTCGCTCTGTGCCTTGCTGTTCTGCAGGTTATGCACCTGAGGATTCCCCGCGCCGGAAACCAAGATTTTGGCCAAGTGATACTGGGGCTCGATCAAGTTGAACTCAGCCTTGTGCTCGTTGTAATAGTTCGTGACATCCTGGTCGGTGATGTTGATGCGCGACGTGATTTCCTTGTTCAACACCTTGTCGCGAGTAAGCGAGCGCCGCAGGTCACGCTTAAAGTCCTCCAGCGATATTTTCTTGTCCTGCAGGCGCTTATTAAATTCCTCGGCGGTGTAGGGCGACTTGATCTCGTTCAGCTTGCGATCCACTTCTTCATCGGCCGCCAGCAGGCCGAGCTTCTCGGCGCGCTGCGTCAGGATTTCCGTCTCGATCAGCTCATTCAGAATGCTCAACCGAAGGCTTACCGCCTGCTCGCCCGTCGGCTGCTGGTCGGAGCCCGCCGTCTGGTTGGCGTAATACTTGTCGACCTCGCTGCGATAAATCTTCCGTCCATTGACCGAAGCCGCGACGTCGCCGCCGCCACTGTCGTGGCTACAAGCGGCCAGCGCTATCACAAGAAACGCGCTGGCCGCGATCAGGCCCGCTCGCCCCAAGCAGTTACGATGATTCAAGTTTTTCTTCCCTCGACTGAATACCTAGTGACTGATGATTGACTAACCGGCGATTGACGAACGATCGCCTACCTGGACGGCGCCGCCGGCGGAGTTTTCGCATCTTCCGCCGCCGCAGGCTTGTGCTCCGGCGGAGCAATGCCGGCATCCTTCAACGCCTGGTCGAGCGCGAGCCGCACTTCGTCCGGCGGCACGGCTCCATCCAGTTTCTGTCCATTGACGAACATCGTCGGCGTTGCTTCCAAGCCCAAAGCCTCTCCATCTTTTATCGAGGCGCGCACCGCTTTGTCATCTTGAGCCCTAATGCATGCCTGCAACCTGGGCAGGTCGAGGTTCAGCTTTTCCGCCTGAGAAAGGGCCAGCTTGTCGAGTTCCGCATTCTGCCCGTCACGGCCTTTTTCACCACCGATGGCATGCTGATTCGCGTGCAGGTAATCAGCGTAATCCCAGTAGGCATCGTTGCTTTCCGCCAACAGGCAATTGGCATCCACCGCCGCGTGCACAGCCCAGGGATGAATTTCTTCGAGCGGAAAATCCTTGTAAACGAAAAGGACCCGATCGCCATATTCCTTCAACAGGCCTGGGAAAAGGGTCTGGTGCATGCGGGAACAGAACGGGCACTCGAAATCGTCATAACTGACAAGGATTACCTTCGCATCCTTGTTCCCGCGGGTGGGCCGCCCGCTGATGTCGATCTTCTTCATGATTTCAGCGTAGGGATCGGTCGCCAGGTCGAACTTGGTCACGCGCATCAGGGTCTTATGATCGCGGGCCAGGAGGAATTCAAAGTCCTGTTTCTTGGAAGTACTGACAAAGGTGATCGTCAGCGCGTCATAGTTCGCAAAATCACTCGCCCGCAACGGGCCGACAACCACTTTCACGTCGGGGGGCAGAGAATAATGCGCCCGCACCTGCCGCTCGACCGCGCGCGTAATATCCGATTGAGGAGAAGCTGCCGAGGGAGAGTTGGAAGAAGAGGGAGGAGATTGGGCCGAACAGCCCAGACAAATCAACAGAAGAACGAGAAACGCCCGCCGGACAATGATCAATCGAAGCCACCTGAGCATAACGAATTTGCTTGATTATCTCACGGCAGGCGGGTGGCACGTTCCCCTACGTGGGACGTTCCCCCGATGTGCTTTCAAGAGCGTCCCCGCAACAGCTCTTCGGCAGTCAGCAGTTGATTCATCGATCCAGAGCGGAATCCCTCCAGGTCTAGCGTGACGAACTTGAATCCCAGTCCTTTGAATAACGCGGCGAATTGGCGGGCCATCTCTGCGTTCAAAGCGCGCGGCAGTTCGTCGCGGGCAATCTCAATGCGCACGATGTCACCGTGATGGCGGACTCGGAACTGCCGGAAACCCAGAGCTCGCAGTGCGTCTTCGCCGCGCTCGATAACACTCAGCGCCCCGGGCGTCACCGCGCGTCCATATTCCATGCGCGAGGAGAGGCACGCTGAGGCGGGTTTGTCCCATACACGCAGATCGTGCTGCATGGCCAGTTCCCGGATTTCATCTTTGCCCAGTCCCGCTTCGAGCAGAGGCGCCAGAACGCTATGCTGGCGCGCGGCCTGCTGGCCGGGGCGAAAATCGCCCTCGTCGTCGGCGTTAACCCCATAGGCAATGGCGTCGAATCCGTGAGCCACGCGGTAGCGCTCGAGCACGGTGAACAATTCGTCTTTACAGTGAAAGCAGCGCATGGAATCGTTCTGAACGTAGGCCGGATTCTCCAGTTCACGCGTCTCCACCACTTGCAACGGAATTTGGTGAAGGCTCGCGAAAGCGAGCGCGTCCTCAAGGTGGGTGCGCGCCAGGCTGGCGGAATCGGCGATCACGGCAAGCATCCGGTCGCCGAGCACCTGGTGCGCAGTCCAAGCCAGAAAAGCAGAATCCACGCCGCCCGAATAAGCGACGATCAAACGAGGGTGGCTGGTCAGGATTTGCCGCAAGCGCCCAGCTTTTTTTTCGAGCATGCCCACGCCCCTCGCAATCTCCATTGTTCCACAAAAAGGAGTTTTCAGTTCCGGGTTCTCAGTTCTCAAGAAAGCCCCCGTGCCGTTCCTTCAGAACCGAGAACTCGTCCGAAATGCCGAATCCGAATAAATTCTCAATAGAGTCGCTCCTGCCTTTTGAGGTTGCCGAGAGCTCCGATATTCGACAGCGAAAATGTGTAGCGATATTCATTCTCGTTGCGCACGGATCCGAGCGCAAAGCGCCGGTACTCCGCCGTCAGCCCACAGCAATCCCAGTTGTAACTCGTCTGCACCGTTGCGTATTGCAGCGATCCCAGGTTCGCGTCAAAGCCAAAGCTGGTAGCGGCACTCAGGCCGCGCTTGTTGAGCTGACCGTAGCCCAGCAGCACCCGAAACTGGTTGAACTCGCAGCCGCTTGTCGTAGCAGGATGCAGGGCACAGTTGGTCGCGTTCGTTCCGGTCGTCGTGTTGTCGATCACGCGCAGAAAGGCATCGCCTCCCCCAATCGTAAACGGCCCGTAGTGGTAGTTCACGAGCGCCAGGCTGGAAGTGAGTTGGCCGGTCTTGACGTCGTAATCAACGTCCCACTCCGTGTTGGTGCGCGGACTGGTCTCGATGCGCAGGCGCGAGATAATCGGAGAGAATCTCCGCTCCGAATCCAGAAACGCAATGCCCGTGAAATCGGCGGTCGCCGTAAATACATTGCGTAGTCCCGGCACCAGCGCATTGCCAAACGTGGGATCAAAAAAATACTTCTGCCCAATCTCCCAACTCAAGATCTCGCGCGGGCCAGACGCACACATCTTAGCGTCGGGGTTCGGAGGCAATTCCCAGGGGACGGCGCCGACCTGCGGCGCTCCGCCGACGGCCAATGTACCCATGCTCGGCACGTCGCATTCCTTGATCTTCGGATCCACATGCTTGGCGTAGAGGCGATTTACCACCGAATACTCAACTTCGTTGGTGTTCGTCAGCACATCGGTGGCATCGAAACGGAGGATGTCGGCGAAATTGTTGATACCAGTTACGTAGTCGTAGCGTACGCGCGGCTCAATCACGTGTTTCCATGTACGCCCCAGCCAGGGGCTCTCGAAGACTCGAGACAAGGCGGGCGGGCGCAACTCCACTGAAGCCTCCAGCGCTTTGCGATTCAAAACGTCGTTGGTCGCGGTGGTCGAAGTTTCGGCATTGCCCTCCTCGGTATAAAACGTGTCCCGTAAAGTGAGCTCGGGACGGAACGTCCACCCCTGCCATTGCAGGGGCATCACCAGCGACGGCGCAAGGTCAAACCTGCCCACCAGCACAGCTGTTCGGAACCCAATCTCGCGCCGCTGCAAACCTTCGGCCGCGCTCTCGAACGACCAGTACAGCGGTGTATTACCCAACCGCCTCTCCTCGCTGGAGACGAAAACACTGGGCGTATGCAGAATGCGGACAAGTTCGGTCTGCGTAATGTAAACCGGGCACGCCGCCGGATCCGTGCTCGGACTGCAGATGTCGAAGTTCTGGTAGCGCTCCGCCAGCCCATTGAAATGAAATCCGTTGGTCGTATTGGAGAGAAAAATTTGTGACCGCACTTCGGAGTCAACCGCCTGTGTGTAAACGTCGGTGAAGGCAAGACGGAAAACGAAGGAACTCAAATAATCGACATTCGCGACCCCGCGAAAACTTCCGAAAGGACGCTCCGCCATAAAATGAGCATCCTCACCGCCTTGATTCTGCGGCGGGCTGCCGATACCGCGATCTACCATTCCCTGATAATTGAAATAAAGAAACGACGTTTCACTCGGGCGATCGCGAAATTCTCCGCGTTCAAACCAGCCGCGTTTTGAGTAGTAGTCGGCGCCCATAGTGGCGTCCATGCTGCGATTCAGCGCCCAGTAGATGGACTCGCCGGCAATCAGGCCCTTGGTAGACGAGTTACCAAAAGTTGGAATCAGCAATCCGGTCTGCCGCTGCTCCTTCTGCACCGGATGAGTCACAAACGGAAAATAAAAGACAGGTATGCCCATCAGCTCGAAGTCGCTGTTGTAGATCTTGGCCGAACCATCCACATCAATCCAGATACGGTTCGCATCAAATAGCCACTTCGGATGTGGCAGTTCGCAGGTGGTAACCGTTCCCTGGCGCACCAGATAGTGGTTGGACCCGTGTTTCTCCACAATTTTTCCGGTGAAGGCAAAGGGGTTCGGCGAGGTGAGCACGTAACGGGAATTCCGCATCCGAAATCCTACCGTCCCGATCACGCTATAAAACGTGCCCACCTGCGTGCGGATGTTGTACGTCCCGTGACTGGATTCAACGTGCTCATCATAGGGGCCGCCGTCGAGCACGACGTGGCCTTCCTCTTCGCTGTCTCCGGTGTCCGCGTTGTAGTTGATTTGATCCGCCCGCAGCAGGTAAGTGCGGTAGTAAATCTCGGCTTTGCCCCTCAAATGGTAGATCGACCCATCTTTCTCTTGTTCTACCGCCCGGATCGTAACGTCTTCTTCGGTCTGATTGGTCGGGGCGGCAGGTAGAGCCGGGGGCGGCGCCGAAGCACTTTCAGTGCCAGCAGCTGTCGCGGCGGCAGGGGGCAGCGTCTGGCTGGTAACTATCCTGGAGGCGAGAAGCAGATGACAGATGAAGGCGGCCGTGATAAAGATTCGAGAGCGGGTGATCATTAGCGCGCGATCATTAACAGGCAATCATGAGCAGTCGATCACGAGCAGAAGATCATCAGCATTAGTCCGTTAACAGAAGACCGTTAACCGAGGATCATCAACCAAGGATCAGCGCAAGAACGCGTACCGACTCCGCCAGCCTGTCTGCCAACGGGAACCAACTGACCTTAGCACGCAAGCGGCGGGCGAGGCAAAGCTGCGCGTTTCTTGGTAGTCGGTCAGTTTGAATTTGTCTTGAAGGGCACGCTTAGAGCCGCCGGGGGGACGCGTCCTCCAAACTGACGATTACCCGTTCTTTGGTGCCGGGCAGCCGATACGGCCGAATTATTATGAGCGGATTGACAAATTGCGCGACGGGAGGAGATTCCCCCGTCGAAGCGTGCTTTCTGGCTTTGGCCTCCGTCGAGACGGCGGCCAGCACCTCCACGCTCAGTCTCGGCGCAGACGCAACCGCGATTATGCAGCCGAACATCGACCCCAATGCCGAGGCGGACGCGGTCGCTGCAGAGGTCGTCGATGCAAGCGCCGCCGATTCCAACTCCACCGCAAACGTTAACGCCAATCCTGATTCCTGGCGTCTGGAACTTGCCGCTCGACTCGAGCGCTATCGCACTCGGCGAAAGCCGCGTGCACCGCGTTATCCCTCGCTGCGCTTGCCCTTTGATGCGCCCGAAGCGTGGTCACGTACTGTGCCTGCCTGCGCATCAGGAACGGCAGCACTGGCGGCATCGCTCGCGGGAAAAGAATTTGTGTTCCAAAGCAACCCACCGGCGGAAGTGACGGAGCCGCCCTGCGACGCACTGGGTGAGCCGGTGTCCGCTTCCGCGCAGAGCCCGAAGCAGAGTTCCGGGCAAAGTTTCGAGGAAAGTCCGCTACGAGGCCCTGGGCAAGATCCAGAACCCCGCCCTCGCCAATATCCGGACCAGTCGTCAGAGAAATCAGGCAGGTTAATTGCGTTCCCGCGCTCCGCCGCAATTCCTGTTGCTTGCCCCAGTGGCCTGGCCGATCCCGTCCTGGACCCTTCTCGTCCGCGCATCGTGGAAGTCCCGGAGATTTTGCCGCCGCCTCCCGCCCTCGGAGGAATGTTGATCGAGCCCGCCTACCGCGAACTGACCGACCCGAAAGATGGAGAATGCTCATCCGCATCGGCTTCCATTGCCCGGCGTGCGCTGGCCGCTTTTGTCGATGGCACAATTCTCTCGACCGCGTTACTTACATTCGCCTCGATTTTTCTTCACCTGAACCCCAGTCTAAAATTTGGTCTGAAGCTCAATATGAACCCGGGCCTGAACTCCGTTCGAGAGTCGCTCCCGCTGCTCGCTGGGCTGGGAGGGGCCGCCATCGCACTCTGGGCGGCGTATGAATTCCTGTTTGTGGTCTACAGCGGATCGACTCCAGGACTTCGCGCCGCGCGGTTAAGGCTGGCCAGGTTCGACGGCGCGCCGCTCAATAGTCGCTTGCGCCGCTGGCGCGTGTTGGCGTCGCTTCTTTCAGCGCTTTCCGCGGGACTCGGTTATCTCTGGTGTTTCCTCGATCAGAACGGATTGTGTTGGCACGACCGCATCACCCGTACCCACGTTCAACGGGAACAACCAAGAGCACCCGTTGCCAAGTGATGCGGTGGAATTGCCCATTCCTGCTGGGCGAAGCGCAAAATCGTCCGGCCTCTTCGCACGCTGCAGCTCAGCAGGCCTTTCAGACCAGATTCTCCAGGGCCGCCCTGAGTTCGCGAAAGAGGAACGGATACGCCGTCGCGCTAAGCTTTCCGGGTTCGACGCGCTGGCTGGAGAGCAACAATTCCTCCGCCGCCATCTTGCCGAAGGCCAGGTATAGCGCCAGTGCCGGGACTGGAAAGAATGCTGGCCGTCTGAGAACCGAGGCCAGCACCCTGGTAAAGTCCGCGTTGCGCGCCGGATTCGGCGCCACAAGATTCACCGGCCCCGATAGCGATTCCGTTCGCATCACGTGCTGAATCCCCGCCACGATGTCGTCCACATGCATCCAACTCGACCACTGCCGGCCCGAACCGATCCGTCCACCCAGCCCTAGTTTGAACGGCGGAAGCATCTTCGCGAGCGCTCCACCCTTTGGGCTCAACACCAGACCAATGCGCACGTTCACCGTACGGATGCCGTAGCCGGACGCAACCCGGGTAGCGTCCTCCCACTCCCGGCAAACTTCCGGCAAAAACCCTTGTCCGACAACACTCTCTTCTCGCAGAACTTCTTCGCCGCGATTCCCATAAAACCCGATCGCCGAGGCGCACACGAACACGCGCGGCTTGCTCTGGCACTCGGCCAGTGCCGCCGCCAGGTGGCGTGTCCCCAGTACGCGGCTCTCGCGGATCGACTTCTGCTTTTCAGCCGTCCAGCGCCCCACTATGCTTTCACCGGCCAAGTGGATCACCGCATCAAATCCCGACACCGTTGCAGGCGCAACTGGGGAGAGAGGATCCCATGAAATCTGTGCATCGTTCCGAGCACGTCCCCGCACCATGCGCACAACCTGCGCATCCTGATTTTCCAACGAAGCTAGAAGCGCGGTGCCAATCGGCCCCGAAGCTCCAGTGATCAATACTCGTCCCACCGGTTGCCTCCCCAAGCCCGTGTGGCGCGGGCGGCCCTCGCCCGCGTGCCCTTTCGCCGCACAACTCAGTAGCGGGCGAACCCACATCGTCCCCCGTACTCTACCAGCCTACGGTTTTCTCGGCACCTCAGCGTCTCGCGGTGAAATAGCGCCAGGCTGCGTTAAAATCGATCATGGCGACGTTGCGTGAACAGGTCGCGACCGGTGTCCTCACGGTGACCCGGTTCCGCGAGCTGATGAAGAAGCTGCGCGAGAACCGTCCTCAGGACGATCTCGACCTCGTCAAGAAAGCGTACGAATTTTCCCAGAAGCACCACGCCGGACAATCCCGCGCCTCAGGAGAGCCCTACCTTGTGCATCCGCTCGAAGTCGGCAACGTTCTCGCCGACATGAAAATGGATGCCGTTTCCATTGCCGCCGGCCTGCTGCACGACTCGGTCGAAGATACCTCGGTCACGACGGTTGAAATCCGCCAGGAATTCGGCGAGCAAGTGGCCCACATTGTCGAAGGCGTCACCAAGATCAGCAAGATCGATTTCTCCACCAGAGAAGAAGCCCAGGCCGAGAACCTGCGCAAGATGATGCTGGCCATGGTCGACGACATCCGCGTCGTCCTGATCAAGCTCGCCGACCGCCTGCACAACATGCGCACCCTCGAGCATCTCGATCACGAGCGCCAGCAGAAAATCGCCCGCGAGACGCTCGAAATTTTCGCTCCCATCGCGCACCGCCTTGGCATGGGCAAGATTCGCGGCGAACTCGAAGACCTCGGCTTCAAATATCTCGATCCCATCGGATACGAGCAGGTCCGCGTAGCCGTCGAATCCCGCCGCAAAGAGGGAGAAGCCTTTATGGCCCGCGTCGAAGGTGTGCTCCGCGACGGCCTCAAGGAAGCCGGCATCACTGGCCGCGTCGAGAGTCGCGTAAAACGTCTCTACAGCATCCACAAAAAACTGCAGCGCCAGCGCATCAGCGTCGAACAGGTCTATGACCTCTACGCCATGCGCGTCATCACCAACTCCGTGCAGGATTGCTACGCCGTCCTCGGCATCATCCACAATCTCTGGCGGCCCGTGCCCGGCCGCATAAAAGACTTCATCGCAATGCCGCGTCCGAATCTCTACCAGTCGCTGCACACGTCGGTCATCACCGAGACAGGAGAGACCTTCGAAATCCAGATTCGCACCGAAGAAATGCACAAGATGTGCGAAGAGGGCATCGCCGCCCATTGGAAATACAAGGACGGTCCCGTCTCCGCCGAAGACGAACAGCGCCTGGCCTGGCTGCGTCAGGTCGTCGAGTGGCAGCGCGATGTCTCCGATCCCAATGAGTTTCTCTCCACTCTAAAAGTCGACCTCTACCCGGAAGAGGTCTACACCTTCACGCCAAAAGGCAAAGTTCTGGTTCTGCCGCGCGAGTCAACGCCCATAGATTTCGCCTACTCAATTCATACCGAGGTTGGCCACAGTTGCACCGGCGCCAAAGTGAACGGACGCATGGTCCCTCTGCGCCACAAGCTTCACTCCGGAGACATCGTCGAAGTCATCACCCAGCCCGGACACAAGCCCAGCCGCGACTGGCTCGCGGTGGTTAAATCGTCGCGCGCCCGCAACAAGATCAAGCACTGGCTCAACGTACATCAGCGCGAGCGCGCCATCGAAATTGGCAAGAAGCTGATCGAAAAAGAAGCCCGCAAATACCGCATCTCGCTCAAGGAAATCAAGGAAGCCGATCTGCAAAGAGCAGCCAGCGAATATGGATTAGGCCGACCCGACGATCTTATGGCCGGCATCGGCTACGGCAAGTTCTCCGCCCGCCAGGTGCTCGCCAAATTTGCGCCCGCCGGAACTGAACCCATGTCGGACTCCGAAGAGCAGGCCGCATCGCAAGGCTTTACCAGCGCCGTGCGCCGGGTCTTTGGTGGAGACAGCAACGCCATCGTCGTCCGCGGACAAGGCGATCTTCTCGTCTATCGAGCCAAGTGTTGCAACCCGATTCGCGGCGAGTCCATAGTCGGCTATGTCACCCGCGGCAAGGGAGTCGCCGTCCACTCCAGCAACTGTCCAAACGTCACCAATCTCCTTTACGAGCCCGAGCGCCGCATCGACGTCCTCTGGGCCGGAGATAAAGACGGCCAGCCCATTTCCTACCCCGTAAAACTCACCCTCCTCTGTGACGACCGTTTCGGCATGCTCAAACAAATCACCGCCGTCATCAGCGACACCAAAACCAACATCCGCAGTATGGAGTCCCGCAGCCAGAACGGCCAAGCCAGCATCGACGTGGTCCTGGACATCGCCGACCTGAAACACCTCCAGAAAATCATCGACGGAGTCCGCCAGATCCCCGGCATCCACGACGTGCAAAGACTGCAGAAGATTTAGCAGAATTTAGGCATCGTGGCAGATTGCGTGGCCGTATCGCGTTGTCATCCTGCGGAGTCGAAGGCCCCCTGGACCATCCGAGGGCCTCAGAAGTCTCAGGGAATTCTCCCCCGTGCACTCGCCTTCCCCCTTTGGTCGGCTGGCCCATCCTAACGTCGTGCCCTCGACGTAAGAGCCTGCCCTGAGCGCAGCCGAAGGGACCCTGCACCTCATTCCAGTCCGCACTTCCCCGACGCGCTTTCGGCTACCTTCCTGTTGCGTTGCCTAGGCCCGTGGCATATGATTTGCCCTCTACCAAATCTCAAACGCAGAATGGAGCAACAAAAACCATGAAGAAATTACTCGCGTGGTCTGTCGTGGCTTTGCTGTCATTGATGGTCGCCGCGCAAGCGAAAGACGATGTGTCGGGCGGAACCGAACAGGCGGTCGCCGGACTCGAGCAGAAGTGGATCGATGCCGCCAAGGCCGGCAATCCGGATATGCTCGCGCCTCTCCTCGCCGACAAATTCATCAACACCGGCGCCGATGGCAAAGTGACTGGCAAAAAGGAGACTCTGGCAACTATCAAAACAGCAAAGTGGGAGAAAAACGAGATCAGCAATGTGAAAGTGATCGTATTCGGAAACACCGCCATCGCGACCGGGGACTGGGCAGGCAAGGGAACCGTCGACGGAAAACCCCTCGACACTCACGAGCGCTGGACCGATACCTGGATCAAGATGCCCGGCGGAAAATGGCAGTGTGTCGCCAGCCACGGCTCCACCGTCAAAAGTTAGCAAAATCCGATTTGCGAAGGCCCGGCCACAGCCGGGCTTTTTCCTCTCAACGAAGAAACGCCCACGCCCACCACGCCAACATCCTAGACAGATCCCGGCGT
>Ga0302325_10022409_pt1 | contig 13216 bp, 10 predicted proteins | sample Palsa_T0_2_FD_201948 | JGI IMG/M metagenome (GOLD analysis project Ga0302325, IMG submission 201948) | Peat permafrost microbial communities from Stordalen Mire near Abisko, Sweden - Palsa_T0_2 | ecosystem: Environmental > Terrestrial > Soil > Palsa > Peat permafrost | place: Sweden: Abisko... | reverse complement strand
GATCGAGCGAAGAGTGAACTCAATGACATTTCCATCATCGAGGAGAGGCAAGAGCAACGGGAGCGCCCGCGATTCCCTCAAGTTTCCGAACGCCATGATGGCCGCCAGGCGGTCTGAATAGTTCGCCGAATGAAGGGTGCTCGCAAGGACGTCCCACCCGCGATCACTTTCCATAAACGCTAAGGCTATAGCTGCTTGGAAGGCACGCGGGGTCGAGAGGAACTTGGTAAGTCCGTGATAAACCCGCGTCGTCAGAGCGGGACCGATGAGTTTGAGCGGATCGAACGGGTCCGGCCGCTGGCCATTGTCGCCACCCCATTCTGCAAGGCCCGACGCCACCGCGCTCCCAACCTTCGAGTCCGGGTCATCGGCCAGTCGAGCGAGCTCGGCCAGATCCTCGGGCCTCCGTTCCCACCGGAAGTGGTTGGAGAACCAGCCCGCTGCCTCTCGTCTGCTCTCCGGGATAGAATCCTGCGCCATCAGCTCGGCAAGCCAGCGTGGACCGCCGTTCAAAGCATGCTGACTGGCGTCGGCAAAAGCCTCTCTTAACGGCACAGAGCCCGTGGCTGCCAAATGACGAACCAGAGACTCCCGCTCCGGCGTCCTTGCTTGAGCGACCAGCAAAGCAGCCGCCTGTTCCCTTGTCTCGGGGCGCGGATCGGCCAGTGCCGCGAGCCCGGCGTCAAAGCCACTCGAGCTGGACATCAACCCGCCAAGCGCCTCCGCCCGAACCGGCGAACGCGGGTCGGAAGCCACTGCAACGAAGCTTTCCTCCCATCGGGGGAAGTGATTCAGGAGTGCGAATGCGCGCAGCGCTTCATCTTTATGACCCTTTCGTGCCACCAATATTGCTTGCGGGCGGTCCACGAACGAACTCGTGCTAATCCCACGAACGGCCGCCGCGACCACTTCCGGGTCAGGATCGACGACGAGCTTAAGAAGCGGCTCGAGCGCGGCAGGATCATCCGCCATTCCAAGCCCAAAGGCCGCATCCATCCTTACCAATGCGGACCCGGAGAAGGTCGCCTTCGCAAGAAAAGCCTCGCCCTTGGAACCAAGCAGTGCCAACTGACCGGCGGCAAACTCGCCAGCCGGGCCGCCAAGACGAGCCACCAACTGACTCGGCTCCTGCGTAATAGGCGAACTCTGAAACGCCGCCGCAGCAATCAGAATCGCGATGCCAGAGCCGACGCCCATATAACGGTTGAGACGTATCGTTGCGGGAAGGGCTTCGCAGATTGCAATTCGGCGCGACGGCTGGCAGCTCTGAGTACAGATCTAGGTGTAAACGGGCGTACGGCACGCGACACTGGGGTTCCCCTGTCAGGGCCGATCGGCCAGCTATATCGCGTCGTCGCCTGTCCGATCCCTACCCAAACGACTTGGTCAGATGCGTTCCCGTTTGACTCATACTGAGTTTGAGCCAATGGTCGACGGAAACCAGTTTTCTTAGAGCTTGCGACCCTTTCCGCGATCTACGAGAAACTCACCGCACGTCTGGGCAAACTGTAGAGGCAAGTCAATGATGATGCCGATTGAAATCAGCGTGGCTTCCCCCCACTTGGGCACGCCCTATGGGCTCGTTCATGAGAACCGGTCCATAGAAGCCAGACCGCTTGACACCCTTTCGCTCCTTGGAGCAGAGGGATGCAAAGTCGCCGTGCGCGACGGACACGGCCAAGTCTACTGGAGCGGGCTCGGGGGCGAGAAGACCAGTTTCGTAGTTGGCGGCGCGCTAGGCGATCAACGCATAGAGGTCTCGGCTCCGAATACCACTTCGGTAACGGCTCTGAGCTTCCACGTGCAGGCAAGCACGGAGATCGACGACGAGCACGGAGAGTTCAAGGATCTGCTCGAAATGCTACATCGCAGCATGATGGTCTATGGTGGCGTTGGCGTGCAGGAATACGCCGGCAAAGCATATCGGTTCTACGTGCCTTGGAATCTGGACCAGTGCATGACCGCTAAGGGCATGCGCTACTTCGACGGGTCGACCCACGAGTTTGTCGACTTGCATCGGCTCGGCCAGCGCAGAGACGGCATGATCTACAGCAACACGGCGTTCGACGATGGGCCGGGTTATTTCGACACCGCGTACGGACACCTTGGCCTCGTCAAACATGAGGGTGGGCTGAGGTGGACGCGTCAGGCGGTCGAGGCGATGCCTGAATTCTTCTACGTGCTGAACATGTACGGGGCTTGGATGGACAAAGGAGACCTCGCGTGGTTAAAAGAAACCGTCGACTCCGGATGCCGGGCTTTAGATTACGTGATGGCAGATACGCGGCTGCGATGGTCCAAGAAATACGATCTTATCAAGCGCGCCTGCACAATCGACATGTGGGACTTCCAGGCTTCTGACAAGTACCTCGTCGATTGGGTCGTGTCGCCCTCCATGGTAATCGACCCTGAGCGGACAAAGTTCGGGATCTTTTACGGAGACAACACTGGCTACGCCTACGCGTGCCGCTGTCTTGCACAGATGCTCGATTCAGCAGGACGCCACACCGACGCCGAATCCTACCGGCTTCGGGGTGAGCAAATACTAGACCGAACGAACCGCCTACTCTGGAACGGACAGTTCTACACCCAGCGTGTGGAAGAAGATCCGACAGTAGTTCGCAACTTCGGAGTTGATGAAAAGTCCCAAGTTACGCTTTCAAACGCCCTGTCCGTCAACCGGGAGATCGGCCATGAGAAGAGCGTGCAAATCATCCGCACCTATCAGCGCATACGCCAAGAAATGCCCAAGGGATCTCCAGGCGAATGGTACATGTGCTACCCGCCCTATCTGAAGGGCTTTGACATGCACGACGGTCTATGGGAGTACATGAACGGCGGGGTCAGCGCGACCGTGGCGGGTGAACTTGCCAAAGGGGCCTTCGAGAACGGCTTTGAGACGTACGGATCGGACATTCTTCGTCGAATCCACGACTTGGGCAAGTCTCACAACAACCGGATCGGTTGGGCCTGGCGGGGCGCTCCGTTTCCACCTTACCAACCGGCCGACTATCAGACCATCGACCTCGCTTCGCTGGCGAATATGGACATCGCCGATCGCGCTTCGGAGAAGGCGGCGGGTTGTTTCGATAATAACGCGAGCGTCGGCAATGACCTGCAGGCGATGCCTACGGGCGACCGCACCTATGCCGGGGTGCCCTACCACATCGCGGATCCCACAACTAACGAGCGGCGGTGCGGGGTGGGAGTTGCCGCTCAGGGACGTCTCCCGAGGAAAGTCGAGATTCCGATCGGGATGACCGCAAAGACTCTTTATCTCCTCCAGGGCCTCTCCAAGACAGGCAGTTCGCAGCTGGGAGCCTACGTCAAGATGCTCTACACGGACGGCACCCAGTCGACGGTGTACGAGAAGGCCGGGCAGGAGATGGCTGGGTACTGGTTTCCCCAACTAAAGACCCCAACCGCCGGGGTCGCGTGGTCAGGTCCAAACGCCCGCAGTTCGGCAGTCGGAGTCACGTGGGCTGCTCTAGCCAACCCGAAGCCGGACCAGCCGATCCGGGCGATCGAATACGGCGCGGTGGAAGATGGGGCGATTGCGGCCCTGTTTGGTCTGACTCTCTCCAACCAACCGCACCCTGTGCCGCGCTCGGATGATTCCTATGGAGGGCCTGAGAATTGGCCCCCGGCCTCTTGCACGTACGCCCTCCTCGAGGGGTTGGCCGGAACGGCTCCTGCGACCGCCGGGTTCGAGTCTGCCGATGTTTCTCCGCGGTGGGCGTCATGTGCGGTCGACAATGTCACCTGCAGGACGGTGTTGCCCGCGTCAAACGGTTATGTGGCGTACCGGTACGCGCACGATCCACGCAAGAAAACGATCACCCTCTCCGTTACCGGAAGCGGCAAGCAGATCCACCTGCATCTTCTGTTGCCCTCGGAAGTCGGCTCCAAGCGATCCGTTACGGTCGATGGGAAACCGCACCAATTTAAAGAGTCGTTTATAGAGACAAGTCGATACCTCGACCTGGACCTCGGGGGACGTCCGAGTCTCGTAGAGGTCAAGTGGTGAGTTTGGGTAAGGGAGCAATCCAAGCGCTGGGGTAGCCGAGAAGCTCCTACCGCGCGCCGCCCCACGCCTGCCGCGCCCACGGCCCCATGGCGTCGTACTTGTCCTCCCACGTCGTATACATCGACCCCACAATCCCCGGAACATCCTTAGTATTTGCCAGCCACTGTCGAATACCCGCCCCATCTTCGTCGCCGTCGTAGTAGCCGGAGAGGATCTGCTTCAGCCCCAAGTCCGCGAAGAACTTACAGTTCTTCCCGTTCAATCCGCCGTTCCAGTTCACGATTCCCACGTCCTTGTCCAGCCCCTTCCAACTCCCCGCCAGAGTCCCGTTCACCGCATAGTAATGGTCCACCGCGTTGTGCATCGGGTCGAACATGTCGCTCCAAACCCATATCGAAGCGTCTGGCCGAATCTCGCGAATGATTCCTGCCGCCTTATGCACGTTCCAAGCCAGCAGCTCACCAGCCGTCATATTCATCGCCCGGCACGCGGCGCATTGGTTCACGCACCGCAGTTCGTCGTGCTCCATAAAGAACCCCGCCGGATGCAGCAGTTCGTTGGCCTTCTTCACGTCCTCCCGCCAGTCGTCGAAAACCTTGGGCTCCGAAAGACAAAAATTGACCCGATCTTCGTACACGATGATCGGATGGTAGTAGCTCACCCGTAGCCGCTCTCCCTCCGTGATCTGCGAATTCGGCGTCAGCTTGATCGTGGGACACGCGCCGCGCCATGCAAGCCAGGGGTGGAACTGCGGATCAGAAATGCGTTCATAGTCCGTGCCCTCGGTGTACCGTTCGCCGTTCTCCCCCTTCACGATCACCGGGCAGCCTGGCCTACGAATCACGTTGACCAATCCGATCTCTTCGACTTTCAGATCGTCCCACCACATCTTCCCGGCTTTCCCGCCCCAAAAGCCCAAATACAGGTTCGCCGCCGTCTCGTCGAAGCTGTTGAAAACCAGATCCACCTGTTTCCAGTCCTGAGTGGCGGCCACATGAAACGTCTGCCAACTGACGCACTCCTGCGGGGTGTTCGTCAGTACCTTGATCTCTGGCACCGCCGGGCTCAGGTTCTCCGTCTTGACCCAAACCGAAATGTGGTACTGCCGGTGCGGCTGCAGGGTGATCGGCTGGACGATCCGGCACAGCCCATTCTTGTTTTTCCCGATGCTCTCCATCCGCAACGAGGTCTTGCCACCATGCACCACGTCATGGTCCGCAAACGTCGTCACACCGATGTCGTCCTGCCATCCCCAGCCCAAGAAGCGATTCCCATCCGTAGACTCAAAGTCTCCGTTGACCACCTTCGTCGGATTGTCCGGTTGGCTGGAAGCCACTCCGCGGTGCGCCACAAAGAGCGCATCCCTCACCGGCACGCCTTCCACGTCGCTGTTATCGTGGGCGCCCCCCATAACGGTGCAGATAATCTCCAGCCCGTGACGCTTGGCCGCAGATCGAAGCTCGGCGGCCTTGTCCGGCGCCACATTGAACGAGATAACGATCCCGTTGTAACCCGCCGCCTGAGCCGCCGGGAAGCGCGCAATCATCGTGTCGACCGCCTTCGGATCCGTCAGGTCGCTCGTAAAAAACAGCCACCGATTCTGGCTCCGCACGGCCGACTGGCGGGCCCCGCCGCTCGATGCCCCGCCCACCGCCGGAGCCGCCCCTAAGAGCAAGCCAATCGCAAACAGACCACCAATCAACCTCAACACACGCACCACCCCAAACCATCCCATTATGTCCCCCTGCCGGCGCCTGAAAACCCCTCGCCGTCTCGCTTCAGGAATTCGCATCCAGATGTAAAGGTGATGACGTGGATGGCACTCGGATAGCCCGCCTGAGTGGAGCGAAGGAGGGCGTATCCAGTGCTCAGGGCACCACCCCCACCGTTTGGCCCACAGGAAGAATCCCGCAAAAAGCACTGGGTCGCTCCCAGCCTCACCGCCCAACTGCCATCCACGTATCCGGTCGACCCCGAAGCGGTTCGCGTCTTTCAACCCAGCGGTTGGCCTCCGGGCCGGCCCTGGGATCGGCGCGTACGGGAATCAGGGCACGGAAAGCGGCCCCGCTCCGCGGCGTTGCAAATTCGCACTCAGGAGGATTGGGCGCCAACGATTGCGCCCACCCGTCAGCACTTGGCGGTCTTGCGCTTCTTTCCCACGATTCCTTTCGCCACTGCCTCGGCGATATAGTCGGGGGCGAATGGAACCTTGCAGGCCGTGCTCCCCATCATGACCTGCACCACCCCAACCTCGGCGCCGCATCGGGCGGCGACTTCCGTGAGGGCCTTCACATTGCACCCGGTGGCAATAACGAATCCGTTCATCGTGTGCCGCACGCGGTTGGGCTGGCTGTGGATTGAAGTTTTCACCCGGTTTAGGAGATTCTCATACTCGGCAAAATCGAGCTCAGAGTCGGGCCGAATGAGAGATAAGCAGCTAAGAGTGCGCCAGCCGGCACAAGCTGTCGTTTCAACCGGAGATTCGATCCAGTCCAGGGCGAGATCGCGTCCGTGCATGCTGGCTGATGCAACCCAGGGCACGGTACTCTCGGAAAGCAACGACCAGTAGGCAGCTTCCACCCAGCTCTGAAGGTCGTCACGGGTCATTTTTAGATCGTCCGTGATGAGGCCCGCAAGGTACATCGCGTCCGAAATGCCTGAGGCGTAAAGAGCCAATGCCAGTTCGTACTCACCCCTCAACCGCTTCTCGAGCGGTTTCAGGTTGCTGACCTTGACCCCGAAAAACGGCTCTCGCGCACCATGGTTGACCAGCACCTTCTTAATCGATGCGCTACCAAGTCCACGCAGCTCTTCTATAACCTCGGCGCAAGATTCCATGTGTGTTTCTCCGAGAGTCGAATTTATCGGCTAAGTGGCCTCGCCCGTCTTTTTGTGGGCCAGGAGCAAGCCTCGCCCGACCCCCGATCTGTCAAAAATTTGTCAGACCTTCCTGAATCTTATCCTCGTCGTCCGGAAATCACAAATCCCACCCATCCGCGCTTGGCTCGCATTTGACCCCTTAGGAACTCCCTGCCGGCCGGCTGGATGGCACGATGCGGCGAGCGGCTGCACAATAATTAGGGAGTTCGATGACCAAGAACAGATTTCCTGCGCCAGTTCGATTGCCTGATACTTTGCCAATACGGGTCGTTCATCAGGATGAGCTGTCGGACGGGGAAACACTGCGTTGCTTCGAATCCGAGGGACTGAGCGCAGCCAATCTAGTTCGAGACCAGATCAAAGCCGACCAAGTCTCGTTGAATCACGCATCCCTCGTTGGGTCGCGATTCTCTCGCGCTCGGTTCTGGGACGTCCGACTTAGAGCTTGCGATTTCGCGAATGCACTTTGGCTGGACGGCGATTGGACGCGCGTCGAAGTCGACGAATGCAGACTTACCGGATTCCAGACGGGTGACTCCCACTTTGAGCACGTGATGTTCCGTGCTTGCAAACTGGACCTCTCAAATTTCCGGCTCACCACCTTCACCTCGTGCCTCTTCAATCGCTGCAACCTGAAGAACGCGGATTTCCAGGGCTGCAAGATGACCGCCGTTCGCTTTGAAGACTGCGACCTCTCCGGAGCACGGTTCGACCGTAGCGAGCTACGCGATGTCGATCTGCGTTCCTCGAACGTGGCTGAGTTAGCCAGTGTCGAGGGCCTCTCAGGGGCGACCATCGACCCGGGACAAGCGGTCGAGCTGGCGCCTCAACTGGCCGGCGCGATGGGTCTATCGGTTAAGTACCCGACGTCCGAGTGAACGAAGTTGTACTCGCAATGAATAAGCCCCCGCCGAATATCCGTCGACGAGGGCTAAGGTTTTCAAGTGCCGGATTCGAACCGGCTACCCGCGTGGTTTAGACGCCGAATTGGAAAGAGCCAGGTAAAGGGTGTTCTGTGGAATTCATCCGGCTGCTGCACAACTACCGCCAAGGTATGCGTATCACGCGGCTGGTTAAACGGCCGTGATAGCAAAAGATCAAGGGATTTTTCCCAGCCACTGTCGGCGCCACCACGAGAGCGGTTCGACCCACATCATCGACATTGACGTGAAGGGTCAGGGGCGCCGAGCCGATCGCCGGCGCAGTCCAGAACGCAAACATTCCAAGCAAATACGAATCGGAAGCACCCACGTTTTGCCCCAGCCTCAGCAAAGGGTCTCGTTCGTCTGGCCGGCAGTACAGCACCGTGAACTTCGCCAAACTGCACCCCCGGGCTCGAGTTCCTTCAACGTCGGAACCACAATGGCAAGCCGTCAAAAGACATGTGCAACTGGCTCCGGGACTTAACAAATTGCGTTGTTCCCTCTTCCTGCACGATACTTTCTCCCATGAGAAGATGCCCGGTTATTATGCTGGCGACCCTTGCCCTAATCTCGTCGGGGCTCGCGGAGGACCTCCGCCAGGTGGTCGATTCGCAGAACAAGAAGATCGAACACGCCTTCTTTAAAATGAACATGGCAGCATTTGAGAAGGCTCTTCGCCCCAACGTCACGGCTGACTTCAAATACGCCCAGAACGGCCAGCCGGTGGGCTTCGACGAGATGGTTTCGACCGTGAAGCAGGGCTTTGTTGCCTTCGCGAAAATGAAATCGTCGAGTTCCAAAACGATGAAGCTAGCCAGCCATGGCGACACTGGTGAAGCGGTGACCGAGCGCAAGTTCGTAGCTATCCTCAAAGGCGCCGAGAAGAAGCCTCATGTCATGGCTTTCGACGGCTTCACCGATGACACGTTCCGAAAAGAGGATGGCAAGTGGAAACTCGCGAGCATGACCTGGACCAAGTCGGACATGACGCTGGACGGGAAGCCCTATAATCCATCTAAGGCGGCAAGCGACGGACAGTAGAGTCGCGCAGGTCGGGATGACTGTGAGCCAGTTCGGCACCCCTGCCGGGTAGCAAGACAGGAACTCCTCGAGTTCTCCGTCCTCAAGATCGCGAAGGAATTGCACGGCCAAGTCTTGGATCAGGAGGCCCGCCGGATTCCGTAGGGCCCTTAGTGACCATCAGACGAAAGCTTCATCTTGACGTCGTGTTCCGCAGGGGTTCCATCGGGCAGCCGGTCGCCCTTTTTGAACTCCGTCTTGACCGCTTCACGGGGCAAGCGAAACTGATCCACCCCCGCTGGCCGGGGGGCGCCCGTATGACGGCTTACTTGAGCGGGGCTGACATCAAACTCGTTGTGGCCGCATCCGATTGCGGCAAGGGTCAGTAAAGCTAGGGGAACGTAATTCATGACTTGGTTGCGAGGTGGAGGTTCTGCGTCGAGTTGCCCCACGTACGATAGAAGACCATCGATTGAGCGTGGGAATCCAAGAACAAGTAGAGGGCGGTGTTGCCGAGATAACGAATAGGATCGATTCGCACGGCGACGCTTACGGGGTCGATATTTCCCGGTAGTTTGTTTACGGTGAACGGCTCGGTATCGATGAACGACCACCAGGCGTAGGTATCCGGCGGCGGAGCGGGAGAACGTCCGATGTCGGTCCGGTCCGTGAGATAGATCGCCTCTGCCGGGCGGGCGAAGCCGGACATCGACCAACTGTAAGCAAGTTGCCCATTGACGCAGAAGCTGGTGTATCCCGGCGCCGTAAGGCGATCCTCCGGGCTGTACCAGACCGCGGTCGAACTTAGATAGGGTCCGAGCATCTCGCTAAAGCCCTTTGACAAATCGGAATCAATGATCAGGACGTCGCCAAATCCCGGCCACGAGGGCAGCGACGGGGTACGAAACGGCAGCGTATCGTCGTTATCGTTTAGATAAAGTTGCACCGCCTTCCCTATTTGTTCGACATTCGAGAGCGCGGTGGTGCGCTTGGCTGACCGCTTGGCGGATGCGAATACCGGAAAGAGAATGGCGGCAACCACCGCGATGATCGCGATGACGACCAAGAGTTCTACCAACGTAAAGGCGGTTCGCCGTTTCATGACTTTGAAAACGGCTAGGGAGGCTGCCCCCGTTCGCAATCTCATTTCGTTCTCATAACTCAGTGCTACCCTCAACTTGGGTTGATGCGAATTCTGCTGGTTGAGGACGACCCCGACATGAGGCGTCTCGCCGTGCCAACTGAATACTCTTGCTGCCCCACTCCGGGAGGGAGGATCTGGCACCAACCATGAATAGACCCCAAGTCCACGAAAGACGCCCCAGAGGCCCGACAAGTGCCTGTTGAACCTGGAACATGCGATGTTCATTGAGAGCGGGTGGCTTCACGACGATATTGAGGCTCCGCAGGGCTGACGTATCGAGGCAATCGAATTTGACTGACTAGCCACTCTCTGATATACTGATTAGGGAGAAACACGATGGCCAGACCGAGAAGCGAAGATCGACGAAACGCAATCATGTCGGCGGCGATTCACGCCATCGCCGCCGAAGGACTGGGCGCACCGACGGCGACCATCGCGAAGGAGGCGGGAGTCTCCAACGGTTCGCTGTTCACCTACTTCGAGACGAAGGCGGACCTGTTCAACGAACTTTATCTTGAACTGAAAGCCGGGATTGCATCCGCCGCCATGGAGGGCCTTCCTGAAGTCCATGAGCTTCGCGCGCAGCTTTTTCACATCTGGTCGAACTGGGTGAACTGGGCGGTCTCGAACCCCGAAAAGCGACGTGCCCTGGCGCAGCTTGGCGTTTCCGACGAGGTCACGCCGGCCACCCGCGATGAGGGTCACAAAACGATGGCAGGTATCCGAGAACTGGTTGAGCAGATTCGCGCCAACGGGCCGATGGGAACCGCGTCCAGGGAGTTTGTTGGAGGGATCATGATCTCGCTGGCAGAGACGACGATGGACTTCATGGTCCAGGACCCAATCAACGCGGACAAGCACCGTAAGGCCGGGTTCGAAGCCCTTTGGCGGGTGCTCGCATAATTTTTTTAGGACTGATAAATGACTGACTAGACAAACACTTAAGGAGTCTCTAAATGACAACGGAAACTGAAGCAACATCAACAACCAAGATCGCCATCGTCACGGGCGGGAGCCGAGGCATCGGCCGAAGCATCGTGCTGAGCCTCGCAAGCCGCGGCGTGGGCTCGATCCTTACCTACAACTCAAATCAGACCGAAGCTGAGAAGGTCGTCAGTCTGGCGGCCGAGGAAGGGCAAAGGTCGATCGCCCTGCAGCTAGACACCGGCAATGTCGGAGCCTTCGATGCGTTCGTTCAGAGTGTCCGATCAGCGCTTGAGACCCTCGGAGCGACCCACTTCGACTATCTCGTCAACAACGCCGGCAACAATCACCACAACATGCCGTTCGAGACGGCGACCGAGGAGGAACTTGACAGTATCTATAACGTTCACTTCAAAGGCGTCTTTTTCCTGACCCAAAAGCTTCTACCCCTCATCAAGGACGGCGGCCGGATCGTCAACGTTTCGACGGCCCGAACCCGCCTCATCTCGCCGGGGGGCGCGGCTTACGGTTCGATGAAGGGAGCCGTTGAGGTGCTGACCAAATACATGGCCAAGGAACTCGGCCCGCGAAGGATCGCGGTCAACGTCGTTGCTCCTGGCGCTACAGAGACGGATTTCAGCGGCGGGATCGTCCGCGACAATCCAGCCATGAACAAAAGGGTGGCCGAAGGGACAGCCCTGGGCCGAGCCGGCCTCCCCGACGACATCGGCCGAATGATCGCATCCCTGCTATGCGAGGACAACCGCTGGATCAACGCCGAGCGCATCGAGGTCACAGGCGGCTACGTGTAGACGAAATGCGAAGGGGCAGGACCCAGCCAGTTTTGCGCTCGGCTTTAGATCGCGGAGCAGCATGCGAACCAGGATAGGAAGAAGCCGGCTTGTTAAGGATCCGATTTCTAACTGCGAAGAGATCCGCTGCAAGCCGCCTATCGGCGGGTAGCCTCAACGCGTGCTGCTAACCGCCATCGTCGGCCCTGCGGTTCTAACCGCAACCCACCAAGAGCCGCCCCGCGATCTTTCGATTCTCGTCTTCTCCAAGACCACCGGCTTCCGCCACGATTCGATTCCGGCCGGCCGGGAAGCCATTCTCGGATTGGCGATCGGACGTGGCTGGACCGTCGCCTTTACGGAAAACGCAGACGAGTTCAAGCCCGCCAAACTCAAGACGTTCGATGCGGTGGTGTTCCTCAGTACAACCGGGAACCCGCTGGACTCAAATCAGCGAAAGGCGCTCGCCGGTTTCATCCACAACGGGGGAGGGTTCGTGGGCGTACATGCGGCCGCCGACTGCATGTACGACTGGCCCTGGTACGGCGAGTTGGTAGGTGCGTTCTTCCTCCATCACCCGGCTCAGCAGGACGCAGTCGTGAGAATCGAAGACACCACGGACCTATCAACCAGCTTTCTGCCGAACCCCTGGACCCGTCACGACGAGTGGTACGACTACAAGACAAATCCCAGGTCGAAGGTGCACGTCCTGGCCTCCCTCGATCAGAGCAGCTACAAGGACTCCCAGATGGGCGCCGACCACCCGATCATGTGGCGCCACGAATACGAAGGCGGCCGGAGTTGGTACACCGGGATGGGGCACACAATCGAGTCGTTCCACGATCCGCTGTTCGTGAAGATGCTCGGTCAGGGCATCGAGTGGGCCTGTGGCAGTAGCAGGCGGCGGTAGTGGCTGCCTGGCGTCGTGTCTCGTAAATCTTTCGACATCGCTTGACCGCGGGGTTGTTTCGTCTCCGCGTCCACGTCATCCGGTCGACCCCAAGGTGGGTCGCGCAGAGGTAGCCCAGCGGTCATTCCGATGGCCCTGAAGGGGTCGCGCTCGACGGCCCCGCAACTGCGCACGGCGGGCAATTGGACGCCACTCGTTTCAATCTCCTCCCCGGCTTGTCGGGGCCGCCCCGTTGTTGCCGCCTAACCCCGTCGCCCAGGCAATACCGGCCTGACGATCACATCGCGTTGCCAGCGTAGTTTTGGATTATATACGTCCAAAAGAGGGTGGGCGGTACAGGACTTGAACCTGTGACCCCTACAGTGTCATTGTGATCCAAGTAGGCTCACCATTTCCACTCAGGTTCAAAGTGGACCCCGTATGACCCCGTTGCACCCTATTCCGCCGAAGCATAGGGTTCAAAATAGGGTGCAATGCTGTGCCGCTTCGGATCAGAAGTTTTACCCACGACCTTGTCGGTGAAGTCCAACAAAAAGGAGTTATGAGAGGCGGTTTAGAGAAACGCCTGCAACACTCAAGGATGCTGGTTAAGGCAAG
>Ga0302325_10022407_pt1 | contig 13217 bp, 8 predicted proteins | sample Palsa_T0_2_FD_201948 | JGI IMG/M metagenome (GOLD analysis project Ga0302325, IMG submission 201948) | Peat permafrost microbial communities from Stordalen Mire near Abisko, Sweden - Palsa_T0_2 | ecosystem: Environmental > Terrestrial > Soil > Palsa > Peat permafrost | place: Sweden: Abisko... | reverse complement strand
AACATGGCGGCTTGAACCGTGAAAACCCGAACCACCCGTCGTGACGGCATCTACACCCGTTGTTCACGCAGCTGCGTCCTCTTCGGTGACAAGGGCATCTACGGGGGTCGGCAGCGTTGTCCGTACGAGCTCGCGGCGGCCATGGACCAATGACTCCGACCCGGCTCGTCAGTTTCGGTAACGAGCCTGAGCAACACGGCATGAAACAAGATCTACTGCCACGTGAGGCTGAACTTCGCACCTCTACGTTTTGCTCGGCGCACCCGACCAGATCTCCGGGACAGGTTGAGGGCCAGCATGGCAGCCGATCTTCGACTCACCAGCACGGTGCTATAAACGCTCCCTCAATCCCGGTTCGTCCCGAGCTGAAGATTCAGCCATCGTCTTCAGCACCCTCGCTGTAACCGGCGGGATCCCCGCGGCAGGCGGGTCGAGTACGCCGCCACAGGTTTTCAGCGGGGCCGCCGATCGGGATCATGGCGAGGATTTCAGGGACCGCTGAAGGGTGTGGGATCCACCACGAGAGTCCTTTCGGGAAGTTTTCACTTCATACACCGAGCCTGGTCAAAGCCAAAAGACTTAATTCCCCGGCGTGCGAGGCCGATGTTTCTGGTAGCGGCCAAGATTGCTTCGATCCGCCCGTGGAAAAGACCTGCGCAACTCACTGAGGCGCCTTCCCCGCCGATTGAGGAGATCATATGTCAAGCCCTCTGAGGCGACTGCGACGGATCACCGTATTCCTGGCATCAATATGCCTTGTCGCACTCCTCGTCACGCTCAGCGTGAAGAGCGGTGCGCCACCGTTGCCTGCCGAAGGAGCGATTGCTCCTCACAGCTCCACTCCTCACAGCTCCACCCAGCCGACGGGTTATGACCTCGTCGGCTCTGATGGAGGCGTCTTCGTGTTTCACGGTGGCTTCTATGGCTCGTTGCCGGGTCTCGGAATCCGTGTCGGCAACGTCGTGGGGATCGCACCCGCCGCCAACTATGGCGGGTACTACCTGGTCGGCTCCGATGGTGGTGTCTTCTCCTTCGGAGACACGACGTACGAGGGTTCGTTGCCGGAGCTGGGTATCCACGTGAACGATGTCGTTGGAATAGTCCCGTCCTCCGATGACAAAGGGTATTTCCTCGTAGGGGCCGACGGCGGCGTCTTTTCTTTTGGTGACACGACGTACGAGGGCTCACTGCCCGGACTCGGTGTCCACGTCGATGACGTGACCGGGATCGCCGCGACCCCGAGGAACACTGGCTACTGGGTTCTCCAAGCCAATGGTCAAGTGACGGGGTTTGGTGACGCGCCGAACCTGGCCCAAAACTCACCTCTTCCAGAGGCCAGCGGGGCGACCCGCTATGTGGCCCTCGCCTCCACAACAGATGGGCAGGGCTACTGGGCCGTGAACAATTTCGGTGCGGTGTTCGCCGTCGGTGACGCTCACTGGCTCGGCAACGTGGCGTACAACCCGAGCAACCTCGTGTCGGTCGTACCCACTGGTGACAATGCGGGGTACTGGATCGTCGGATCCAACGGCGCAATCTTCGGCCTGGGCGATGCTGTCTCTGAGGGCTCTTTGCTTGCCCTCGGCATTGTGCCCAAGCTTCCGATCGTCGGGGCGGCGCCGACTGTTGCTTCTTCTCCACCAGCTGTTCCGCCATCAACGACAACCTCTGGCACGCCAACGAACACCGCAACTTCGGGTGCACCGACGGGGGAGCTATCGCCAGCCATTACCACCGTCGGCAACACCTGTGGCGCCGTCGGCTCATGTTCCGCCAATGGCAACCCAGTAGGCAACACCTTTGGAGGTGTGCCAGAGACCGTGGCGGACCTGGCCGTGTCCTCTGACGGTGTCGCCATGTCCTCGGCAAACTGGGAAGAGAACTCCCATAACATCAACGTCTACGCCCCAGGAACCGGGTACCCAGAGGGCCTTCAGACTGGTGATTCCGGACCACCATCTACCAGCAATGGTGCCGGCACCTTCGGCCTCGCCATGGACTCGACCCACATCTATGGTGCCGAAGGTGATGGCCTCATCACCCGTTTCAGCCGGAGCACCTGGCTCAATCCGGCCAACGAGTCCGATGTAGACGAAGGCAACAGCACCGGCGTCGATCCATTGACCGTTGACTCGGGCGGCAACCCACTGCTTGGTGAAACCCTTTGTGACGGCAACCTGTTCGTCACCGACGCCAACGGCCCCCTTTCGACAACCACCTATCTGTCCCCGAACACCACTGAAATCAAAGAGGTCCCGACGTCGCTCTCCGGCGTCACAGAGACCTGGAGCGCCCCAGGGGCCAGCGTGCTCACGTGTGACCGGGAGGGCGACATCTGGGCTCTCGTCGAGAACCCGGCGGGTTCGTCTGACATGCTCGAGCGCTTCACGGACACGGGCAGCGTGGTGACCTCCCTTACCCTTCCGGCATCCGTCATCGCCCAAGGCGTCGCCGCGAGCCCAAGCAGTGACGAACTGCTCGTAGCTGACAACGGTCAAGACCAAGACTTCAAATGGTTCAACTACTCTGGAAACCAAGCGGGTGAGGTCGGCGTCACAGGGGGTTACCTACAGGGTTCCGACCCCGGCCTTATAGGTCCTGACCGCTTCGTCGGACCTCGCTCGGTGGCTATTGACGGTTCGGGGAACATCTACACGGCCGAGAACTGCCTGCCAGGAGTTTCGCAGTCAGTGTGGCAAACGCCTGGTCCCTGCGCCATTATCAGTGAATACCAATCAAACGGTACATCCGTCGTTTGGCGTGACGTCAACGCAAACACCTTCGGCGGAACCGGCGAGCCGAGTAATGACGGCAGCCGGTTCTTCAACCGCGACTTCGAGTTTGCTCGTGACTCATCGCGCAACTACCAACCGTATGCCTTCACCGTCAATCCGTGGGCATACCCTTCTGATTCTCGTGTCAGTAGTGCGGCTCAAATAGGTTGTTCCACCGCTTGTCCCCAATACGGGGCCGGCACTTATGAGTGGGAAGGCGACGGTCACCGCTATGAGACCGTGGACCTCGGCGAAGGGGCAGTCACTACATACGAGCAGTTGCCCAATTCGGAGATCATGGCCCCGGTCTGGCAAATACCCAACACTGGCGGCTGGGAGAACGTGTTCGTCGATGACAGCACCGGCAACATATGGGGCGTTCAGTTAGGCGGCACCAACGTCACCGAATATCCCTTGACCGGCTATTCCTCTAACGGTGTGCCCGAGTACGGCAGCCTCATCAGCTACGGCGAGCCGCCGGGTCTCGTTGATGTCAGGGGTGTTGATGTCGAAGGCAGCACTGTCTATGTGACCGGCTTCTCCCAAAGCGACACCGACAGCAGTTCGGTGGCGGGTAACTATGAATCCATTGGCCCAACGCTCATAAAGTTCAACAGCCTGCCGACCACTTCGGGTTGGTCAAGCTCAGTCTGGTCCATCGACCCGACCTACTCTGTCAATTCATCCGACACCAGCCCGTTCCCTCAGCCCTTCAGCTTTGCCGTTGACACTCAATCGAACACAATAGGAATAGCTCTGCTCTACGAGCCAGCGACCAACGGCAACCAATCGCTACAACACCAGGGTGCGTTAGAGGAATACTCGACGACTACCGGTGCCCACATTCAGACACTCACCCCGCCCCTACCCGGCGCTGGTGTCGGTGAAGGTGCCTTCGACGACCAAAGCGGAGTTGTTTCCAAGAACGGCTGGTTCTGGGTTGAGGACGACTGGTACACGCGCATCATCGGCATCCGTCTCTCGGCGTAGGCAGACAACTATCGGTCGTAGGAGTGTCGGACCTCGCACGGCCATGTCAACTCGCCCGGCCATCTGTCGACACCACGTACCCGTGAAAAACAGTGGCTCCGGCACCTATGGGACACCGCTCTGAGCGTTCCTGACCTACGGAGCCGGTCGAACGAGTTCACCAAGCAGGTTCTGGCCATCGAAGTGCACCGTGACTTCAGCGCGGACGACGCCGGTCGTGCTCGAGAGCGTGGTCGCCTCCAATGCACGGGCTCCAGAGTTCGTCCGCATGAACCGTCCCCGAGCACACCTCCAAGGCGCGCAAAAGGGTCGTGACCTGGGACTGAGATTCGTTGAACCGGTGAGCAGCGGGCGTCAAAACGCTCTAAGCGGGCCGCAGTTGTCGGGACGGCGGAGACAGCTCGGCACGAGTGGAGCAGTTTCCGACGTTTCTTCATGCCATCACTTGGAACGGTCGCCGCCCCCCGGCGTACTAGGAGAGGGCTGTGAGCCATGAAAAACTCTGGCGGTGAGGAGGACCAGATCGTTGGCGCTCGTGCTTCTGGTTGCCCTTGTGGCAGGGGCGTGCACCACGAACGTCAACGTGGTGGCATCGCGGATCACCACGACGACCACCAGCTCCACCACCAAAACAGCGGCATCGCCAGCCTTTACCACCGTCGGTAACACCTGTGGCGCCGTCGGCTCATGTTCCGCGAAGAGCAACGCAGTCGGCAACGGGTTTGGAGGTGTGCCAGAGACCGTGGCTGAGCTGGCCGTATCCTCTGACGGCGTCGCGCTATCTTCCGCCGCCTGGGAAGAGAACTCCCACGCCATCAATATCTACGCCTCAGGAACCGGGTACCCAGAGGGGATGGCGACGGGCAACAATGGGCCTCCGGCTGCCAATGGCAATGGTGTGTACGGCTTGGCGATGGACACCTCGTACATCTACGTGGCATCCGGCGATGGTGACATGACCCGCCTCAGTCGCGCGGACTGGCTCGATCCAGGCAACGAGGGCGCGCCTGATTATGGGACTCACAACACAGCGCATTACACCGGAGTTGGTCCGCTTGTTGTGGATGCGGCGGGCAATCCGCTACTGGGGGAAACTCTGTGCGACGGCAACCTGTTCGTCACTGACTCCAACGGGGCCTTGGCCGGTGTCGGCTTGTCTCCATCCACGGCCCAAATCAAAAAGATCCCTAGGTCGCTCTCGGGCGTCACGGAGACCTGGAGCGCCCCAGGAGCCAGCGTGCTCACTTGTGACCGCGAGGGCGACATCTGGGGCCTTGTGGAAAAGCCCGCGGGCATTGCGGACGAACTAGAACGCTTCACGGACACGGGCAGCCTGGTGACCGTCCTGACGCTTCCGGCCTCCGTTATTGCCCAAGGAGTTGCCGCGAGCCCGTCCAGTGACGAACTGCTCGTGCCCGACAACGGAGTGGATCAGGACAACAAGTGGTTCAACTACTCCGGAACCCGAACCGGTCAGGTTGGCGTCACAGGCGGTTACCTCCAGGGTTCTGACCCTGGCCTCATCGGTCCTGACCGCTTCGTGGGACCTCGCTCGGTGGCCATTGATGGTTCGGGGAACATCTACACGGCCGAAAACTGCTTCCCTGGTGTTGCACAGTCGGTGACCGGGCTCACAAGTGGACCGTGCGCAATCATCACCGAGTACCAGTCGAACGGCACGACAGTCGACTGGCGTGACGTGAACGCAAACACTTTTGGGGGCAACGGTGAGCCCAGCAACGACGGCTCGAGGTTCTATGACCGAGACTTTGAGTTCCAGCGTGATTCATCGGGCAACTACCAGCCATACGGTTTTACCGTTGACCCGTGGGTCAACCCATCGGATCCGCGTGTCTCGGACCTGCCCCAAACTGGAGGTGCAAGCACCTTGCCCCAATATGGTGCTGCCACTTACGAGTGGGGAGCAGATGGGCACGTTTACGAGGCGACCATTTCCCTGACCACGCTCGTTGTCTATGAGCAAGAGCCGAATTCTGAAATTATGGCTCCTGTTTACTCATTGCCCAACCCGGACGGCTACACGGGCCTTCTCGTGGACGTCGGGACCGGGAATATTTGGGGCGTCACAAAGGGCCCTCGAGGTGGCGACAACGTCGTTGAATACCCGCTAACGAGCTACGGCTCGAATGGCGCGCCGAAATACGCCAGCGGCATTAACTACGGCCTACCACCTGGTCTCGTAGACGTGCGCAGAGTCGACGTTGAGGTCGATTCCGTCTACGTTTCGGGCTTCTCTGCTCGCGACACAGACAGCAGCTCGGTGTGGGGCAACTGGGAATCCATCGGCATGACCCTCATCAAGTTCAACTCCCTGCCCACCGCATCCGAATGGCCTGCCGCTGCCTGGACCACGGATCCGATTTACACGCTTCCGAGCGACGACACGAGCGAGTTTTCCGAGCCTTTCTCGTTCGCTGTGAATGACCCGGGCGGTCTGGTCGGGGTAGCAATGCTTTATGGCCCGAGCACCATGCCAGGAGCTCTCTACCCTTCAGGAGAGGTTCGAGAGTACAGCGCATCAAGCGGAGCACTCGTCAAGACGCTCAACCCGCCGCTTCCGGGTGCCTACGTGGTTGAGGGCCAGCTGGACGGTCAGAACGACATTGTGGCCAAGGGTGGCCGCTTCTGGATTGAGGACGACTGGTACACGCGCATCATCGGCATCTGTCCCTCGAGAGAGTGCACATAGCCATGAGTCGTAAGAAAGCCGTTCACATAGCCATGAGTCGTAAGAAAGCGGGGTGACGCGGCTATTCCTCATCCCTCCTTTCCGGCTGCTTGCGAAGTCAGCAATCGTCCTCCAGGCCCTTGAAGAGTTCGCCCGTCGATGGGAATGGCGTTGCCGTACTGGGCTTGTGGTGGTGTCCTACTCGACAGCCGTTCCTGCGATCCTCGCGCCGGGAAGACCAGCAGAGGTCGAACGGAACTGTCGTCGGCGTGGCACGTATGAGGAGTGGTGCCCTCCTGCTGAGCTGCCCCGCCGACGGCCGAATGGCACGGACGACGCGGGGTTCGTGATCTTGGCACCAGCAATCTGCCCTGGCATAGCGAGGGCCAGAGCGACGCCCCCGAATAGCAGCGACCCGGCGAGGGACGGCCCGCAGGCTTCTTGCACGTAAGCACCCGTCGGCCGGCTCTCCCGTTTCCCGATCTCGGTGCGTACCTGGTGCGGGAGCTTCTTTTATCAGCGATCTGGACGCGCAACCGCGATCGCGAATGAGCGGCGCCGTTGACTCTCTTGGACGCCGTGACCTGGAGACTGAGCGTCGTTGAGCCGGGGACCAACAGGTGTCAAACGCTCCGAGCGTGATCCAGTGACCGGTTAACGGACCCGTTAGTCCGGTTCTTCCGGGCCGAGTTGCTTCTGCGGTTCTTGTTCGTCGATCAACGTCACAGAGTTAGTCTTCCTTGCCAGCTGTCTGGGCGTAGGGCTCCGTCCGCGGGTGGACCGGTCTCAAGGGGGTCAGCCACGAGCTCTGGTGCATGGACCTACGTCGCTGTCGCAGAGCGGCGCGCAAGCGGGTTTGGCTAGCCTGGGCAGGACAATGCAAGGGGACCCAGGCGAGACGAGGTCCGAGGGTGTTCCTTCTAAGCGTCCTGCCGTTCTCATGGTCGGTGAAGCTCTCGCCCATGAGAACCCAGGAGGCTTGAACAGGTACGTGGAGGACTTGGCCTCGGCCTTGGAGGTCCGAGGCACGCCTGTCTTCACAATCCGGATGGGTTTCGGCCCCGCCAGATCTCCGAGCCACGTTTTGGCGGGCAAAACGTCCTCTCCGTTGCCTTTGCGGATTCTGGCCTACTGGAGGGCAGCAGCACGACTGGCCGACCGTATCGATGTCGTCGACTCCCACTTCGCGCTCTATGGGCTGTTCCCTGTCCTCGCGACGCGCCTCCGCTCGAAGCCTTTGGTCGTCCACTTCCACGGGCCGTGGGCCGAGGAGTCTCGGGTAGCGGGCCAGCGGAGCGGCGTGATTCTGTCGGTCAAGCGCTCGATGGAGGCCGCTCTCTACGGACGCGCTACCAGACTTGTCACACTCTCCGAGGCTTTCAAGGCCATCTTGGTCGAGCGTTACCACGTGGATCCGTCTCGCGTTGAAGTGATCCCACCGGGTGTCGACTTGGACCGGTTCCGCCCAGGGGACAGATTACGAACCCGGCGGCACCTGGGACTCTCAGACGACGGCTTCGTAGCAGTGGTGACACGCCGTCTTGATCGGGACGCCCGGCGAATGGGACTCGACGCCCTGCTCGCAGCGTGGCGGCAGGTAGTCGAGGCCGTTCCAGGGGCCACGCTGCTCGTTATCGGTGACGGTTCGGCTCGGAGTGACCTCCAGGACCGAGCTCTCGAATTGAAAATCTCCGGTTCGGTGCGGTTTCAGGGCAGAGTGGACGACGCTGACCTTGTCAGTGCGTATCAGGCGGCAGACGTGAGCGTCGTCCCGAGCATGGCGCTCGAGGGATTCGGCCTGGTGACCCTCGAGTCCCTGGCCTGTGGGACACCAGTTGTGGTGACCGATTGCGGGGGGCTGCCCGAAGCGGTGGTCGGCCTGGACACTTCGTTGATTGTGCAATCGAGGAATGCGGGAGCATTGGCCGATCGCCTGACTACGGCGGCCAGAGGCGCTTTGCCCGACCGTCACGCCTGCAGGTCCTATGCCGAGGGGTTCAACTGGTCAGCATGCGCTCGGGCCAACCAAACGGTCTACGCCCGGGCCCTGGACCCGCGTCCACGGGTCGTGTTCCTCGATCACGTGGCCCGCCTCTCGGGCGGTGAGCTGGCCCTGGCCCGGCTGGTGGAAAACCTAGACGTCAACGCCCACGTGATCCTGGGGGAGGATGGTCCACTCGCAGAACGGCTTCAGAAGGCTGGAGCAGAAGTGGAGGTGCTTCAACTTCCACCGGTAGCCCGTGATCTCCGGCGGGACCAGGTGGGAGCGCGACCCGAAGCGGCTCTGGCCTCGGCACGTTATGTGGCCGCCCTGACCCGAAGGTTGAGGCGGCTGCGACCCGATCTTGTCCACGCGAACTCGCTCAAATCTTCCCTGTACGGCGGCCTGGCAGCTCGGGCCGCCGGCGTCCCCCTTGTCATTCATCTCCGTGACCGCCTGGCTTCCGACTACCTCCCGCCGCCTGCCCTTCGCGTGGCCCAGGGAGCGATCCGTTACTTTGCCTCAGGGCTCATCACCAACTCCACTTCGACCCTGGAGACTGTTTGGCGTAGGCCAACGCACTTCGCCGTCGTTCCCTCCGGGATCCCCAGTTCCTGGTGCACTCGCCCGACCCCGGACCGGTCGGGCCGAGGTGGACCTCTTCGTATCGGCATGGTCGGGCGGATCGCTCCCTGGAAAGGCCAGCATGTCTTCCTCGCAGCCTTCGCCGAGGTTTTCCCAGACGACGGAGCGGAGGCGGCCATCATCGGGTCTGCGCTCTTCGGGGAGGAGCCATATGAGCAGGAGCTCGGCCGGCTCGTAAAGGATCTCGGAATTACCAGCCGAGTTCGGTTTTCCGGTTTCAGCGACGATGTCTGGGAGGAGCTCTCTATGTTGGACGTCCTGGTACACGCCTCGACGGTCCCGGAGCCCTTTGGTCAGGTCGTGCTAGAGGGAATGGCCGCTGGCCTGCCGGTCGTTGCAGCCCGGGCGGGAGGACCCGCCGAGCTCATAACCGATGGGATCGACGGCCTGCTCTTTACCCCGGGGCATTCCGATGAGCTGGCGACAACGCTGCGGGTGTTGGCCGAGGACCCGGTGCGCCGCCAGGAGTTGGGCCAGAATGCACGGCAACGAGCGTCCTCCATGACACTCGACGCGTCGGCGGCATCGGTGCTTGAACTCTACGGGCAGGTCCTTGGTCGGAGGCTGTCGTAGATGTGTGGCGTATGTGGGATGGCCGGCGGCTCAGAAGGAGAACGCATCTCGTTCGTCATGGCCAGCAACGCCACCCTTTCCCACCGCGGTCCGGACGCCGAGGGAATGAAGGTTCTCGACGGAGCTGTGCTCGGCCACACGAGGCTTCGAATCCTGGATCTTTCGGAAGCCGGGGACCAGCCGATGTCATGCCGGAACGGAACCCTCTGGTGTTCCTACAACGGAGAGGTCTACAACTTCCGCGATCTACGCTGCGAGCTCTCAGCCGCTGGACACCATTTCAAGACCTCTTCCGACACGGAGGTCGTCCTGAAGGGCTTCGACGAGTGGGGCACGCAGGTCTTTTCTCGCCTACGGGGGATGTTCGCAGTCGCAATCTGGGACAACCTCACTCGAACCCTGATGTTGGCCCGCGACGGCTTGGGAATCAAGCCGATGTACTACCGACCGCTCGTCGACGCGGTCGCCTTCGCCTCGGAAATGCGGAGCCTACGTCGATCCGGAGACCGCCTGGATTCCGTCTCGGTCTCGCGGTACCTGCGCTTGGGTTGGGTCCCCGGTCCTCGGACCATCGTGGAGGGGATTTTCGAACTATTGCCCGGGACCCTTCTTCGTTGGCAGGCAGGGCGAACAACGGTGGAGTCCTGGACCGTGCCTGAGCCGAACCAGTCCCGCGGAACCAGTGCGTCCGAAGTGGCTGAGGTTATGGCAGAAGCGGTGGCGATGCACCTTGTGTCGGACGTGCCCGTTGGCGTGTTTCTGTCAGCTGGCGTCGATTCCGCCCTCGTTGCCACTCTGGCTGCTCGAGCTGGCGGCCGTCTGAGGAGCTTCACCGTCGGCTTCCCCGGTCTCAAGGACGAGACCCCAGCCGCCGCAGCCTTGGCTCGTCGCCTTGGCCTTCCGCACGACACCGTGACAGTGTCAGGCGCGGAGGTGACGGGATCGATCGATCGGATCGTCGGCGATCTCGATCAGCCCTCAGTAGATGGGGTCAATTCCTGGGTCATCTCCAAGGCCGTTCGCGAGGCGGGCATCACGGTGGCGCTCTCGGGACTCGGAGGCGACGAGATCCTCGGCTCATACTCGACCTTTTGGCATGTGCCTCGCCTGGTCCGCTTCGGCGCCGCGGCTCGTCGCGCCCCTCCCAAGCTACGGGAGGGGCTGCCTGTTCTGTCCGCAGCATTTCCTGGCTTTGCCCACTCCCGCCAAAGGAGGGCCCTCGAAGCAGTGGCAAGGGGGGGCTCTGACACGGCTTACGCAGCGGTGCGCGGTCCGCTCGGGGAAGGTGAGCTCGCGTGGCTCCGTGGGGTTCCGACGGAGCAAGTCGACCTCGGTGTTGTCGGATCCGAGGACGTGGGAGAACTTGAGCTGTCGAACTACCTCCCCTTTCAACTCCTACGCGACACCGACGCCATGTCCATGGCTCATTCGCTCGAGATACGCGTGCCGTTGCTGGACTCGACCGTCGTGTCATTGGCAGGCGGACTTCGCCGTTCGCACCCTGCAGCGCCTGGCGGGGTAAAGCCATTGGTGGCTGAGGCCGTGGACCCGCAACTCAAAGAGGTCGCACTGCGCCCCAAGGGGACCTTTACGCTTCCCTTTGACAGGTGGCTCCGTGAGGGGCTGGCTGACTGGTCCGCCGAGGCCCTAACGGCCGTTTCACATCAGGGCCTGGGCCTGAGAACCGACCGCCTCGAAACCTTCCGGCGGCGCTTCGTTGCAGGTCACGTTGATTGGCGTGCCGTTTGGAATCTCGCCGTCCTCGGATGCTGGATCAACAAGGCAGGATTGGGCTAAGCGTCCCAGTGACGGCGCAACTGAATATGACGCCGCGCCAGAGGGCTAACGCGACAGCCGATGGTCTCACGCGGCTAACGCCGAATGTGCCGGAAGTTGCGATGGCTCTGTATTGAGAGGTCAAGGTCGACCATGGACGAAGGAAGCCATGCGGGCGCCATCCGAGTTCGCTTTTGGATGGCCGACCGACCACCTTCAGCTCCTCACCCCCATAGCGACTCGGCCGATCGATCGATCCGGTCAAAGTCCTCCAGGAGGATCCTGACGACGCAGGGGACGTGTGTCAGGTGGTCGGCGATGTGGCGCGACCGAAGTTGTCCTCGTCGCCCGAGGATGCGAGACGCAACGCCAAGAGCGCAGCGGTTGCCATGTAGTCGGCCGATACCGCTATGACCAGCACCGGGCAACAAGAGACGCAACCGCGGTGCCGAACGGTGATCGGCCGCATCGTAGAGCTACGCCATTCAGGCGAGAGCCTCTGCCCAATCGCCGCGACGCCAGACGCCCAGGGGACGACCGCACCCTAGACGGGCGTGAACAGGGCGTGGGATCGCAATGTCGCCAGATGCTCCGCGTCGCCCGGCTGTGATTGTCGCACCGAATAACCGTGATCGATCAAGGTCTCGTACGCGGCCGCACCGCCTTCGCCATGAAGCTCGATCAGCCAGGTCGGTCGAACTTCGTCGAGAAATCTGGTCGCTGCTGGAATGACGATGCCCTCGGCTCCTTCGATGTCCATCATCACCAGCTGTGGTGGTGCATGCTCATCGAGGAGCGCATCGAGCGGTAGCGCGGGCACTGTGCGATCGCCGCTCTCGCGGATTCGCCCGAGCGCGCTGTTCGATTCGAACTGTACATTGTGTGCCCGATCGGAGACAGCAGCCCCGATCACCTCGACGGTCAGGTTGTTGAGTGCGAGATTGTGGCGGAGGCGTTCCACGTTGGCTGGATCTGGCTCCACCGCGAGATGATGCCCGGTCGGGGACAGCGCACATGCTGTGATGACGTAGTAACCGATGTGGGCGCCGACATCCCACATCGACATTCCCTCTCGGAGGATGTGCGGAAGCAAATTATGAATCCACGGCTCATAGGTGCCAGCGATCAACCGCCGCTCGTCGCTCGCCATGTCGACTTGGATCGGTTGTCCGCGGGCCGGCCCTCGACCGATCTTGCCCTCAGCCAGCCCCGTTCTCGGCGCTTCAGTGAGGGCATCGCGCAAGAGGTTCCGGATGCGCGGGTAGCGGTTGGCGATGAGAAGGGCGCGCTCTGGCACGAACGGCATTGTTGTCTTCAGGACGCGCCGAACCACGCCTCGATCGTAGCTCGTGATCAATCGCCGAAGCGTTTCGCCGCGCGCCGTCACGGTTGAGGCCGAGCCGTCGCGGGCGGAACCTTCGGTTTACTCCATCGAACTCCATGGCAGCCGTACGGTCGTCCGAGCTAGGGACCGGGGTTGGTTTGGCATTGTCGAACGAGAGCGATACCCTTTCCGTAGGGAGCCCAAAGGTCTTTAAAGGCCGCGAATGCAAAGGCTAAAGACGGGCCGAAGGGTGATGATTTTTTCGGTGAAGTAGTTATGTGATTTGTCGTGGGTTCGGCGCCACGTGCGACAAGTGGAGCTTCTTTAGAGTCGCCGTATGGCTGAGACCAGCCCTTCGGACCCGACCGTCGGAGCGGACGGACCACGTTTGCGCGATCGGACAACGGAGACCGCACAAGGCCAGGCAGCACTCGGAGAGGCGTCCACCAGGGGATTTCGAGTCTC
>Ga0302325_10022406_pt1 | contig 13217 bp, 9 predicted proteins | sample Palsa_T0_2_FD_201948 | JGI IMG/M metagenome (GOLD analysis project Ga0302325, IMG submission 201948) | Peat permafrost microbial communities from Stordalen Mire near Abisko, Sweden - Palsa_T0_2 | ecosystem: Environmental > Terrestrial > Soil > Palsa > Peat permafrost | place: Sweden: Abisko... | reverse complement strand
CCCCGGCTAACCCGCCCCCCGGCTAACCCGCCCCCCGGCTAACCCGCCCCCCGGCTAACCCGCCCCCCGGCTAACCCGCCCCCCGGCTAACCCGCCCCGGCCCCGACCGCGTGCGCCCGGCCCAAGCCCGGCGCGGATCCCAGTCGTCTTGCCCGAAATATCACGATAAATCTACCAAGATCGAATAAATCCGTGTCTAAACCGCCTCTATAGCGGCTTAAACGACAAGTATTTCTAATAGATGATCATGAGCTGCCGATAAATCGTCGTCATTGATCGCGCTAGGGTAACCGGAGCACCTCCAGCACCAGATCGGGACGGGCTCCGCCCGCAATGCCGGGTAGATAGCCGACGAGCCAATCGCGAAAATGCTTCGCGATAAGGAAATCCTTCGCGATCACCGCACCTGACCAGGTTCCTCCTGCTCGAACTCCTGCAGCGCGCCCAGGCGGACGGAAAGCTCCCCGCCGGCCTAGACGTACTCCACCTGGCCCGCGGCGCCCAATCGCTACTCGAGGCCGGCACCCGCCACTGGGCCAACGGCGAGTACGGCGATCGCTCCTTCGCCGAGGTGGTCGGCCGCGACATCACGGCCTTCATCCTCGGCCACACCCAACTCGGCTGATCTCGCAACCCGGCTGATCCGCAACGCAAGTCGAGGTGGACGGCGCGGATGTCCTCCCGCCTTGAGCTGGTGCCAGCGCACCAGAGCCGCACATCCAGCCTGGCCGTCTTCGCGGCGTGACCACCCATCCCAGCCTGCCCGTCTCTGCGGCGCGACCACCCTCCCATATGATTGTCTTTTATATAGGAAATAGAAGACGGGGGCACGCGATGGAGTTGCGCGGTGAGCGACGCGAGGATTCAGCCGACCTCGGTGCCTGGCGGCTGCCGGACGAGCTGGCCGACCTGGCCGACACGGTCCGCCGCTTCATGGCCGCCGAGGTCCGACCGCTTGAGGACACCCTGCCGCACGACACCACCGGGCTGCCGGACGACCTGCTGCTGCCCCTGCAGGCGAAGGCCAGGCGGCTCGGCCTCTGGTCGCTGAGCACGCCAGAGAAATTCGGCGGCGCCGGCCTGGGCGTGCTCGGCCAGGCCGTGGTAGCCGAAGAGGCAGCGAAGTGCCGGATGGGGGCCTACTTCCCGGCCCTCGGCGCATTCGGCGGCAACCCGCCGAGTGTCATGTTCAGCGCCTCGCCCGAACTGTTCGAGAAGTACGCCGCGCCGCTGATCGCGGGCAGTCCGGGTAAGGCGTTCACCGCGATCAGCGAGGCCTCGGGCGGATCCGACCCGGCCCGAGCCATCCGCTGCCGGGCCGAGCGCAAGGGCGACCGGTACGTCATCAACGGCGAGAAGATGTGGACCAGCCACGTCGCGCACGCGGACTGGGGCGTCGTCTACGCGCGGACCGGCGCCCCGGGTGACAAGCGGGCGATCAGCGCCTTCGTGATCGACGCCGACGCGCCCGGCCTGGAAAAACGCCCCATCGGGATGCTGACCGCCTTCTCGCCTTACCTGCTGCACTTCGACAACGTGGAGGTCCCGGCGACCAACCTGATCGGGGCGGAGGGCGGCGGCTTCGAGCTGGCGTCGCAGTTCCTGGTGCACAGCCGGATCAGCTACGGTGCCGGGCCGATCGGGATCGCCCAGGAGGCGCTGCGCATCGCCATCGAGTGGGCCAAGGAACGGACCACGTTCGGCGTGCGCCTCGCGGACCGGCAGGCGGTCCAGTGGCAGATCGCCGACAGCGAGATCGAGCTCCGCGCCGCGCGGCTGCTGATCTACCAGGCGGCGTGGAAGGCAGACCTCGGCGAAGACGTCCGGGTCGACGCGTCGATCGCGAAGCTGTACAGCACGGAGGCGGCGTTCCGGGTGGTGGACCGGTGCATGCAGATCCTCGGCGCCCTTGGCCTGTCGCAGGAGTTGCCGCTTGAGCGATGGTTCCGCGACCTGCGGGTCAAGCGACTGGGGGAGGGGGCCACCGACATCCAGCGCATGGTCGTGGCCCGCCACCTGCTGCGCTAGCCGACAGCGCCGTCGCAGGTTCAGGCGACACCGCGCAGCGATCATCGATGGCGACATCAACGAGCCGTGCCACCCACTGCTCGTCCGCCGGCATCCGGTACATCGTCACCTGGACGATCACCGGTCCGACCAGCTCGGCGATCAGCTGATACTCGTCTCGCCGCCGGAACACCGCACCTTCGGCCTCGGCGCGGTCGAGCGCCTCCCGAACCGCGCCGACGGTGCGCCTGGTCAACTCGGCCACCAGCGCGGTGATGACTTCGCTGCGGTCGGCGTCGCCCACGATTGTCGCGATGAACCGCTGCACCACCGGCCGGGCGAAGTCCGCGGCGGCCCGCGCTAGCTCCCGGCGTAGCCACTCCCGCAGCGGCTGCCCGTCACTGGGGTGCAGCAGCGGCTGCTCGGTCACGCCAAGTGCCTCCATGACCAGGTCGACCGGTAGGGGCCAATGCCGGTAGACGGTCGCGCGACTGACCCCGGCTCGCTGCGCGACACGCTGGTGGGTCAGCGCGCCCGCACCCTCCCGCTCGAACAGGTCGCGCACGGCGTCCTGCACCAGAGCCCGAGTGCGCACGACCCGGGCGTCACTGCTCGTGCCGTTCACGGTGAAACTCTACGAGACAACCCACTTCATAGTCGAGTGAACGGACCGTCATAAATTACATCCGCGCTGGTCAACGTCGCAGATCCCCGGCCGCCGATGCGGGGTCGAACAGCAAGATATGAGACACCGGAACATCTGGTAGACGCACTGTGGGCCAGTTACATTCATGAACGAAGCGTCAGAATCGCCAGCGCGCACGGAGGATAAGCGATGACAGCAGAAACCACGGCAGCTACGCCGCTCGCGCTCAACGATCTGCCGATGCCGGAGCACCGGGATACGGCCTGGCGCATTCTGCACGACCACGGGCGGCTCATCGAACTCGACAACGGGTTCGCGGCGACCCGCCCGGACATCGTGGAAGCGGTGCTGAAGAACCCGGAGATCTTCTCCTCCAAGGAGGCGTTCGACTCGCTGGGCAGCCCCATCCCGCTGGTGCCGATCGCGTTCGACCCGCCTGAGCAAACGCGGTACCGCCGTATCTTGCAGCCCTTCTTCAGCCCGCGCGCCATCCGCCCGCTCGAACCCGAGCTGCGCCGTCAGGTCATCGAACTCATCGAGCCCATCGCCGAGCGCGGCGCGTGCGACTTCATCGCCGACCTCTCCGGCAAGTTCCCGATTCAGGTGTTCCTCACCCTGTTCGGCCTGCCGCTGGGCATGCGGGACCAGTTCATCGTCTGGAAGGACGCAATCCTGGAGATGTCCGACGCGTCAAGCGCAGGCGTCCAGGAGGCATCGCAGGACGGTATGCGCAAGGCCGGCGAGCTGTTCCTGTACCTGAGCGATCTCGTGCGGGAGCGGCGCGGCGTGGCCGGCCAGGACATCCTCAGCCAGTTGCTGACCGCCGAGGGCGAGGATGCGCTGACCGATAACGAGGCGATCGGCCTGTGCTTCTTGTTCATCCTGGCCGGACTGGACACCGTGATGGACGCGCTCGGCTTCGGCATGGAACGGCTGGCCCGCAACCCCGACCGTCGCCAGGAGATCGTCGACAACCCGTCAATCATTCCGGCCGCAATCGAGGAACTCGTGCGACTGGACCCGCCGGCCCCGTTCGTGCCCAGAGTGACCACCAGGGAGACCGTGCTTGACGGGCATTTGCTGCCCAAGGGCACCCGCGTTACCAACCTGCTCGCCGTCGCGAACCGGGACGAAGACGGGCGCCCAGAGCCGTACGAGATCAACTTCCAGCGCGGGGACAACCCGCACGTCAGCTTCGGGATCGGCGTGCACCGGTGTCTTGGCTCCCACCTCGCACGGCTCGAAATGCGGATCGTCTACGAGGAGTGGCACCGCCGCATCCCGGACTACCGGATCGCGGACGGGAGCACGCCGCGGGTCAAGTGGCCGCGCGGCACGATCGGCCTGAAGTCCCTCGACCTCGTGATCGGGAAGTAGCGGGAGGCGCGCGGTGAAGGTTTCCATCGACCGCGGTACGTGCACGGGGCATGGCCTCTGCTACCTGAGCGCACCCCAGCTTTTCCGTGATGATGACGAGGGATACGGCCAGGTTGTGGGTGCTGGCGAGGTCGCGGCCGAGAGCGCGGACGCTGCCCGGCACGCGGCTGCCAACTGCCCGGAGCATGCCATTACGACGTCCGGTATCAGCGTCCGGTGAGCAGTTTGTCGAGTTTCTCCCGGCTCAGCTCCCGGTCGGGCAGCGGATCGGCGGCGGGCCGCAGGCCGGCGATAAATATGTCGAGGTGGCGCTGCCAGGCTTCGGGGGCGCCGCCTTGAGTCGTCTCGATGATGCCGCGGATAGCCCACAAGCCGATCGTCACGTCGGCGCCAGTGACGTCGGCGCGGACTTTCCCGTGCTGCTTGGCGTCGGCGAGTATGGTGTCGATCAGCCGCCGTACCTCCTTGACCAGGTCATCCTCGAGGCCGGCATTCCACAAGCGCGGCAGGCACCCGCGGTGGGCGGCCTGATAGGCGCTTGCCGCCTCGAGGAAATACTCAAGGCCCGTTCCGTCCGGACGCTCGGTCCCCTCCCGGGCGATCCTCAGCATGGTGCTGAGCACATCGTGCACGAGGGCGCTGATCAGGGCGTCCTTGGTCGGGAAGCGGCGGTAGAGGGTGCCCATGCCCACGCCGGCGGTGCGGGCGATCTCCTCCACGCTGGCTTCCAGGCCGTGCTCGGCGAACACGTCCGCTGCGGCATCGAGCAGGCGCTGGCGGTTCTGCTCGGCGTCCCGGCGCAGCGGCCGGTCGGCAGCCGGAACGGACATCCCCCACCTCATTTCATCCCTGCCTCATTTAACTCTGCCTCGTCACCCGCAAGGGTGCCGCCCGCCAGCAGGCCGAGCTCGGCGTGCGGCATCTCTTCCTGGACGTGCAGCATCTCTTTCTCGGCCTGCGGGGAGCCGGACAGAGTGTGCCGCGCAGCCGGAACCAGCATCGCGCAGGCGGCAGCCGCGATCGTTGCCAAGGTCAGCAGTCCGAAACCGTGCGTATACCCCGATTCGCGTGGCAGGCCGCCGATCCCGGTGGTGGAGGTAACGATACTGCTCATGACGGCGGCGCCGATAGAACCGCCGATCGTCCGGATGTTGGCGTTCATCCCGCTGGCGACGCCTGTCTGCTGCGGCGGCACGCCCTGCACGACCAGGTTGGACATCGCGGCGAAGGCCATGCCGAACCCGACGCCCTGCAGAACCATGGCCAGCAGGATCTCCCACTCCTTACCGTGCGCGAAGGTCAGCAGGGCGAACGTAACGATGCTGATGAAGGCCCCCGCGACCAGGACCAACTTGGCGCCGAACCGGCTGGTGAGCCGGCCTGAAGCGATGCCGACGATGAACATGGCGACGCTCGATGGCAGCAGGATCAGGCCGGAGAGGGTGATGCTGAGGCCGAAGCCGTAACCGGCGGACTTGGGTGTCTGCAGGAACTCGGGCAGGAACGCGAAGGTCGCGTACATTCCGATGCCGAACAGGAGCGCGACGAGGTTGGTCGTCCACACCACCGGGATGCGCATCATGCGCATGTCGATGAGCGGATGAGCCGACCGGGACTCCACCACGACCCACGCGGCGGCGAGCACGACGGCGACGGCGAGCAGCCCGAGCACCCGCGCCGATCCCCAGCCCCAGGTGGGCGCCTCGCTGATCGGCACGAGAAGGGTCACCAGCCAGCCCGAGAGCAGGACGGCGGCGGGCCAGCTGATCCGGCCGGCCGTCCGTACCGGCGATTCCGGCACGATCAGCTTCGCGGCGACGGTGGCGCCGGCCAGCATGATCGCCGGGATCCAGAACAGCCAGTGATAGTTCAAGGCCTCGACGATCGGGCCGGCCAGCACGATGCCAAGTCCGGCTCCGGCCGCCGCCAGCGCCGCGATCACGCCCACCGCGCCGGCCACCTTCTGGACCGGGAACTCATCGCGGATGATGCCGAAGGACAACGGCAGGACGCCGCCGCCGATGCCCTGGATCACCCGCGCCACGATCATGATGACGATCGAGCCGGTCAGCGCGGCGAGCACCGACCCGAGGGTCAGGGCAACCAGCGCTACGACGAGCATCCGCTCCTTGCCCCACATGTCGCCCAGCCGCCCCATGATCGGCGTGCAGATCGACGCGGACAGCAGGTAGGCGGTCAGCACCCACGTCACGGTGTTCTGGGACGTGTGCAGGCCCGCCTCGATGGTGGGCAGCACCGGTATCACCAGCGACTGCAGCAGCGCGTAGGCCGCCGTGGCGGCGGCCAGCACGGTGAAGGTTGCCCGGTAGTGGGTGCGCGGTGGCGCGGCAGTCATAGGGCCTCCTCTCAGGTCAGCGAATGAGCATCCCCATCCACCATAGCGGAGCGGAGTCTCCGCTCCGCTAGAACAAATGGCTGATCGGCCCAAATGTGGCCGGAGTCTCACTGCGGAGGCCGCTGTCAACGGCAGCAGATCACCGGGCCCCCGGCCCGCCGGGGGCGGAAATGCACAGGCAGATCAAACCCGTCATCTCGAACGGTTCCGTGGTCACTTCTAACCAGCACGCCGCGCACCCGACCGCGTGGCCGACATGAAAGACGCGGGCCGGAGGACATGCGCGATGGATGAGGCGGAGATCTTCTTCGGTGGGACGGAAGCCGCTTGACCCTTATGAGTCAAATCAAATATTATAGATAATCGAGAGATTGGACTCTCGGTGGTCGGCGCGTCCGGCTTAAGGCACCGCCCGCCAGTTCGGAGGACGCTCTTGACACACTCGCCCGGCGACGTTCGTGAGGTGACGACCGACGTCGCCGTCATCGGCGCGGGCCCCTGCGGCATCACCATGGCCAACCTGCTCGCGGTGCACGGCGTGCGAGCGGTCGTCATCGACGCGCAGCCGGGCATCTACGAGTACCCGCGCGCCGTCGGCATCGACGACGAGTCGCTGCGCACCTACCAGTCGATCGGAATCGTTGGCCGGCTGCTCGAGGACATCGTCCAGAACACGCCCATCAGGTACTACACCTCCTGGGGGCGGCTGATGGCGCACGTGGAGCCGAGCGTCAGGCCTTTCGGCTGGCCGCGCCGGAATAACTTCCTGCAGCCGCTGTTCGAGGCGGCGCTGCGGGAGAGGCTGGCCGGGAGCGACTCGGTGCAGCTCTGGCTAGGCGCGCGCTTGGCCGGCTACCAGCAGGACGACGACGGCGTCACGGCGGACATCGAAGACAGCGCGGACGGAGCCGTCAGACTGCGAGCGAAGTACCTCGTCGGGACCGACGGCGGGCGCAGCACGGTACGGAAGATCGCGGGCATCGAGATGACCGGGGCCACCGCCCCCTCGAAGTGGCTGGTCGTTGACGTCGCCGACGACGAGCTCGACGCTCCCTACTCGGCGGTCTACTGCGACCCGGCGCGCCCGGTCCTGATGATCCCGCTGCCGTACGGGCACCGGCGCTGGGAGTTCAAGCTCAACGACACCGACGACGAGGCCGCGCTGACCGACCCGCAGCGGGTGCTGGCCGAGCTGATCGCGCCGCGCTACCGGGCCACGCCACTGCCGAGGGTGCTCCGCAGCGCCGTGTACCTGCACCATTCGCGAACGGCGGAGCGGTTCAGGTCAGGGCGGGTGTTCGTCGCGGGGGACGCCGCGCACCTGCAGCCGCCGTTCTTCGGCCAGGGCATGAACTCGGGCATCCGCGACGCCACCAACCTGGCGTGGAAGCTCGCGCTCGTCCTCAACGGAAAAGCGGGCGACGGGCTGCTCGACACCTACGACAGCGAGCGCCGCGAGCACGCGGCCACCATGGTCAACTTCGCGACCCGCATGGGGCAGATGTACAGCCCGCACAACCTCGCCACCGAGCGCGTCCGCGACATCGCCTTCCGCGGCGCGCAGCGGATCCCGGGGGCGCGCGACTACATCCTGCAGATGAAGTACAAGCCGATGCCGCGCTACACCCGCGGCGCGGTCGTCCCGTACATGGGAACGTCGGCCGACGTTCCGCTCGGGCGGATGTTCACCCAGCCTGCGGTGGAGAACGCCGATGGGATGAGGGTCATGCTCGACGACGCCATCGGGTCCTCGTTCGCCCTGCTCGGCCTGCACGTCGACCCGTCGGCCGGCCTCAGCGCGGACGCGGCGGCGTGGTGGCGCTCGCTGGGCGCGCGTTCCGTCCAGGTGCTCGCGCCGCGCGGCGCGCCGGGTCCCGACCCGGGCGGCAGGCGCAAGCGCCCGGACCGACCAGCCGACGACTGGTCCGCGGTCGTCGAGGACGTCGACGGCGCCTTCCGGGACTGGCTGCTCAAGCGGCCGGCCGACAACGTCATCGTGCTGCGCCCCGACCGCTACGTCGCCGCCGTCTGCCCGCTCGCCGACCTTGAGCAGGTCACCGGGCAGCTGCGGCGGGTACTCGGCTGACCCAGAGAGATCGCCGTCCGGCGCTCCGATAGCTTGTTTATCTGACACTGTGTACATATTGTTCTTCACAGGGAGGCGACTCATGGACGAGTTCGATGTGGTGGTGCTCGGCACCGGTGCGGCCGGTCTGACGGCGGCTATCCGGGCGAGCGCGGCGGGAGCTTCGGTCGGGCTCTTCGAGAAGCAGGACCAGATCGGCGGGACGGCGGCCTGGTCGGGCGGCATGGCCTGGATTCCCGGCAACCCGCACATGGCCGCGGCCGGTGCGGTCGACAGCCGCGAGGACGCGCTGACCTACCTTGCCTCCCTGTCCAACGACATGATCGACGCCCGCGCGGCGCAGACCTTCGTCGACCGCGGACCCGAGGTCGTGCGGTGGCTCGAGGCCAATTCACCCCTGAAGTTCTTCGCGATCGCCGGCTTCCCCGACTATCACCCGGAGAACCCGGGCGCGAAGTCGCGGGGCGGCCGGACGATGGAATGCCCGCTGTTCCCCTTCAGCGAGCTGGGCGAGTGGGCGGACCGCGTCACCAAGGGACCGCAGCTCTCTGGCGTCCTGACCATCACCGAGACCCCCCTCGGCCGCGGCGCGCCCCAGGGCATCCCGGCCGACGAACTGGCCAGACGCCGGGTAGGCGATGAGCGCGGCACCGGTCAGGCCCTGGTCGGGCGACTGGTCAAGGGCTGCCTTGACCGGGGCATCGAGCCGCGCACCGGCATGCGCGCGATCCGCCTGCTCACCGAGGAAAACCGGGTCACCGAGGAAATCCGGGTCACCGAGGAAATCCGGGTCACCGGCGTCCGATTCGAGTCAGCCGACGGACCAGTCGATGTCCGCGCACGCCGCGGGGTGGTCATCGCCACCGGCGGCTTCGAGTGGGACGAGGACCTGGTGCGGTCGTTCCTGCGCGGGCCGCTCGAGCGCCCCGCCTCGCCGCCGCACGCCAACACCGGAGACGGCCTGCGGATGGCGATGCGGCTCGGCGCCGATCTCGGCAACATGCGCGAGGCGTGGTGGGCGCCGACCATCGACGTGCCCATGCCCGACGGCAGCACCGCGTCCTGGCTGATCAACGGGGAGCGGACCCGCCCGCGTTGCATCATGGTCAACGGCCGAGGGCAGCGGTTCACCAACGAGGCGGTCAACTACAACGCGTTCGGCGCCGCCTTCCACGTCATCGACACGACGACGTTCGAGTACGCCAACCATCCCGCGTGGATGATCTTCGACGACGTCTACTGGCGGCGTTACGGCCTGGCCGGCGCCAAGGCGGATCAGCCCGTGCCCTCCTGGATCACCACCGCCGACTCGGTCGCCCAGCTCGCCAAGCAGATCGACGTGCCCGCTGGGGCGCTCGAGGAGACCGTGCAGCACTGGAACTTCAACACCGTGATGGAGTCCGATCCCGACTTCGGGCGAGGGACCAGCGCCATCGACAAGTGGTGGGGCGACCCGCAGTTCGGCGCGGGGCCGGCCGCCACCCTCGGGCCGCTGGATACGGCCCCCTTCTACGCCGTCCGCGTCTACAGCGGCTGCCTCGGCACCAAGGGCGGTCCCAAGACCGACGACCAGGCCCGCGTCCTCAACCTCGACGGGGCGCCCATCGAGGGCCTGTACGCGGCGGGCAACGCGATGGCCGCCGCGGCGATGGGAATGTCCTACGGCGGTGCAGGCGGCACGCTCGGCCCCGCGATCGTCTGGGGATTCCTGGCCGGCCAGTACGCCGCGTCGCACTCGGCGATCGAGGCTTAGACCGGTGCCGTCTGCTGCCCGGGAAACCTCGGGTTCGCGGCGAGATGCTGGCCCACGCGCTTGACCAGCACGGTCATCTCATAGGCGATGAGGCCGGCATCGGCGTCGCCGTCGGCCAGCACAGCGAGGCACGCGCCCTCCCCGGCCGCGGTGACGAACAGCAGCGCGTCGTCCATCTCGATGACGGTCTGGCGGACGTTCCCGCCGCGAAAGCGGCGGCTGGCTCCGCGCGCCAGGCTCTGCACCCCGGCCGCCAGGGCGGACAGGTGGTCCGCGTCGTCGGAGTTGAGTTCCTTGGAACTGCCCATGGTCAGGCCGTCGCCGGACAGCACCACTGCCTGCCGCACATGGCCGACGCGCGCGCCCAGGTTCCCCAGCAGCCAGCTCAGCTCGCGGGCGGCCGATGCTTCAGTCATGCCTGTGCCCCTTCGTTGTTCGCATCGTTGGTCGGCTGCGCCTGGTCCGTCTCGGTGCTGCCGTTCTGCCAGCCCCGACGGATGGAGGTGATCAGCGCGCGTGCCTGGTCGGCTGAGCGCGGGAGCGGCTGGCCGACGACCGCCGTGGACCGTCTCGGTTGGTCGTTACTGTGCTGTGGTGCCGGGCTCGACTGGGGAGAGCGCCGCGGCAGGCCCGTGTCCGCGGTCCCGGGACGGCCGGCGAACTCCTGTTTCCTGACGACGATCCGATGGGGCAGCAGGACGATGGCCGACGTCCCGCCGTACGGTGACCCGCGCAGCGAGACCGCGATCTCCTGCCTCGCGGCCAGTCGGCTGACCACCAAGAGCCCAAGCTGGTCGGTATCGGCCAGACTGAAGTCGGGCGGGTTGGCCAGCCGATCATTGAGGGTGGCAAGCGTCTGCGGCGAGAGGCCGAGTCCCCGGTCCTCGACCTCGATCGCGAGGCCGTTGGCCGTCAGGCCAGCGCCGACGGTGACCTGGGTGCCGGGCGGCGAGTAATTCGCGGCGTTCTCGATCAGCTCGGCGAGCAGGTGCGCCACATCGGCCACCGCGCCGCCGGCCACGAGGACGTCGGCACTGGCGGTCAGGTCGACGCGGGTATAGTCCTCGATCTCGCCGATCGCCCCGCGCAGCACCTCGACCAGGGGTACGGGGTCGCGCCAGCGCCGTCCGGATGGCGCGCCGGACAAGACGATCAGGCCCTCCGCGTGCCGGCGCATGCGCGTGGTCAGATGATCGAGGCTGAAAAGCTGCTCAAGGGCGTTAGGGTCGCTGGCGTCGCGCTCCATTGAGTCGAGCATGTCCAGCTGCCGTTGCAGGAGCGACTGGCTGCGCCTGGCCAGGCTGCGGTAGACGACGCTGGCCGCGGCCCGGAGCTCAGCCTCCCCGACGGCCGCCTCGACGGCGGTCCGCTGTACGGCGGAGAATGCCTCGGCGATCATGGTGACCTCCCGGGTGCTGGCACGCAGCGCCAGCGGTGGTGCCTCGGCGGCGATATCGACTCGCTCGCCTTGGCGCAGTCGGCGGACCACAAGCGGCAGCCGTTCGTCGGCGAGCTCGTGCACCGCCGCGAGGAAACTGGTCAGCTCGCGTGTCATCCGCCGGCCGAACCGCACAAGCAGCAGGCCGGAGGCAATCACCGCCGCCAGCCCGGCACCGCCGACGACGATCAGCCGGAGCAGGATGACATCGCCGGCGTGGGCGGCACCCTTGGTGTCGGCCTCGCGGCCGTTATCCGCGGCGCGGGTGAACGCGGTCAGAAATGATTGCACCCCCGACTGCCAGGCGGCCGGGCTAACCGGAATCCGCGCACCCGGTCTGGCGGCGTCGGTGATCCGGTTCTCCATCGCCGCGAAGTCCGTGTAGGCGGCCGAAGCGAACAGGTGCGTGTACGGACTGCTGGTGCCCGGCCAGTTCAACGGCGAAAGCGCGTCCTGCTCGAGGGACCGCTGGTTGTCGACGTCCTGGGCGAACAGGTGACGGGTGGCCGCCGACATCGCGCCGCCGGAGGCCAGCGATCCGCCGACAAGCGCGGCCTCCCGCCCGACGAGCTCAAGCGCCTGACCGGCGTCGATGTTCGCCGCGCCTTCCTGGTAAAGCGAGATCGAGCCGTTCGGGACCACCGCCTCGCTCCTGAGGAACTGGAACTCCGCGTCGACGATGGCGTTATACGCCGCGAACACGGCCAGCGACGTCATCGTGCCGTCGTCCGCCGCCGCCCGAACCTGGCCGAGCGAATTCAGTTTTGGAGACAGAAGCGTCAGATTCTGACGGTCGAGCGGACTCAGCAGACCTCGTGCGGAGGCCACCCCGGCCCGGAAGTCGGCGATGGCGGCATCGGTCAGTGGCCGCTGCTTGTCGACGCCAGCAGGCGACGTCCGTCGGCCCGTGCTCAACCAGATGTAGGTAACCGTGCGTTCCGCGATGAGCTGGTCCAACAGCGCAGAGTCGGGCCCGCCGGTGGCGTTGTTCAGCTCGTCGTAGGCGCGCTGAGCGAAAGCCGCGCCAACGGTGCTGGTAGCGGCGTATGCCCACAGCGCCGTCAGGGAGATCAGCGGCAAGATCATCAAGCTCGTGAGCGTGAACCGGATAGACCGAGGGCGGGCCTGCCGCCGGTGGGAAGCTCTCTCCCTACGCATCATGTCCCCCGTCGTCGTTGGTCGGCAGCGAGCTTCCAGGTTTGAGAAAGGGGATGTCACAACGAAACGGTGACATCGACAGTCACTACCAAATATGTACTAGGTGTCAGATTTAACCCGTAAAGAGCCGCAAAAAAAGCTGAATCGAGGATGACAAATATCTGACCAGGCAAAGAGCCGGCTCCCGCTACCCCCGACGCTGCGCCCAGGACCACTCGAGCACGACCAGGAAAACTCAAGCACGACCGGAACCGCTCGAGCACAGCATCTCGCCGCGCCGCGTCCCCGCCGCGTCCCCGCCGGTCGCGTCCCCGCCGGTCGCGTCCCCGCCGGTCGCGTCCCCGCCGGGCCGCGTCCCCGCCGGGCCGCGTCCCCGCCGGGCCGCGTCCCCGCCGG
>Ga0302325_10022405_pt1 | contig 13217 bp, 8 predicted proteins | sample Palsa_T0_2_FD_201948 | JGI IMG/M metagenome (GOLD analysis project Ga0302325, IMG submission 201948) | Peat permafrost microbial communities from Stordalen Mire near Abisko, Sweden - Palsa_T0_2 | ecosystem: Environmental > Terrestrial > Soil > Palsa > Peat permafrost | place: Sweden: Abisko... | reverse complement strand
GCAGGAAAGCAGACAGCAGGCAATCCTTGGCAAATTTGGGAACTGACGCTTGAGGATCGATCGGTGCGCAGGCTGATTGCGGGCGAGGGCGATGCCATTCGGCCGTTCTATTTGCCCGCGGGCCGGCTGGTGTATGCGCGGCATACAGCGAAGGGGTTTCAGCTTGAAGCGGCGGGGAAAGACGCCGTGGACCTGCTTGCACCTGTCGATGCGCAGGCAGGCGCATCGCTGCTTGTGCTGAGTTATCTGCCTGGCAGCGCGGTTCCCACCGACGTGTTGCGAGACGGGCGCATTTTGTTTGAGTCTGAATTTCCGTTGGGCGCAGGATCGACGCCGGAATTGTTTCTGGTTTACTCCGATGGGTCGGGTGTTGAGTCGTACCGGTGCGATCATGGACGCGCGCGGTGGGGTGGGAAGCAACTGGCGTCAGGCGATGTGGTGTTTACGCACGGTGGTTCGCTTGCCAGGTTTACTTCGCCGCTGGCGCACGAGGCGGCAGTTCAAGCGCCGCACGCTGAGTATGCCGGGGCAATCGCCGAGACCGCTTCAGGCGCGTGGCTCACGAGCGCGCGTACTGGCGCACATTATTCGTTGAAGCTATGGGCACCGGGAGCGCCTGCGCTGGAGACGGTGTTGGCGGTTGGTGGGGAAGACTTGGTTGAGCCCGTGGTGGTTGCGCCACGGTCGCGGCCCAAGCGGCATCCGTCGGGCTTGCACGACTGGAGTTATGCAAACATGGTGGCGCTGGATGCGCGGCAATCGCGCGAGGGTGATTTGAAGGTCGCGCCGGCGCAAGTACGGCTGGAGACGATGGACGCCGAAGGCCACGCAGTAACGACGGGCACGGCGCCGGTTGAGACGGATGGATCGTTCTACGTGCGGACTCCGGCGGACAAGCCGATTCGCTTTGCGCTTCTCGATGCAAAGGGAGCGGTGGTGCGCGAAGAGCATGGATGGTTCTGGATTCGGCGAGGCGAGCAGCGCTATTGCGTGGGGTGCCACGCGGGACCGGAGCGGTCATCGGAGAATCGCGTGCCGGCAGTTCTTCTGCGCACAACAACCCCGGTGGATTTGACCGGCGCAAAGCCGGCGGCTGAAACGCCGACCGGCACGCGTGGGGGCAATTGAAATGATGATTCGCTTTCTTTCTTTTTTGGGGATGGTTTCACTGGCTGCGGCTCAAAGTATTGCGCAAGTTCCTGCCGCGCAAGCGGCGACTGCCCCACAGCAGGTTGCATCGCAGGCCGCGATTCAATTCGAAGACGCGAGCGACAAGGCAGGGATCGACTTCACGCATAGTTTCGGTTCGCGGCAATTGGGGTCGCTGCTTGAGGGGACGGGCACGGGATGCGTGTGGTTCGACTACAACAACTCCGGCCTCGAGTCGCTGTACGTGGTGAATGGACGGCCTCTGGATGACTCGATGCATCCGTATCCGCTCAAGGAAAAACCTGCGACGCCTCCACACAATCATCTTTACCGCAACGACGGCAACGGGAAGTTTACCGATGTTACGGAGAAGGCTGGGCTGAATCCGGATATGTATTCGGACGCCGTAGCAGCGGCGGACTACGACAACGACGGGAATGAAGACTTGCTGGTGACCGGCTATGGCAAAGTCGTGCTTTATCACAACGACGGCAACGGCCATTTTACCGACGTGACGGAGAAGGCGGGAATCAAGGTGGATGGCTGGGCGATCAGTTCGACCTGGCTGGACTACGACAAGGATGGCTGCGTCGATTTGTTTGTGGGCCGCTACGTGAAGTTCGATCCGAAATATCGCGCTTTCTATGCACCGAATAATTATCCGGGGCCGCTCGATTACGAGGGCGAGACCAACATGCTGTTTCACAACAACTGCGACGGCACGTTTACGGATGTTACGGAGAAGTCGGGGATCGGCGCGTATGTGGGGCGCACCATGGGTGTGACGGCAGCGGACTTCGACAACGACGGCTGGGACGATATCTACGTGGCCAATGATCGGACCGAGAATTTTTTGTTCCATAACAAGCACGACGGGACGTTTGAAGAGATCGGGAGCGATACGGGAACAGCGTTCGGACAGAATGGCGAATCGACTTCATCGATGGGGCCGGTGTTTGCCGACCTTGAAGGGCGCGGCGTTCTGGACCTGTGGGTGACGGATGGGCACTATAACCGGCTGCTGCGAAACACCGGGAAGTTGAGCTTTGAGGACATTGGCGCGGAGACCGGCGTGTCGCAGGTGAATGCGCAATACGTGAGCTGGGGCACGGGGATTTACGACTTCGACAACGATGGTTTTCCGGATATTTTGATCTTTCATGGGGGGCTGATTCATTTGATTCCGCAGGAGCACACGCTGTTTCGCGGGATCGGGAACGGAAAGTTTGCCGATGTCTCGCGCGAGGCCGGACCGGTGCTGAGCGAGCGGACCACGGCGCGCGGAGCCTGTTTTGCGGATTACGAGAACAACGGCAAGGTCGACGCATTTGTTGTGAATCTGGGTGCGCGCGGGACGCTGGTGCGTAATGTATCGACCAATACCGGGCACTGGGTCGAGGTGAAGCTCAAGGGGACGAAGAGCAATCGCGATGGGATCGGCGCCAAGGTGGAGGTGTTTGCGGCAGGCAAGCGCTGGACGGCGGAGCGTGTGGCCGGCTCGGGTTATCTTTCGCAGGACGACGGGCGGCTGCACTTCGGGCTGGGCGCGGCGGCGGCGATCGACAAACTGCTTGTGCATTGGCCGAGCGGGCGGGAGCAGATGCTGGAGAAGCTGGGCGTGGATCGCGTGCTGACGGTGGAGGAGCCGAAGTGATGGTCTGGGATCCCGATACGACGCGCGGAGGCAGGTTCGTGGTTTCCCACCCATTTCGCAGAGTGCGCGAAATGGATGGGGCACGGAGCTGTCGCGGCGAACATGGAATTGGGATTCGGGCGGCGATGACTTTATCGCTGCTGTGTGGTGCGTTGCTTGCGATTGCTGTGCTAAGCGAGGGAGCGGTTCATGCGGATGAGAAAGCACAACTCGCCGATAGCGTGAGTTATGCATCGCCGCTGGAAGTCATGCTCTCGGCAGATGGCTCGCGGCTCTATGTGTTGTGTCAGGAGAGCGAAGAGATTCGCGTGCTGGATGCGAACAGCTATGCGTTGATCAAGAAGATTGCGGTAGGGCGCGTGCCTCGCGGGTTCTCGCTTTCTTCGGATGGAAAACGGCTGTTCGTAACCAATTCCTGGGACGATACGCTTTCGGTGATCGACACGAAGACGCTGACGGTGAGCGCGACCTGGCCGGTGGGGGCGGAGCCGTCAGGCGTGGTGGAGGATGGACAAGGCAAGCGGCTGTTCGTGGCCAACCGGATCTCGAACGATGTGGCCGTGCTCGATGCGGAGACGGGCGCGGAGGAGAAGCGGCTGCTGGCTGGGCGCGGGGCGAGTTATCTGACGCTTTCGCCGGATGGCAGCAGAATCTACGCGACGCATGTGTACCCCAATCCGGCGCGGCTGCGGACGGGCATGGAAAACCGCACGGCTCCGGAGTCGGAGATCACGGTGATCGATGCGGCGCGCGCGGTGGTTGTGGATCGCATGCCACTGCACGCGATCGCCGGCGTGTTTCATGCGGCATTCTCTGCGGATGGGAGACTGGGCGTGGTGGCCGAGTATCATCCCAAGAATCTTGTCACGCTGGCGCACCTTGAGCATGGCGGAGCATTTGAAGACACGATCACGGTGTTTGGCGCGGATGTGGGCAAGACGGTCGAAGTGCCGCTGGATGAGTTGGAGCGCTATGCTTCGCAGCCGTTCGGCGTGGCTATTGCGCCGGACAAATCGCGGATCTATGTGACCAGCGGCGGGTCGGAATTGGTGACGGTGATCGATTTGTCACGGCTGCTTGCCTACATCCATGCTCACCCCTCAGGCTTCGTTCAGGATCTTTCGGCGAGCGCGAATTATGTTGTAACGCGCGTTGGGGTTGGGTCGAATCCGCGCGGGCTCACGCTGACCAAGGATGGGCGCAGGCTGTTTGTGGCAAACCGGCTGGACGATACGATCAGCGTGATCGATACGCGAACCAACAAGGTGACGGCGACCATCAGGCTGGACGGGCCGAAGAAGGTTTCCTCGTTGCGGCGTGGCGAGCAGACTTTTTATACGGCGCGCTATTCGTTCCAGGGGCAAATTGGGTGCGCGAATTGCCACATCGATTCCACGTTCGATGGGCTGACGTGGAACCTGGAGCCGGATGGATTTGGGCGCAACATTGTAGACAACAAGCTGATTGAGGGAGTCAAGAATACGGAGCCCTACAAATGGAACGGCGGGAACCCGAACATTCCTACCGAATGCGGGCCGCGAACCGAGAAGTACTTCTGGCGATCGGAGAATTACGACGACCTGACGCTTGCCGATCTGGCACTCTACGTTCGCAGCCTTGAGCCGCGTCCCAACCGCTGGCGCCTGGCGGAAAGCGAACTCACACCAGTGCAGGAGAGCGGCAAGGCGATATTCGAACGTGCCGTGGACAAGTTCAAGAAGCCGATTCCGGAGACCAATCGCTGCTCGTTTTGCCACAGCGGCCCCAAGGGCACGAACCAGAAGCTGTTCGATGTGGGGACGCACAAGGCGACTGACAATGGCGGACTTTTGAAGTCGGCGCCGCTGACGAACATTGCGCTGACGGCGCCGTATTTGCACGATGGCTCGGCGCGCTCGCTGGAAGAGATTTGGACGGTCTACAACCCGGCCGACAAGCACGGGCGGACGAACGATTTGACCAAGGATGAATTGAACGATCTGGTCGAGTATTTGAGGACGCGATGACGAGTTTTTTGGAACGTATGGGATTCAAGAACCGGCCTGATCGAGATTCGTGGTTTCCCACCCTTGCAACAAGGACAAGAACGTTGCAAGGATGGGGCACCCGACAGCGGTGGGGCACCCTGGGTTTGTTGGTGCTCGCCGCGGTCGCGGTGGTTGCGCAAGCTGCGTCTGTCGCGCCGCAGATGCCGCGCTTTCGGTTTGAGAATTTCACTACCGCCAACGGGCTGCCCAACGATCACGTTTATACCGTCCTGGTGGATGGGGATCGCGTCTGGGCGGGCACCGACAACGGCCTGGGGCTCTATGAGAATCACGCGTGGAAGGTGTACACCACCACGGACGGGCTGGCGCATCGGGCGGTGCTTTCGCTGGCGCTGGACAAGCGTACCGGCGACGTGTGGGCCGGGACCATGGGCGGGTTGAGCCGCATCTCGGGCGGGCGCATTGACAGCTTCACGCAGTTGAATTCGGGGTTGAGCAACGATGTTGTCTATGGCGTAAGCGTGGAGGGTGAAAACGTGTGGGTGGCGACGGCTGCGGGCGCCTGCCGGCTGGATCTGCATACCAACCAGTGGTCGCTTTATAACGAGCGCAACACCCCGATGGTGGAGATCTGGTCCTATTCGGTCTCTGCTACGCCGACCAAAGTGTACTACGGCATCTGGGGCAGCGGCGTGCTCGAATACGATCAGAAGACGGGGCGCTGGGACAAGTACGACGATCCCGACGGCGAAAACGAGATAGTGCTGTTCAAGGATCAGGGGCTCATTCATGAGATTGTCACATCGGTCAGTTATGTAGACAATGTTCTATGGGCCGCCACGTACTTTGGCGACAGCCACTACGACGGGCGCTACTGGCACAATTTTCTGAAGAAGGACAGCGGGCTTCCCTCGAACTTTACCAACGTTGTCAAGGGCGTTGACGCAAAGCGAGCGTGGTTCGGCACGGACAAGGGGCTGGCTTACTACGACGGCGTGAACTGGGCCGTTTATTGCCTTTCGCTGAAAGACGGAACGCCGCAGATGACGGTGCGCGACGCTGAGGGCAAAGTAACGTCTATATCAGTAACGACTGCGCCGGCACACAACTATGTACTTGGAATCGATTTCGACGGGGACGACCTCTGGGTTGCGACCGCCAAGGGGCTAAGCCATGGGATTCGACAAAAACAATAAGGAGAAAGACAAAGTGAATTCATACGCAGAAATTCTGGAAGCCATTGCGCATGCACCCATTGAAAAGCGCGCCATGACCAATCACGGCGTGCTCAACGAGGCCTATGCCTATGCCAAGCCGAGTTCCTTCGCACGCGGCATGCGGATCGACATCGGGGGCGTCTGCATCCTGATGATTTCGGGAACCGCGTCCATCGACGAGAACGGGGTGAGCGTCCACATTGGCGACTTTTCCGCGCAGCTTCGCCGCACCTTCGACAACATCACGGGGCTGCTGGAGAGCGAAGGCGCAACCTGGCACGACATTGTGCGTACGAGCTGCTACCTGCGCGACATCGATCGCGACTACGACGTTTTCAATGCGGGGCGCACGGCGTTCTTCCAGGAGCAGGGTCTCGATCCGCTGCCGGCGTCGACGGGAATTCAGGCGCATCTGTGCCGGCCGGAGTTGCTAATTGAGATCGAGGCCATCGCGATGTTCCGGACGGACAAGGGAGCAGAAAGCAAGGGGTAGTTCGGATGCGCACGGGACGGTGGTTGGCGGCGGCAAGCGTGATTGGGTGGGCAGTTGCAGCAGGTGCTTCCGGGCAGAGCGCGGGGCAGGAGCCGGGCAAGACAGCCGTTAGAGTTTGCGAATGCGGCGCCCATCCGCCGGGCCCGCCGAAGGATCGCGTGGTTACTCCTTATGCCGGCGAACCGGCCGACATGAGTCCCTACGCGAAGTTCGCCGCGCCTTACGATCTGAATTACACCCATCCCAATATTTACTCCGGTGCGGCGCGCGATGTTGCAGAGCCGAAGGATTTGAGCGAAGTGCGCATCGGGTTCTTCGGCCCGATCGAGCACACCCCGGATGCAGCGTTTGGATTGCGCATGCTGCAAGGCGCGCAATTGGCCGTGGAAGAGGCCAACGCGCGCGGAGGCTACGGCGGCAAGCCTTTCAAGCTGATGGAGCACAACGACTACGATAACTGGCAGGCGGGGGCCGTCTACGGCGAGGACCGGCCAACGGACCCAAGCATCTGGGGCTCGGCGTCGAACGAAGCGGTGAAGATGGTCTACGATGACCAGGACTGGGCGATCTTTGGCTCGATCAGTTCCGAATCCACGCACATTGCGCTGCGGGTGGCACTGCGCGCGGAGATTCCCATCGTGAATTCGGCCTCAACGGATCCCACCATTCCGGAGACGTACATTCCGTGGTACTTCACCGACCTGCAGGATGACCGCGTCCAGGGCCTGACACTGGCCCGCCGCATTTACACGGAGCTGGGCCTGAAGCGGGTGGCGCTGCTCCGGGTCAACAACCGTTACGGGCGCTTCGGAGTGAGCAAGTTCATTGATGTTTCGCGCCGGCTTGGTCACCCGGTGGTGATGGAGCAGATATTCTTCCCTGGCGATTCGGATTTCGCGCGCGAACTCAGGATCATCCAGAGTTCGCGCGCGGATGCGGTGGTGATTTGGGCCGATGAACCAGACGCGGCAAGGATTCTGAAGCAGATGCGCGCGGCAGGGATGAAGCAGCGCGTGTTCGGCGCGCATCGCACGCTGGGCGATGCCCTGCTGAAAGATGCCGGGGATGCCGCGGAGGGATTCGAGGCGGTCTATCCCTACGACCCAACCCGCAACGACCGGCGCTGGCTGGACTTCAACCGCCGCTTCGAAGACCGCTTCCACGAGAAGCCGGAGCAGTTTGCATCGATGGCTTATGACACGATGAATATGCTGCTGGATTCGATCTGCAAGGCGGGTCTGAATCGCGCGCGGATTCACGATGCGCTGGCCGATATCGAGCAATATGACGGTGTCACGGGGTACATGGTTTTCGATCCGAACCAGAAGAATACAGCGCCCTTGTATCTGGGGACGGTGCACAACGGCGAGATTACCTACCGCGTTGCGACCATGGACAAGGCGCCTGCCGCGGAAGCAGCGTCTGCCGCACCGCAGGTGCCCTATGCGCGGGTCGGCGAAGGTGGAGTTGAGTTTGCCGGGCCGCACCAGGCCGATGTGCCGGCGGGACCGATGAACCTGGTGCTCTTCGGGCCGAAGGCGGCCGAGGTGGCGGCGTCGCCGGAGGTGCAGGCGGAACTGGTTTTGGCCGCGGCAAAGGGCCGGCAATGGAAGCTGCTGCCGGTGGAGAGCGATCAGAACTGGGGCGCCGCGTCGACCGGATTGGTTCACGCGCTGATGGACGATCATGCGCTGGCGATTGTGGCGCTGGATCGCAATGCGAGCCACCTGGCGGAGCAACTGGCGCTGAAGAGCTTTGTTCCCGTGGTGGCGCTCAGCAGCGACAGGTCGCTGACTTCCAACAACGTTCCCTGGATCTTCCGCCTGCAGCCGGATACGACCCCGGCCACAGCGCTGCGGATGCTTGCGGCAGCCGTTTGCCGAAGCGGACCGAATCCGGAACGGCTGCGGGACGTGCTGGCTTCCGGGGAGGCCGTGTCCGGAGTGGTGTTTTTACCCAACGGAGAGCCACGCGGGCAGTAGGCAGATGCACGACTCCGATGGGGTGGGCTTTGAGCAGGTCAAGTGGCGGGGCCGCGCTGGATTCTGGAAACTGTTCAGCAAGTTAGCTCCCGCTTCGCGGGAATGGCAAGTCAGCAAGTTAGCGGGGGAATTGGCCTGCGAGGATTTCATGCCTGCGCAGCGCGTTTTTGTCGCTGCGGGGAATGCTTCCGTGACCACTGCGGCAGGGCTGGCGCGTGGTTCGGTTGCTTGCGCCGAAGTAGGCATTCTGGATAGAGTTTGACCTATGAAGAATCCTAAAATATTGATTTTCGGGCGCGTTGGACAGGTGGGCTGGGAGTTGCGGCATAAATTGGCTTGTCTGGGCCAGGTAGCCAGTGTTGATTTCCCGGAGATCGATTTCTCGAAGGCGGACACCATTCGCGAGGCGATTCGCGCCGCCGAGCCGAACGTGATTGTGAATGCCGCGGCGTATACGGCTGTGGACAAAGCTGAGGCGACGCCGGACCCTGCATGGGCGCTCAACGCGACCGGTCCGGCTGTGATTGCCGAGGAGGCCAAGCGGCTGGGCGCGCTGATGGTGCACTACTCCACGGATTACGTCTACGACGGGTCCAAGCAGGGGTCCTGGGTGGAGACGGACGCGCCGGGGCCGCTGAATGTGTATGGGGAAACGAAGCTGGCCGGGGACGAGGCGATTGCGGCAGCGGGCGGCGACTACCTGATTCTGCGCACCAGTTGGGTGTATGGGGCGAGGGGCGCGAATTTTCTGCTTACCATGCTGCGCCTGGCGAAAGAGCGGCCGGAGCTGCGCATTGTGGACGACCAGACCGGCAGCCCGACCACCAGCGAGTGCATTGCGCAGGCCACGGCGGACATTCTGGCGCAGGTGCTTTCGCCGCGCGGCGATGGGATGGCGGGGCGCAGCGGCGTCTATCACCTGACGAATTCCGGCGCGACCACGTGGTTCGGGTTTGCCAAGGAGTTCTTGAGCAAACAGCCGGTTTGCCCCAAGCTGACTCCGATTCCCGCCAGCGAGTATCCGGTTCCGGCGAAGCGGCCGGTGAATTCGGTGTTGTGCTGCGAGAAGCTGGCGGAGGCGTTTGGGGTGCGGATGCCTTCGTGGGAGCTGGCCCTCGAACTTGTGCTCGAAACGCTGGCCGAGGGTGCTGCGCGGGTGTGAACGTCCGCAAACACCATGGGCAGCCTGCAATGCAGGCTGCCCATGGTGTTTGTCTAAGCCACGATTTGCGGGTTAAGGCAGGTAGTAGCGCAGCGACGTCCAGAACATGTTGTCGATGCCCTTGGCGCCAATGGCGGGAGTCCCGGCGCCGGACCAGCCTTCGCGCACCGCGTATCCGTATTGGAAGCCCTGGCGGAAGCGGCCGTGCTCGCCCTTGTAGATGTCATACCACCATCCGCCGGTGACTTCCTGCACGTCGCGGGTTTGCGCGCCACAGGAGCCTCCGGGGTAGTAGCCAGTGGAGCTGCCGCTGAAGCCGGGGTTGGCGATGGTATTGCAGCCGGAGTTGCTCAACAGGCGCGAGCCGTATCCGACCGCAGTGGTTCCCACGGCGGGGGTGCTCCAATGGGGCCCCCAGGCACCGCCGGCGGCAATGTCGGCCGCGGTGGGCGTGGCAGTGCAGGTGAATGCCCCAGCCGTGGAGGGGCAGAACTGCGCGGACGGCGAGCCCAGCGTGGAAGCGTTTGCGCCCGTGCCGAAGTCTTCGCGGCCGGCATAGTCTCCGCCGTAGTTGAGGTAGAGGGCCAGGCGCGGCGTGGGATTGGCTTCGATGGTGAGGAGCCCGCTGAGGTTGTGGATGGGCTCAAGCTCGCCCGAGGCGTTCGCGGTTACATCTGACAGGGTTGTATCGCCGTAACGGCCAACGCCGGGGCCAAACATTCCCTTGGCGCCGACGGTGAGCTTGTTGGGAATGAGCGGCACGCGCAGGCTGCCGCCGCCGCCGCCGAGAGCGATGCTGTTCACGTAAGAGCCGGCCACTGTGGAGGCAGCAACGACCGGCGCGCCGGTGACAATGTCTTTAATGCCGCCGTACTTGGTGCTGTTGGTGGTTACGCCGGGATAGACGGTTTCATGGGCGGAGCGGCCGATGCCGAAGATTTCAAAATGGCCCCAGCCGGGATCAAATGCGATCTTGCCGATGAAGTCGGGAGTTTGGTTGAAGGAGAGGTTGGCGATGTTGGTATTGGCGACCACGGTGTTGTAAACAGGGATGTACGAATCGACCACGTTGCCGGCTGAATCCGTCTCCTTGAGGTTGGTGTAGTTCTGAACGTAGACGGTCGGGGCAACGGTGCTGACGGCGGCGTTGTAGTTTCCGCCGTTGTTGCCGGCGCTGCCGAGAACCGCGTAGGGCGTGTTGCCGGCAATCGAGGCGGTATAGAGGATCTGCGGATTTTCGACCGAGAGTCCGAATGCCACATGGTTGAAGCTCTTGACCACGCGGACGCCGTACTGGCGGGTCCAGACGAAGCCCGTAACGTAGTTCGGGTCTATCGTCTGAGGGGTCATGATGTCGCTGGACTCATTGGAGATGCCCTTCTTGTCTTCCGTGGCCAGGGACCACATTTGGCCGCCGGCGACCTTCAGATGCGAGTTGGTTTCTGCTGAGCCCCAGATGACGCGCTGGCGAAGCACATAGCTGTTGGATTGGTTGTTATTCGAAGTGATGCCGGTGCCCAGCCAATCAGCCTCGTAGTAGCCGCGCAGGGTGCCCCAGTTGGTCTTGCCTTCGACGTTGAGGCTGACCCGGGACTGGCGACCGCTTCCGTAAAACTCGCTGAGCGCGTAAGCGTCAGCGCCCTCGTAGGGGAGCGCGCTGAATGCTGTGGGAATGTCGCCGCCGGTGGCCTTGGTGCGGTAAATTGTTTCGGCCGCCGTGAAGCCGCCTGGAGTGATGGAGACTCCTTTGTAGTGAAGAACGCCGGGGCTGTCGATCTCCTTCTTCATTTTCGCGGTCTCATCGGAAACGGTCGTGGCCAGCGAAACCTGGTTTCCCTTGAGGTCGTTGACCGTGCTTTGCAGCGTATTCACTGCGCCGGTGTTGTCAGTCACAGCCTGGTTGGAAGCCGTGGCCGCGGCATTGGCGCGGTCGGCTGAGGCCTGTGCATCGGCCGCCGCCTGGCGCGCCTGCTGCAACTGGACACTCTTGTTTGCCAGATCAGTCTTGAGGGCATCGATCTGATCCTGCATGTCTTTCTTCAGGGCCTGGATTTCCTCGCAGGCTTCGCAGGTTGGTTTCGGGGCGGCTTTTGCATGTTTTTTGGCCGGCGTATTCGGGTCGCGATCGCTTGGATCGGTTGCGTAGGCGGATGAGGCAACTAAAGCAACCGCAACAATTGCCGCGGCAGCAGATTTAAGCTTGAAATTCATTGAGCCTCTCATTTTCCTCTCGAATCAGGTTGGATCGTGGCAGCGCGCGCTTCCATCGCTCGCGCTGTGTACTCCCGCACCGCAGAGAACTTGAACAGGAAGCCGGAGAGCATCTCTGCGGTTGTATGGGATAAACAGGGAAACGGCGTGGAAAGTGTTTACCAAAGTGAAGCTATGCACGCTTGCTTCCGCAATTCAGACTCGCAGATTAAGGTTAATATTTGACTAATTCATAGATTTTTAACATACAGATAGTTGATTCATTAGGAGATCGCAATATTTACATATTTGTAACATTTACAAGGTTGTAACATTGGCAGCTACTTTGAATGGACTCATTCCAAGAGGCAATGGGAAGAGAAGGAAAGTTATGCGGGAAGACGAATTGAGTTATTCGAAGTAACTTCGACATCCGCTTTATTCAGCAATTGGTTTGGACTTAAGGCCATGCAGGCAATTGCGCCCTGGCATGGCCCTTATCGCTGTCAATAGATCCAGCGTGCCGTAAGGATGAGTTCGTGGTTGTAGGAGTGGAACTGGCTGGCGGCAATCTGCATGCCGCCGCCGAAGGTCAGTCCGGGACGGGATTGCTTGTCACCGGGATGCAGCGCGCATTTACCGATGAGGATGCCTGGGGTGATGAACTCCTGCGTCTTACCGTCATTGGAACCGCCCTTGTAGAAAGTGGCGTTGCTCTCAAGCTCAGGCCAGAAGATTTTGTGAAGCCTCCATTGCGCAGCCGTATTCCAGATTACCGGCCTGCCGGAAGCGTTGGTGGCGGGGTTGCCGGTGGGCAAGGTTGCGCCGATGGTGGATTGCACATCGAAGTTGCCGAATCCCTTGCCGAAGCCGAGGTTGGGCTGCACGCTGGCGTTGGTGGATCCGTTCTTGGCCTGGCCGGTGGGTACGGTGGTCAGGGCCCACACACTCAGCGCGTATGTGCCGTGCCGGGCGTTGCCGCTGGCAATGCGGTACTTGGCGAGGAAGGAAAAGTCGCCCCAGCCGTCGACGGCGGTGGTGTTGTGCTTGATGTAGGGCGGTAGATCGATATCAAATTCCAGGTTGCCGGGGGTGATAAAGCTGACGCCCTTGCTGTTATCGATGTTCCAGGTATAGGTGCCCTTGGGGGCAATCTGGCGAATCATGTCGGTTCGGACTACCTGAAACAGTTCTACATAGGTGGTGACCAGCGGGGGCGGCCAGGCGGGCTGTTTGGATTGGATGGCGTTGGTTTGCGCCGACCAGCGGGCATAGAAGTTGCCGGAAGGTGGAGCGGGTGACGGGACTGTGACGGGAGCGCTTTGAGCGCACACACTGGCCGAGGCGAGCAGAAGGAACAGGGAAGCGGGAAGCCTTTTCAT
>Ga0302325_10022404_pt1 | contig 13217 bp, 10 predicted proteins | sample Palsa_T0_2_FD_201948 | JGI IMG/M metagenome (GOLD analysis project Ga0302325, IMG submission 201948) | Peat permafrost microbial communities from Stordalen Mire near Abisko, Sweden - Palsa_T0_2 | ecosystem: Environmental > Terrestrial > Soil > Palsa > Peat permafrost | place: Sweden: Abisko... | reverse complement strand
TGCCGAACTGCGCGACCCGGCCGGTAAGCAGTTTGTGCACGTACGACTGGTGGCCGGTATCGAAGATGATCCGGTCCTTGGGCGAGTCGAAGACGCGATGGATGGCGATGGTGAGCTCGACCACGCCCAGGTTCGGCCCGAGATGGCCGCCGGTCCTCGTTGTGGTCTCGATGAGCAGATCGCGGATCTCCCCGGCCAGCCTGGTGAGCTGATCCTGGCTAAGCTGCTTCAGGTCCTCAGGGCCGTTTATGCACTCCAGCAGGGTCACGTCGATTGCTCCTCGTCTGCTGTGCGGGCCTGGCGGACAATGAATGAGCCGAGTCTACGGCTGCGGTGTTCAGATAGCTCGCGAGGCGGGCCCAGTCTCCGACACGCGCGTCGGGCTCGGTTGGTTCCCCGGCAGCGTGAGGACGAGCGGCCGGGCGGCCAAGATGCCGACCACGAGCCCGCAGCCGCACAGCACGAGCAGCAGGGCCAGCGGGATATTCCAGCTGCCGGTGGCCGTGTGCAGCAGACCGAGCTCCAGCGGCCCGGCGCTGGCCACGAGATACCCGGCGGACTGGGCGAAGGCAGACAGCGAGGCCGCCGCGCCCGGATCTGGGGCCCGCGCCATCATGAAGAAGATGGCCAGCGCGAGGCAGGCCCCCTGACCGAGGCCGAGGACCAGGACCCAGAGCCAGGCCCCGCCCACCGGGGCCCAGAGCGATCCGGCCAGGCCGACGCCCATCGCGGTCATGCTCGGCACCACCAGGGCGCGCTGGTCGGGAGCGCGGTGCGCCAGCATGGGCACGAACAGCGCGGCGGCCAGGTTACCGACGCCCATCAGGGCCAGCAGGTTGCCGGCCGTGACCGCCGACGTGCCCCGGTCCTGGAAGATGGTCGGCAGCCAGGACAGGGCCGCGTAGTAGAGCAGGCTCTGGAACCCCATGAACGCCATGACCTGCCAGGCCAGCGCGTACTTATACACCTTGATACGGGCCGGCGCGGGCGTCGGCCCGGAGCTGGGCACCGCGCGGCCGCCGCCGACCGCGCGGTACTTGAGCTGGGGTAGCCACAACAGCGTGGCCAGCCCGGCCGGTGCCGCCCACAGCCCGAGCGCGAGCCGCACCGAACCGCCCGACGCATGGTAGAGCGGCACGCTGAGCAGCGACGCGATGATGGCGCCCACGCACAGGGCGGTCAGGTACATGCCGATCAGAAACCCGGCCCGTTCCGGTGAGCGCCGCTTGATCATGCTGGACAGCAGTACGTTCAAGATGGCGATGGCGCCCGCAGCCAGCGCCGTGCCCGGGAACAGCATGATGGCGGGATCTGCGCCACGCAGCAGCAGCCCCGCGGTGAGCACCCCCAGGGCGGCCAGCAAGACGACTTCCTCGCCGAAACGCCGGTTCAGCCAGGCCGCGAAGGCAGCCGCGGCGCCGAAGAAGATCACCGGCGTAGCGGCCAGCAGCGACAGGACGGCCGACGAGAGGTGCAGCCGCGCCTGCAGGTCCGGGAACAGCGGAGGGAGGCTGGTGATCGCGGCACGCAGGTTGAACCCGGCCGCCGTCACGGCGACGACGAGCAGCGTGATCTGGTAGGACCGGCGTGGGCCGGCGGCGGGATGTTCGGCCATCAGCAAATAAAGCTATCTGAAAGTGAAAATAGTCCTTTAACCGAACGAACCATCGTGCGCGCGGCCGATCACCCCACTGCACTGTCCCGCCCTATTCTTCCCCGGACCCGCCCTACGGGATGAGCAGCAGCTTGCCCGTGGTCCGCCGGGCGGCGAGGTCCTGCTGGGCCCGGGCGGCGTCGGCGAGCGGGTAACGGCCGCCGATCCGCACGTCGAGCTCTCCACGCTCGATCGAGTCGAAGACCTCACGGGCCCGCCACCGCAGTTCCTCGGTATTGGCGATGTAGTGCGCGATGGTGGGCCGGGTGACGAACAGCGACCCCCCGCTGTTGAGCCGCTGGATGTCGAAGGGCGGCACCTGCCCGCTGGCGGCCCCGTAAACCACCAGCATTCCGCGCGGCCGCAGCGAGGCCAGGCTGTCATCGAAAGTGGCCAGGCCGACGCCGTCGTACACCACGTGCGCACCGACGCCACCGGTGACCTCATCGACGAGAGCGCGGCACCCGTCGTAGCCGCCGACGTGGTCAGCACCCGCCGAGCGCGCGAGGCCGGTCTTCGCCCCGTCTTGTCCGCCCGAGCAGGTGGCGACCACGATCCCGCCGAGCCGCTTGATCATCTGGGTGAGCAGCAGCCCGACCCCGCCGGCCGCCGCATGCACCACGGTCACATCCCCGGCCCGCACCGGGTACGTGCTGGTAACCAGGTAATGCGCGGTCATCCCCTGCAATAGCGCGGCCGCGGCAAGCTCGGTACTGATCCCGTCCGGCACCGGGACCACGCGGTCGGCGGGCAGCACGACCTGCTCGGCGTAACTGCCCGGGCCCGCCCACGCCACCCGGTCGCCGATGGCCAGCCCGGTGACGCCCGGTCCGATGGCGATGATGGTCCCGGCGCCCTCTCCGCCGGTCACAAACGGCAGTGCGGGACGGTAACCGCCCACGCCCTCCCGCTGGTAAATGTCCATGTAGTTCACTCCGGCCGCGGCGATCTCGGCCACGATCTGGCCCGGCCCAGGCTGCGGAGCCGGATATTCGGCCAGGCTCAGCACCTCTGGCCCGCCCCGCTGCTCGATCTGAATGACGCGCATGCGCTCCTCCTTCGGGATCCGCTACGGGTCGAGCGTGCCAGAAGCGTGATTCCATCCCCTTGGGCGGGGCACCGCAGACGGGTTCAGCTCGATCACCTGAGTCAAGGCCAGCCAGCCGATCAGGCCGAACGGGTAGATGAAATAGCCGAAGCGGACGTTCGGCCCGAGCAGGAACATCAGTGTCAGGCCGATGGTGAGTCGCCAGATCGCCGCCTGCACGTTGCGCGGCGGCCGGATGACCAGCGAGACGGCGATGGCCAGGCCGACCGCGAGCAGCAGGCCGACCGAGACCACGTGCCCGGCGGCCCCCATCGAGGCGAGCAGGTGCCCGGGCAGCAGGCTCTCAGCCGGGGTCTTGTGGCGGGTCAGGCCGAGCGGGAACAGCACGCTGTTCTGGATCAGGGCGGTGGCCGCGCCCCGTTTGAACAACACGGCGGGCGCGAGGAGGGCGACGAGAGCGAGGCTGGTGACCACCAGCGCGGCGAGGAACCGGTACGCGGCCCGCGCTCCGTCCCGGGCAGCGAACATCGCGGCCATGACCGGGACCGCGAGCCAGGCGGTGGACTTCAGGTCGCAGGCCACGCCTAGGGCGATCCCCGCACCCGCGGTCCGCGCGGCGGTGGCCTGCGCTCCCGCCGGAACGGCACTCAAGGCCAGCGCGAGCAACATGAACGCGAGCACGGGCGGGTCAGTGGTGATCACAGCCAGGTTGAGGCCTACCACTGGAGAGGCGACGGCGACCGCCGTGGCGAGCAGGGCGTCGCGGCGGGACATTGGCATCGCGACCCGGAAGGCGATCGCGAGCACGGCCACCGTGGCCAGGGCGAGCCACACACCGGCGTTCCCGGCCAGACCGCCGACACCGGCCGCAGCCGGGAGGCCGAACAGGGTCATGACCGGCAGGTAGGGGTTGTAGGACAGCCAGGAGACGACCTGGTCTGCGGTCAGGTACGGCGAGCCGTGGTGCAGGAGGAGGGACGCCGACCGCTCGATGACCATCATCCCGTCTTCGAGCCGGTAGGCGACCGACAGCCAGAGCAGCGGGGCGAGCACGGCGAGGGCCACCGACACCAGCGCTGCCGCGGTCCGGTGTCCCCAGCGCCAGAGCGCGAGCAGGGCCACGGCGTAGCCGCAGGCCGCCCAGATGGCCCAGACCCGGTCTTCGCCCGCCGATCCGATCGCGTCGATGGCCGCGTAGGCGAGAAACAGCGCGTAGGCGATGATCAGATGGCGGCGATCAAGCCAGGGCCGAAGCCCGGTGCCGGGCTCGCGTGCGGCTAGGTTCCTGGCCGAGACGAGCGTGCCCACTCCGCCACCCGTTCCTGCGTGGTCCACGTCCATTTCCTGCTTCAACTGGTCCCCCGTTGACCAGAATGACAACTGCCCTACAACTATAGGCAGCAAACACTAAGCGGACATAAAGGCCCCCTCAAGCTGGCCTTGGGTTACCCGGGACCACGGCCGGGGCCGTGGTTTGCGGGCTGGCCTGCCCCCCGGATTCGGCCTGGTCGGCGGGGTTCGCTGGAGCCGCGGGCGCCGCGGTGAGCATCTTGGCCACCAGGCCGGCCGCCAGCAGGCCGCCGCCCACGGTGGCCGCTACGGCCAGCGGCCGTGGCAGCGAGGGGCCGATACGGAACTTGCCAGGTCCCACCACGGCTAGCGCGGCGGCCGCGGCGAGGTTGGTGAGCGGAAGCTCGAACCCGCCCCGCGCGGCCAGCGGGCCGTTCGCGCGGTGCGTGGTCGCGGCCACGGTCATCGCTCCCATGATGGCCAGCGGCCCGGCCGGGTCGGCGATCCCCGCCGCGGTGAGCACGCCGCCACCGAGTTCCGTGATCCCGGCCGCGGCGGCCATGTGCTTGCCTGGCCTCAGGCCGATGCGGTGGAAGCCGGCCGCGGCCTTCTCCAGGCCGGGGCCGCCAAAGGCGCCGAACAGCTTCTGTGCACCGTGAACGGCCAGATAACTGCCGACCACGAGCCTGGTACCGAGCAGAGTCACATCGCGCATGAGATCCTCCAGTGTCATGGTTGTCCGGCGCGAGCGCCGGGTTACGATCGTTGGCCGCAGCCGCGCTCCCGGGCCAGCCGGATCATGGCCTGGGTCAGCTGAGCCGTCGACGGCGGCTCCGGCAGCGTCGTCTTAGGTAGCCCCGGCGAGCCGCGGGCGGAGAAGGCATCCAGGGCCAGGGCCACGAACCGCCGCCAGGCCTCGGGCGCGTCGGCGTGGGTGACGTGCATGACCGCCGCGGTCGCGATCAGTAGCAGTACGAGGTCCTCGCCGACGAAATCCTCGCGCAGCGTGCCCGCGGCCTTGGCCCGGTCGATCACTGTTATGAGCAGGTCGTTGGCTGTCCGGCGGAGTTCCTCGACCTGCTCGTCCGCGGAGAGCGTCATGGACAGCAGGTCCGACAGACCGCGGTCACCAGCTTGCAGTTCGCAGATCCGCTCGACGAACCCGGCGAAGCCCTCCCACGGGTCGGGGGCGGCCAGGGCCTGCCGGGCCGCCTCGGCGTATTCGGCGACCTTCTCCACGAGCGCGGCGGCGACCAGCTTCTCCCGGGTCGGGAAGCGCCGGTACAAGGTGGCGATGCCGACCCCGGCCCGGGCGGCGATCGCCTCGAGCGGCGCTTCCAGCCCCTGCTCGGCGAACACGTCCCGGGCCACCGCCACAATGGCGGCCCGGTTGCGGGCGGCATCGGCCCGCAGTCGCCGCTCCGCCTGCGCGCAGCCGGCGGGTCCGGCGTGCTCGCCCGCCTCTCCGGCAACGCCGGGTTCGAGCTGATCGCGGACGGACATGCCCTTAATGGTAAGCGATGTGGAGGGTAGCCTCCGGACCCTGCCACGCTGCGAGTAAGCTTCCCCGAAGATTCCTCCCTTAACGCCAGCCAGCAACGGAGAAGCACCATGGAAACCAGCCCGGAACCGTGGATCGACGCGCTGCGGTACTCCCATGATCGCTTGCAGGGCCTGGTCGGAGCCCTCGACCTGGACCAGCTAGAGCAGCGGTCGTACGCCAGCGAGTGGTCGATCGCCCAGGTGCTCTCCCATCTCGGGTCTCAGGCCGAGATCTTCGGCCTGTTCCTGGAGGCGGGACTGACCGGGCAGGACCCGCCCGGACGCGAGGCGTTCGCCCCGATCTGGGACACCTGGAACGCCAAGGACGCGCAGGCCCAGGCCGCGGAAGGCCTGCGGGCCGACGAGGTGGCCGTGGAGCGGTTCGAGGACGTCGACCCCGAGCAGAAGGCGCAGCTGCGGCTGACACTGTTCGGGATGGACCTAGACCTGGCCGGGTTGGCCAGAATGCGGGTCAGCGAGCACGCCATCCACACCTGGGACGTGGCGGTCGCGCTTGACCCGTCGGCGACGATCGCGCCAGACGCCGTCGGCCTGCTCATCGACACCGTTGGTCAGCTCGCGGCTCGGTCGGCCAAGCCGGACGGGAAGCAGCGCCGGCTGCAGGTATCGACCACCGACCCCGAACGGCACTTCATCCTGGAGACCGGCGACGCGGTCAGCCTGACCGAATCGGACCACGAGGACGGCCTGCCCGAGCTGCGCCTGCCCGCCGAAGCGTTCGTCCGCCTGGTCTACGGTCGCCTCGGCCCCTCCCACACCCCGGCGGTCGAGACCGACGGCGTGGACCTCGACGACCTCCGAGGGCTGTTCCCCGGCTTCTGACCCGCTCGCGCACTCCAAGCCACGCCCTATCGGTGCTGTCGGCCTGCTGAGCTGACCAGCTGGTTGTGGCACCGTGATGCCTCTTCGGGGTTGGATGCCGTATCCGTCGATGTCTGCCGTGCCCGTCATGGCGGTTCGGTCCGGGGGGTGGGCCGGACGCGGGCGATCAGGCTGGATCGTGCCTCGATGGTCAACCAGTGGGCTGGGATGGCGCGGACATGCAATGCCACAGGTGACGTGGTCCCCTCCGCTGTCCAGGCTGTTATCGGCCGGTACAGAGCAGGCGCTGGTCGGCCTGATACGACCTGCCGGAGTCCGGACAGCTGGCGGGCAAACGCCGGCACGAGGCGACGGCTAAGATCCGGTTCATGGTCGCGACTACGGTACGCGAGGCGGTTGCCGAGGCGCTGCGCGCCGAGGGTGTCGAGGTCCTATTCGCGTTGATGGGCGACGGCAATCTCGAGCTGATCTGCGCTGCGGCCGACCTCGGGCTGGAGGTTGTCTTTGGCCGGCACGAGCAGGGCGTGGTCGCGATGGCCGACGGCTACGCGCGCTTTTCGGGACGCCGGGCGGTGGCCACCGTCACGCAGGGGCCGGGGGTGACGAACACCGCCACAAGCCTGGCGGTCGCCAGGCGCCGCCCGTCCCCGGTGCTGCTGCTGGCGGGCGACGTGCCGCTCGGCGATCTGCACAACCCTCAAGGCTTCGAGCAGGCAGCGTTCGCCGTGCTCACCGCGGGGGCAGGCATCCGGCTGGAGTCGCCGCGGTCGCTGCGCGAGACTCTCGCGCTCGCGTTCGCCGCCACTAACGCCGGCCGGCCGTTCGTGCTCAGCCTTCCGACCGACGTCCAATCGGCTCCCGTCAGCGACGGTTGGTCTTACCAGCCGACGAGGACCACGGGGTTTCGCTCGCGGCCGGACTCCGATGATGTCGATGCGGCCGCGGCGCTGCTGCTCGACGCCGTCCAGCCGGCCGTGCTGGCCGGCCGCGGAGCCGTGGCCAGCGACGCCGGCGGCGAACTCGCCGAGCTAGGCCGGCTGCTCGGCGCACCACTGCTGACCACGCTGCTCGCCAACGGCTTGTTCGCCGGGGATCCGCTGGACGCGAGCGTGCTGGGCGGACTCGGAGACGGGCGTGCCCTGCGGCTGATGGAAGGCGTGGATGTCCTGCTGGCCGCGGGCGCCAGCCTCAACCAGTGGACCACGCATTTCGGCTCGGCGATCGAAGGCAAGACGATCATCCGGATCGACTCGGACCCAGAGGTCCTGGCCACGCAGACCGACGCTGGCTGCCTCGCGCTGCGCGGAGACGTGCGAGCCACCGCCCGCGCCCTGATCGAGGCGATCAGGCCACGCCGGGACGAGCCGCGCCAGCTCTCCGAAGGGGTGGCCGCCACGATTGCCGCGCCGCGACGGCGGGACCCGTCGCCCTACCTCGACACCGGCACCGCCGTCGACCCGCGGCACGTGCTCGACGACCTCGACCGGCTCCTGCCCCGCGACGACCGGCGGATCGTCATCGGCGGCGGCCACAGCGCCCAAGTCGCGTGCTTCACGATCGCGGCCAGCTCGCCGCGGGACTGGAGCTGTACGAGCATTGATTTCGGCGCGCTCGGCCAGGGACTCGCCGTAGCGATCGGCGCCTGCTTTGCCCGGCCCGGCCGGCGCGTCGTGCACGTGACCGGGGACGGCGACTTCATGATGGGCATCGCCGAGCTTGACACCGCGATCCGCTACTCGCTGCCGCTGACGATCCTGGTTCTCAACGACCAGGGGATGGGCCAGGAACGGCACAACCTGTCACGCGACGGGCTCCCGGCCCGCTTCGCCGACTACGCGTCGCCCGATCTCGCGGCCCTGGCCGGTGCCTATGGCGCCACCGGCTACCAGATCAGGAACGCCGAACAGCTCGGAACGCTGTCGGGGGCCGTCGACGACACCACCACCACCACCGGTGTGGTGATCGTCGATGTGCAGATCAACGGTGAATACCTCAACCCGGTCTCACGCGACATCGCCGAACACCTGCGTTAACCAGGCGGCGGCGCCTGCCACGGCCTGGGCGATCACCACGACGCCGACGGGTGGTCGAACCCGATAGCACCTGCAGGCCGAAACTTCTTATGCGCTACCTCCTACGCAGCCGCAGAACCGAGGCATCAGATCTGGTAGGTAGCATCAAGCGTCAGTCGGCGGGCCGGGCTGGCTGAACGGATGTGCGACTTGGGCAAGACCCCTCTTCCGGGCAGGCAGCCACAGGCCGCATAGCTGTGGGCCTACGCGGTACTGACCGCCTACGTGCCGGCGGTCGCCGCCGCCCAGGGGATCGCCGCGGTGGCCGGCCACGACATCCACCTCGGCAGCAACGGCAACCTCACGAGCACGGGTCAGCTGGGCGGCTGGCTGGCCAATCCGCCTACCTGGCTGGTGGCCCCGGTGCTGGCCTCGATCGCGGCCAGCGGCCTGTCGTTCGTGGCCCGCCAGGTGCTCAGCTGGCGGCGTGCCGGGGGTGAGCGCCGCCAGCAGCTCAAGTGGCTGGCCAGCGGCGCCGCGATCACGGTTTTCTCGATCCTGCTCGGGGTGCTGATCGGCTCGCCTGGCCCCCTGGTCGGGCTGGCCGCCCTGCCGGCCGCCATCGGCGTGGCGATCTTGAAGTACCGGCTGTACGACATCGACCGGCTCATCTCCCGCACACTGACCTACGCGATCATCACCGGGCTGCTGGTCGGCGTATACGCGGGGCTAGTGCTGCTGGCCACTGAGCTACTTCACGTCCGCACGCCCGTGGCCGTGGCCGCATCAACCCTGGCCGCGGCGGCCCTGTTCAACCCGCTGCGGCTGCGGGTGCAGAAGATGGTGGACCGCCGGTTCAACCGCGCCCGCTACGACGCCGACCAGACCGCGGCCGCGTTCGCGGCACGGCTCAAAGACGCCGTAGAACTGGACTCGGTCCGCGATGACCTGGCCACGGTCGTTCAGCAGGCCTTGGAGCCCGCCCACCTCTCGGTGTGGATCAGCCGACGCACCTGAGCCACGCCACCGGAGGCGCCCTGCGGTTTCGGGGAGCGGCGTCTCCTGGTCGCATGATCAGAGCGAGTACTCGCCTCGATCGTTAGACGACGCACCGGCCGGTCCGGGCAGTTGTGGGATTTACCCAAGGCCGTCGAGGCTGGTGTTACCGGTCCGGTCGGGCCTAGGTCGGCGTGAGCGTTCCGATCAGGACGGTTGCGCCCAGGTCGGATGAGCTAACGACCCGCGCGGTCAGGCCGCTGGCCTCGAAGGCGGCCGCGGCGGTCGAGGCCTGGCGCTCGCTGGTCTCGATCAGCAGGTGGCCGCCGGGGGCCAGCCAGTCGGGCGCACCGGCCGCCACGCGGCGCAGCACGTCGAGCCCGTCCGGTCCGCCGTCCAGCGCGACCAGCGGCTCGTGCGCCCTGGCCTCCGGCGGGAGGAACCCGATCTCGCCGGTGGGCACGTAGGGCACGTTGGCGGCCACGATCCCGACCCGACCTCGCAGCCGGTCCGGCAGCGGCTGGTAAAGATCGCCCTGGTAGACATGCCCGGGGACGTTCCGGCGGGCGCAGCGCACGGCGGCCGGGTCAAGGTCCGCCGCGTGCACCTCGGCGTCCTCCACCGCCGCGGCGAGCGCGGCGCCGATCGCGCCCGCGCCGCAGCACAGGTCGACGACGACCGCTCCGGGCCGGGCCAGAGCCGCAGCCTGCTGGACGAGGAACTCGGTGCGGCGGCGCGGGACGAACACCCCGGGATCCACGGCGATGCGCAGTCCGCAGAACTCGGCCCAGCCGAGGACCTGCTCGAGCGGAAGGCCGACCGCCCGCCGCTCCACCATGGCGTCGAGCTCCTCCGGGGTCCGGGCCGTGGCCATGAGCAGCTGAGCCTCATCCTCGGCGAAGACGCAGCCCGCCGCCCGGAGCCTGGCCACGATGAGCGGTTCAGGCACGCGGGCCGCGAAGGTAGCGAAGGTAGAGGACCCGGGAAGCGAACGTCCGGGTCTCGAGCAGCTCGAGCTCGATCGTGCGGTCCAGCGCCGGGAAGTACGACCTGCCGCCGCCCACCACCACCGGGATGACGAACAGCCGGTACTCGTCGATGAGGTCCAGCTTGATCAATGCGGCGGCGAGGCCCGCGCCGCCCACGGCCACCACGCCCTCACCCGGCGCTTCCTTGAGCTTGGCCAGCTCGGCCGCGACATCGTGGCTGGCCAGCCGGGCGTTGCCCTGGACCTGCTCGAGCGTAGTGGAGAACACGACCTTCGGGATGGCCTTCCAGATCCGGGCGAACTCCAGCTCGTCCGGGCCGAAGCGGGGTGCCTCGGCGGTCTCCCAGACCAGCATCGTCTCGTACAGTCCGCGGCCGCACAGGTGCGCGCTGACCTCGCGCGTCTGCTCGACGTGGAACCGAAACAGGTCCTGGTCCGGCGCGGTCCAGCCGATGTCACCGTCGGGTCCAGCGATAAAGCCGTCCAGCGACACGCTCATCGAATAGATCACCGTGCGCATCAGGATCCTCCGCTGTTCCACAAGCCGCCGAGCTAGAGCCGGTTACCCGGAAGCGAGCAGGGATCGCAGGACGTACTGCATGATGCCGCCGTGTCGGTAGTAGTCCGCCTCGCCCGGGGTGTCGATCCGCACGATAGCGCGGAATTCCTTGCCGTCGGCGGAGACCGCGACCTCGTTCGGCATATGTCCTGCATTCATTTCCTCGATGCCGCGGATGTCGAAGGTTTCCCGCCCGGTCAGGCCCAGCGACGCGGCCGACTCCCCCGGGCGGTACTGCAGCGGCAGGACACCCATGCCGATCAGGTTGGACCGGTGGATGCGTTCGAAGGACTCGACCAGGACGGCGCGTACGCCGAGCAGCAGGGTGCCCTTGGCCGCCCAGTCGCGGGACGAGCCGGAGCCGTACTCCTTACCACCGAGCACGATCAGCGGAGTGCCCTCCGCTAGGTAGCGGCGGGAGGCGTCGTAGATCGGCATCTGCTCGCCGTCCTTGACCGTGACGCCGCCTTCGGTGCCTGGCGCGAGCTGGTTGCGCAGCCTGATGTTGGCGAACGTGCCACGGATCATCACCTCGTGGTTGCCACGCCGCGAGCCGTAGGAGTTGAAGTCACGCCGCTCCACACCGTGCTCGGTCAGGTATTTGCCCGCCGGGCTGTCGGTCTTGATCGCGCCGGCCGGCGAGATGTGGTCGGTCGTCACCGAATCGCCGAGCATGGCCAGAACCCGGGCGCCGGTGATGTCGGTGACCGGCTCGGGCTCGGCCGGCATGCCGTCGAAGTACGGCGGGCGGCGGACGTAGGTCGAATTCTGGCCCCAGTCGAAGGTGTCGCCCTCGGGGATCTGCAGCCCGCGCCAGTTGTCGTCACCCTTGAACACGTCGGCGTAGTCACGGGTAAACATCTCCTGCGCCACCGCGTTCTGCACGACGTCGGCGATCTCCTGCGCGGAGGGCCAGATGTCGGCCAGGTAGACCGGCCTGCCTTCGGCGTCGGAGCCGAGCGGCTCGTGGTTCAGGTCGATGTCCATCGTGCCGGCCAGCGCGTAGGCGACCACGAGTGGCGGCGAGGCCAGGTAGTTCAGCTTCACGTCCGGGTTGATCCGGCCCTCGAAGTTCCGGTTCCCTGACAATACGGCCGCCACGGCCAGGTCGGCTTGGTTCACCGCCTCGCTGATCGCGGGCGGCAGCGGGCCGGAGTTCCCGATGCACGTCGTGCAGCCGTAGCCGACCAGGTTGAAGCCGAGTTTGTCCAGGTAGGGCACCAGGCCGGCCCGCTCGAAGTAGTCCATGACGACCTTGGAGCCCGGCGCTAGCGAGGTCTTCACCCAGGGCTTGCGGCCGAGGCCCTTATCCACCGCGTTCTTGGCCAGCAGCGCGGCGCCGACCATGACCGAGGGGTTGGAGGTGTTGGTGCAGGAGGTGATGGCGGCGATCACCACCGAGCCGTGGTCGACGGAGGTCCGCGTGCCGTCTTCGAGCGTGACCTGGACGGGATTGGACGCCCTGGTGCCGTCGCCCGCGGCCACCGGGTCCGAGGCCGGGAACGTGTCGTCCAGGCCGTTGTCCAGGCTGGCTTCGTCGACGTAGTTGGGCAGCACATCACGAAAGGCCGTCTTGGCGTCCGCCAGCGCGATCCGGTCCTGCGGGCGCTTCGGTCCCGCGATCGACGGGACGACGGTGGACAGGTCGAGGCTGAGTTCCTCGGAGTAGCGCGGTTCGCGACTCGGATCGTGCCAGAGGCCCTGCTCCTTGGCGTACGCCTCGACCAGCGCGATCTGCTCGCCCGGGCGGCCGGTGAGCTTGAGGTAGTCCAGCGTGTTGGCATCGATCGGGAAGATTGCGCAAGTGGAGCCGAATTCCGGTGACATGTTGCCGATGGTCGCGCGGTTGGCCACCGGAACCGCGGCCACGCCCTTGCCGTAGAACTCGACGAACTTGCCGACGACGCCATGCTTGCGCAGCAACTCGGTGATGGTGAGCACCAGGTCGGTGGCGGTCGCGCCGCTCGGCAGCGCACCGGACAGGCGGAACCCGACCACCTTGGGAATGAGCATCGAGATGGGCTGGCCGAGCATCGCGGCTTCGGCCTCGATGCCGCCGACGCCCCAGCCGAGAATCCCGAGGCCGTTCTGCATGGTGGTGTGCGAGTCGGTGCCCACGCAGGTGTCGGGGTAGGCGACGCCATCCCGGTTCATCACGACCCGGGCCAGGTACTCGATGTTCACCTGGTGCACGATGCCGGTGCCGGGCGGCACCACCTTGAACTGGCTGAACGCGTCCTGGCCCCAGCGCAGGAACTGGAACCGCTCGTGGTTGCGGTCGAACT
>Ga0302325_10022401_pt1 | contig 13218 bp, 14 predicted proteins | sample Palsa_T0_2_FD_201948 | JGI IMG/M metagenome (GOLD analysis project Ga0302325, IMG submission 201948) | Peat permafrost microbial communities from Stordalen Mire near Abisko, Sweden - Palsa_T0_2 | ecosystem: Environmental > Terrestrial > Soil > Palsa > Peat permafrost | place: Sweden: Abisko... | reverse complement strand
CTTGACCTTTCCTCCATCAAATATGTTGTCTTTGACGAGGCAGATCGACTTTTTGAAATGGGTTTCGCTGCTCAACTTACTGAGATTCTTCACGCATTGCCAACATCAAGACAAACGCTTTTGTTCTCTGCCACTTTACCCAAATCATTGGTTGAATTTGCAAGAGCTGGTTTGCAGGAACCTAGTCTCGTGCGTCTGGATGCGGAGAGCAAAGTATCTCCAGATCTCGAAAGTGCGTTCTTCAGCGTCAAGAGCGCCGAGAAAGAAGGTGCATTACTACATATCCTCAACGATCTTATCAAGATGCCTACTGGTCCACCCGAAAACGCTCTAAAAGCTGCAGAGACCAACAACAAGAAGAGGAAGAGAGGAGCAGATGGACCAGGGCCAAAGCAAAAGCCCACAGAACATTCAACTATCATATTTGCAGCTACGAAGCATCATGTTGACTATCTAGCATCACTTCTACGCCTTTCTGGATTTGCCGTTTCGCATGCTTATGGTTCTTTAGACCAAACTGCACGAAACATTCAAGTCGAGGAGTTTCGAACAGGAATGACCAATATTTTAGTAGTGACAGATGTTGCTGCAAGAGGTATTGATATTCCTGTTCTAGCGAATGTCATAAATTATGACTTCCCACCTCAACCGAAAATCTTTGTGCATCGAGTTGGTCGTACAGCAAGAGCTGGACAACGAGGTTGGAGTTACAGTCTTGTACGAGATACAGATGCTCCATACCTGCTAGATCTACAGTTATTTCTCGGAAGGAGATTGTTACTTGGCCGCGAAAGTGGCATATCAGTGAATTATGCCGAAGACGTTATAGTTGGTGCTTTACTGAGAGACAAGTTGGAAGCTACTACAGAATGGATCACCAAGTTGATCGGGGACGATGATGATCTCAGTGCCCTTCGAACAGTCGCAGGGAAGGGAGAAAAACTCTACATCAAAACTAGAAATTCAGCCTCGAGTGAGAGCGCGAAGAGAGCAAAAGAAGTTGTGGCTTCAAAAGGTTGGATGCAATTACATCCTCTCTTCAACGACGAGACAAACGACGCCGAGCAAGCACGAATCGACATGCTCGCCCGAATCAGCAGTTTCCGACCTCAAGAAACCGTCTTCGAGATCGGGACTCGTGGAAAAGCAGGCCATGGCGAAGCAGCAGAGATGATGCGGCAACGCAGAGAAAAAATCATCCCCAGACGACAAAGGGAAGAAGACGAGAAAGCAGCAGCGGAAGCGGAAGCCGCCGACGAGGTTTTCGCTGGTTTGGATTCTGAAGCAGAAAGCGACGATGAGATGGAAGTCACAGTCACAGGCGGAGATCAAAACATGGCCGAAGCCTCTGACAACGACCTTGAACTCACCTTTTCCAAGTCTAGCCAGAAAGGTAAAGGGCGGACTCTGTCTTGGAAAGACGCAGAGAATTTCATGTCCTACACTCCCACCACCATTAACACGGCTGAAGAGCGGGGTTACGGCGTGCATTCCGGCTCTTACAATACTGCATCGCAGAACTCCAATTTCGTGGAAGCAGCGAGAGGAGTCACGATGGATCTCACGAATGATGACGGCGCGAAGAATTTCGCGGAGCCAGCGAGAGCGAAGGGAATGCGGTGGGATAAGAAGAATAGTAAATACGTGGCGCGTGTGAATGATGAGGATGGCTCGAAGGGGAAGAAGATGATTAGGGGGGAGAGTGGGCAGAAGATTGCAGCAAGTTTTCAGAGTGGACGGTTTGATAGGTGGAGAAAGGCAAATAAAGTTGATCGGTTGCCGAGGACGGGCGAGGCGGAGAGGGAGAGTGCTGGTACTGGTCGTGTGGGGAGAGGGGCGGGGACCAGGTATAAGCATAAGCAGGAGAAGGCGCCGAAGGAGGCGGATAGGTATCGGGATGATTATCATGTGAGGAAAAAGAGGGTGGAGGAGGCGAAGGAGAAGAGGGTTGGGAAGTGGAAGGAGGGAGTGGGGAAACAGGAGATCAAGAGTGTGGATGATATCCGCAAGGATCGAAAACTTAAGGAGCGGAGGAAGGCGAAGAATGCTCGGCCCAGCAAGAGAGGAAAGAAGTGATCTCGCCGCAGCTTTGTTTTGCAGATACCCAATGTCTGGCAGTCGAATGTTCGGGGTTAATCTTTGCATTTGGAATGCAAGGCTTGTGCAACTAACTACTTGCCGAGTGCCAACGTATCATAAAACGATAATAAAACGACGCAGACGCCATAGTTCCCATCCAGAGAGTGCTGTAAACCTCTGATGCCCGTCGCAACGCCAAAATCAAGAACCACAAAAAACATGAAGCGAAAAGTGCCCGAAGCCAGCCACCGACGCCCGGGATATCCAATGCAGACAAAATCTCCCATATCCGACCACGTAGCTACCCAAATGCCAATGCCACGCAAGCGCTATCACATGCCAAACTGCTCTTCATCTCGCTCTAATTCCACGGCTGCTGCTGCCGCCGCCACCTTCGCCTCTCTTGTCTTTGTCGTTGCCCCGAGACACTGACGGATGACCACGATGTTTTCTGCCCCTCCTGCCTCGCTTCTTTCTCTTTTTATCTTGATCTCCATCGGACGCACTATCTCGTGCTTTTCCTAGCTCATCTAGCTCTTCCTCGATCTTGTCAGGATAGTCACGGTCGGGCGGGAATGTTCTCATGCCGGCTAGAGATTCAACGTTAGTTTCGGCGGCAAGAACAGGAGACCACGGCGGAGGTCCCCGCCACTGTTCAATCGACTCGGTCTCGTTTACCGGCTGAGGGATCATTGTCTGGATAGTTTCAAGGGGTGGAAGGAAGGTCCCGTTTCTATGCTGTTGGGAGGGAGACGGGGTGTGGCCATTACGTGAAGATGGTGGTTGAGTAGCTGTCGGGTAGGAAGAGCTACGTAAAGGGGTGGTCAGCGATTGTTCGAGGAGAATTGGGACATTGTATGGTGAAATTCATGAAACAATTTAGAATATCAAAAGGAGTTCTCCACCACTACCTACAAGGAAGCTTGTGGTTGTGGCGATGGAAGGTAAGAACTGGTGGCATGTCCATCAATCTGCTCTTGTGGTGCTGGCTCGTCAGCGTACAGTTCCGGGCCTGGAAGAGCGTAGAGTATGAAATCCGCATGGAGATGAGGGCTAGGTTGGTTGTGGTGCTGACCAGCTTGTTGATGTTGCACGAAACTCAAAGAACCAGCTTCGTGGGGAGAAATATGAGGACTGGCAGAGTGATGTTGTTGAGAATTTGGGGCTGAAAGACTGGGTAAGAAGGGCAAGATCAGCGTTTATCCTTTGGCAAATGTTATGCAAAGAAACTCAACCAACTTTGAAGTGTGTGGGGTTCCCCAGTCAGCTTGTGTGGAGTAGTTCTCCTGGTGCTCTTCTTCCATGTTTGAACCGTCAACCTCGTCGGCTTCACTTCCAACTGTCAAGCCACTTCGTAAACGCATATGAAATAAAGTTCAAGTTAAGCTTCGAAGCTTAAACATATTGGAAAGGCATAGCAAGTGTAGCCAAGGGAAACAGGCAATTGTGGGAAACTTATACAAGATGACGCATAGCAAAGCGTGGCTCATTGATGTACTGATTTCCCCATGGTCGCCTTTCAACTCTGAATTATCTCACGCGACCAAGCACAAGCACAGGATTGACACCGCCTTGGAGTCCAAACGCCCTCACCGAGAGGAACCAACTTCCGCCTGTGGAGGCCGCCCGGGGATCAAGCTGGACAGGGCAAGCAGAAGAACGCTTGCTAGCCTTGATCACCGGCCCCGGATTAAGGTACAGTCATCCGCTTGGAAAACTTATCGAATTATAAAGGAGAAATAGCTTGATGAAATTAATGTGTTGCCACAGATGCCCAGTTTTTTAAGTTTGCTGCGGAAATAAATAAACGATGCTGTGTCTGAGAGAGATTATTGGACAGGATGCATGTCTCTTGAGCTAAGGGGGGTGACTGTTTAGCTTACCGGACGCCGAAGTAAGGCTGTAGTGGCTTGTACGCATGTGGGTGGCTGTGATGATTTCACGGAGGCCACAAAGGGAGAATTCGGAAAAAGCAGATTAGGAGGTCTAGGTCAAGCCAGAAGGTGAAGTGTGGTTCGCATGGGTCCATCTACAGAAAACGAGGCTGAATCCAGATTAATAAGGCGGACTTGCATCAAGCAGAAACCCTTAAACGCGTAGCAGCATCCGACGGGAGCAAACAGGAAACCCGAGGTCCACAAATCCGATTTTGGTCTCCGGCGGGGATCTGAGGGGATCGTTCCGGGGGAGGCGTTGGATAGGTATGTGGATGATTTTGTGTCAGATGTCGAGCATTGGCGACATAGCCTCGTCGAGAAAGCCTTGCAGCCTGATGATACCATGATGAACGAGGTCTCATGCTGGCCTTTTGAAATGATCTTCAGGACCCGAAGAGTACATGAGTCACTTTGAACTTTTCGGGACTCAGAAAATGTTCGTGTTGAATCGAGATGCTGCGGCTTTCCTGGAGCAAGGTACACCCGCCGCAGGCTGCTTCCCGTTCAGGAACGAGCCTCACATATGAACTTCGCCCTCAAAAGACGTTGAAGTCGAGTATACTAAGTAACCAGCCGAGAGTTTGCTTAAGCCTTTCCGCCTACACGAGTTGACGCCCCCCAATGCTTAGGATGTAGAGAGTCCTGGGTCGAGATGGGTCACGTGACAGGGCCTTGAAGCCTCCCCACGCCATAAGCATCACACGAACGCCAGCTGCTTTCGATCTGCGGTAGAACATTGTTTGAATATGTGGCGAGTTGAATATTAAAACTCGCCCGTGTCTGTAAGGAGGAGTTGTACTATCTCTCCGAATATTCTTCGAGTGTTGTGTCCACCGAGGCAATTCCAAGCCTTTTCCAACCATCCAGTAATTAGTATACCTCAACGCCAAGCAATGATATCTTTACACACAAGTCTATCAAAATGCAGGTATCGCAATCTCCAGAGGATCTCGCGCCGTTTCCCATGCCAACCAATCCGATGTTGTAGTCCTATAAGAACATTAGCATTCGTTGAGCAACTACGACCATCGAAACTTACGGTAGCAGTCCCATCCCATTAACCTTCCAGATTCCTAAAGCCAACGCAAGCAGTTGCATAGCCACATACACGGCCTTAACCATTACAATCTTCCCTTTCGTGCCTTCACTCTCCAGTTTCTCAAACGCTTGATTTGTAGCCATCAATCCCATGATAGGATTCTTGAATGCCATTCCCACCATCATGATGCTGAAAATTTGTAGGGAGTTGCCGGACATGTACATCATAATCGCGGTCATAGGTAATTGCTTGACGGGAGCAAGAGCCACCTCCCACGCCTTCTTGAGCTTCAGTGTATCCATCTCTGCAGGGGTGAGCGGCGCGCGAACAGCTGTTTTCGAAGAACCTTGTTGCTTCTGCAGAATATTAGCAAGGCTGTAGTAGCTATGAGGAGATGGAAACAGCCACCTTGGTTCCTGACGGTGTCGCCGTGAATCCAGGAGGGTCGGGAATTCCGGCCGACTTTGGCTTTGCAGCAGGCGGCAAATTGAGGTCAATGACCCATTGCGGGGGTGGAGGAGAAGATGCCATCTCTGCGGTCCACTGAAGAGCGCAGGAATCGAATATCTGATGGGAAATCGGTTTTGTGTCGTTGCGATGTTTGTCGCCTGGGAGAAGGTACAACCGTTGGCTGCAGTACGTACTGTATGAGCGTACAGTAGCGCCGCTGGGTCCACGCAGTAACGAGGTAAGGTCAGCAATCCCGGACTCTCCTGTACTTCTCCTATTGGACGTCCCGAAGATTCAACTTCGTGTCGACAAATTCTCGGGCCTCCTGTGATCCTTCTGAAAGTGCCAAATTTATGGATTCCTATCAGCGACGAGCCCCAAATCCTTGTTGGAGGTGATCGTGGCGCAGGTGACAGCTTCTGCGTGTTCCCGGCCTGTCAAGACTCGATTCCCGTTGGTCCATTGCTTGGAGTGGAGGGGTATACACACACAGTCATTCCTGATTGAGCCTTGCTCAGAATGGCTTCGAGCGGGGGCGATGCGAAGCTCTTTGCAAGAGTACGTTCCTTTCTTACTACCTCTCCTGCTTGCGCGCGATACAAGAGTCTCTCTGCACCGTCCAGAACTTTGCGCGCCGAGCCCAGTCCTACCATGCGACGACACTCTCCAGATGCGAACCATTTCAAGTGATTGAGCTTTGCCCCCTCCGCTCACGAGACTATCTATGCCTTCTGCAATGTTTCTCCCTCATTACATTCCGCCTCCGGGCTATAGCTCAGCTTACTCACCATACTTTCGTTCTGCACAGGGCAAGGTCGCGGAACTACGTCTCGAGTTGAATAGTGGTGGGAAGAAGGACAAGAATCATGCGGCCAAGAAGATCGCCCTAAAAAAGATTGTGGCCAATATGACCATGAGCAACAATGACATGGTGGCTTTGTTCCCCGATATTGTTGGTTGCATGGAAATCCCCAGCCTGGAGATCAAGAAGATGTTGGTTTCCATGGACAATCTGGTTGAAAGAATGCATACTGATAACGAGTTAGGTGCTTCCTGTTTCTTGTGAACTATGCTCGCATGAAACCAGATGTTGCCCTGAAGGCTCTGCCAACACTTCAAGCGGTATTACAAACGAAAACCCCCTTATTGTCTAATGATTGCTGATCCCCAAGCATAGGATATGAGCGATGTGAACCCTTTAGTCCGAGCTCTGGCGCTGCGAACAATGTCTTATATTCACGTTCGAGAATTTGTCGAAGCCACAGTTCCTCCAACCAAACAACTCCTCCGCGACTCAGACCCATACGTTCGAAAAACAGCTGCATTCTGTGTTGCCAAGTTATACGACCACGACAGACATCTTGTAGAAAGCTCAGATCTGATCGACAGACTGAATTCGATGCTGAGAGACGACAATCCGACGGTTGTGGCGAGTGCCCTGGCAAGTTTGATGGATATTTGGGAGCGAAGTGATGCCATCAAGCTCACAATCGATTACGGGAATGCTTCAAAGATGGTCCAGATTCGTTTCGAGTGGGAATTTTTGCTAATGAGCCCTGCAGATGGGGACAAACCTATATTCTGGAAGCCTTGATGTCTTACGTTCCTCAGGAGACCTCAGAGGCTTTACTTCTTGCTGAACGGATATCTCCTCGATTATCACATTCAAATTCGGCCGTGGTACTTACCTGCATCCGAGTGATCCTTTACTTGATGAATTATATTGCGGATCAAAAGCAAATTTCGATATTATGTCGAAAGCTATCACCTCCACTGGTGACACTGCTAGCGAAAGGGCCAGAAGTGCAGTACTTGGCATTGCGAAATGCCTTGCTTATATTACAAAGGAGACCGGAGGTTCTTCGAAATGACATCCGAGTATTTTTCTGCAAATACAATGACCCAATCTATGTCAAGGTGACGAAGCTGGAGTTGATATTCATGCTTGCCACGGAAAAGAACATAGAAGAGGTTTTGACAGAGTTACGAGAATATGCGACTGAGATCGACGTGCATTTCGTGCGCAAGTCTGTCAGAGCGATTGGCAAGCTCGCCATTAAGATCGAACCAGCCGCAAGAAGGTGTATCAATACACTTCTGGAGCTTGTGGCCACCAAAGTCACATATATTGTCCAAGAAGCAACCGTGGTGATCCGTAACATTTTCCGGAAATATCCTAACCAGTACGAATCTATCATTTCTACACTCTGCGAGAATCTTGATTCTCTGGATGAGCCAGAAGCTAAGTCGGCAATGATTTGGGTTATTGGACAATATGCATCTCGCATCGAGAATTCGGATGTGCTTCTGGAGGATTTCCTTTATTCATTTGCGGATGAGCCAGTTGAGGTACAATTAGCTCTTCTTACCGCCACAGTCAAATTGTTCATCCAACGGCCAACGAAAGGGCAAGATCTTGTGCCGAAGGTGCTCAAATGGGCGACTGAGGAGACAGACAACCCAGATCTACGAGACAGAGGATACATGTATTGGCGGCTCTTATCATCAGACATGGCTACTGCGAAATCGATAGTGATGGGCGAAAAACCACCCATTACAGCCGAGTCTGAGAAGCTGGATCCTGCAACACTGGAGGAAATGTGTCTCAATGTCGGAACGCTCGCAACGGTATACCTCAAGCCTGTCCAACAGGTATTCAGATCAGCTAGACCTCGCAAGTTGATAGACAGTCCTGCCCTGCAGAAGCACACCTTACCAACAGTCAACGGTCTCGATGGGCAGAAGTCTCTCTCGGCGTTTGGAATGGGTAATCAACCTGCGATCAGACCGCCACAGACCAATGGTAATGGTAACTTAGCGGCTGCTGTTGATGCCGCAGACGAGTTCTTTGCTGGTGTAGGGAATCAACAAATGGCTTCTATGCGTATCAACGGTCAAGACGATGGCTTCGGTGGCAGTCCGACTGTAGGAAGAGGCGAGATGCAGTACGTGGTTAATCAGAACGCACCTGAGCAGGTATACCAACCTGCAATGGGCGGTGGTTCGAATGGAGATCTTCTTATGCTTTAGGCATGGCAACGGAAGCCATAGGGTAATGCTATGGATTATAGTGTATGGATAGAAATGGGAGCTCATGTGTTGAAGCGAAGCCTTTGTTTTGGATGCATTTTCATAGGTGTTTTGTAGCACTTTCGGTCGTGGATCGATCTGGCGAATTGTAGTTGATGATTTGTTCATAGTAATGAGTTATTATATCCCTAGTCTTTATTCTCAGCAGAGTCTCTCTCCATATCCTATACTTTCGCCTTGGGACAGCCTCGTGCTAGAGTGCCACTGTCCCAACAAGCATTTGCTAGCATCGCGCTAGAGCTGTAACACTTGGGCGAGACCGAGCAATCTGTCGACGGTTCCCGACTAGTACCTGGAGGTGGGTTGTTGTTTGATTGACTAGTGTGGAGGTTATATTTTCGAGGGTGAGGCTGGCGCGGGGTGATTGAAATGTGTATGAGTTGCTTGAGAGGACGGAGGAGATTGAGATTGATCCGCATATTCAGATTGAGAACTGTTGGTGAGGAATGGATTATATCCTGTTTCCTAGATTTACATTATATAATACACATTAATCCAAATCCAAATCACGAAATTAACCTCGGTACAGCACCCATCTCAACATCCCCGTCCACCAACCCCGCCCTCCCCTGCAAACTCGTCGGATTCGTCGCTTTCTCCTTTGCTATTTCCTCTTGCCTCAACCTCTCCTTCTCCTTCTCCTTCCGCTCAAACTCCACTTTCAACGCCGCTTTCTTCATCTTGTTTACAAATTTCTTCTCCTCTTCGCCTAGTTTCTTGCTGTTCATATGTGCCTCACGCCACTTTATATAAGCGGGCGTGTAGGTGATTAACCAGGCCCAGGAGACGTTGAAGCAGAAGGAGAGGAAGGCGCGGACAAGCTTGCTGAAGGCGAGGAGGAGGGAACAGGTTATTATGAAGGCGGAGATGGGGACTATGATGAAGGTCAGTGGGCAATTTAAAGTTGAAAATTGCAAAGGGAGTCGTACTCATGAAGCGGAAGATGTCACCCCAGTTGTATAAACCAGGACCAGTGGAGCCGGTGAGGTTTGTGGCGTTCATGCCGAAGAGTCCGGTGAAGAATGAGAGGGGGAGGAAGACAATTGTAATGATGGTGAAAAGCATGATGCTTCTTCCTTGTCGTAGAGATTCTTTGCCTTGCTTGACTGATTCTCGGGCTTCTACAACGCCTGCTTGCCTAGAGGTCTCATTATCAGCACCACTGTGTTGAAGAGCAGGTTTAGTGGTGCGGGCAGACTTACTGCTGTTTCAAAGCTAACAGATCTTTCAAGGCGAAGGACTAGAACAAATTAGCCATATATTTCTTTGGGGAAAAGAGAGCCGGGAGCTGAAACGGGAGCCCGACCAATGAGAATCGGAGCTCAGAATGTGGGACAAAGAGATATGTTCCTTACAGTATTCTCAGCAGCATTTTTCAAGGACTGCAATTCCATCAGTTGATCTTGTAGACTGTCCAAGAGTTCTCGTGCACATGTCATCGTCCAACTAAGGTCCTCAGAATCATCCTGCAGGTCAAGGTTGATAAATGGTCCACCGGGTCCTTGCCCGAGTGAATGGGTTCTTCTTTTTGACTTGAATGAGCCAATCCCTGGTGAGCTTCTATCACTCCGATTGTCAGGGAAGTCTCCAGGCCAGCTCTGAAGACGCTGCCAATTCTTGACGAAGGTTCGTATGACTGCTTCTTCTTGAGTCTTGATCAATGCCATGATAAAAAGTTCGTCCAATATATCCTTGATTTCGCGCAGAAGATCCCCCTCAGGATTGATGTCTAGTAAAGTGTCTTGCCATTTCTTGACTGAGGCTGTTGCGGTTTCATCGCGAGAGTTATATCCTTTTGAAACTAAACGGGTACATTCCCAGAAGTGATCGAAGGCGATGGTCTGCTTATGGGTCTAATTTACTTTCAGTAATTTCCTCAGCCTATTTTGAACTTGGACCACTTACCACCTTTCCGATTGCGTTGGCAAAACTGTCCATCACTTGGGGCTGTAGATCTATTGGCTGCGTTCGATCAAAGAACACTCGTGAGCACTGATCTAAGATTATTATCGCGAGATCATACACACTGCGCACTTCGTCAACTCGCGCAGCACGCAGCCTTGTACGGATACATTTCTGCACAGCAGATGGATCTGGCTTGTTTCTTCCCCATCTCTTTGGAAAACTTGTGATAATAGTATCTGTGAAGAACGATTAATTTTTGGGGGAATTTCATGAGATCTCAGAAAGTGTATATTTCTGGGAGCGCCCCAGATGATTTTGACAAACCATACAGAGAAAACTTACTTTCATCAAGGATCCACATCCACAGCTGATCTACCATCACAATCCGAGGTACTTTCTTCACATTCTCGGTGCATTGACGACACTCCTTGTCCTTCGGATCAGTCTTCTTACACCCGTGGTGCAGGAGCTTTGGAGATGGCGCCGTCCCTCGATAAACAACCTGATCCCTATCTCTGCTACATGTGTCTTTAAGCGTCCAGTAATACGATTGGTCCAAAGTACGCCGAGGATGTAAAGGCGGTCGACGATTCAAGTATTTCTCAATGAGTTTTTCGTCCGCATAGCCATCCATGGCTTCGTAAAGTGCAGCTGCCTTTAAGAGCAACCATCCAAGTAATTTTGGTCGGCTCTGGAACGATTTATGTGTTATCTTGCGGGGGCTAGCTGACGGCCTGCGAGACTGCGTTCGTGTTGGAAAGTTTTCCAGAAGACCGTCCGAGTTTTCACGATCCATGGTTGTCTCAATAATAGGCTCTCTGGCATCTTCAACGACATTGACGAAAGGGGACCACTTGGCAGGGCTGTGCCGTTTCAGTATTTCAGCACTCTTTAATCTTCTTCTATCCGTCTCCCAATGAAGATAAGGCATCTGTGAATCATCAATTGCAGTTCGGGAGTCCTAACGGGTGATACTGACAAACAGGACAAGGTTCTTCGGTTTCGGCTCCGTGTTCTCATGGTCTAACCACAGAGTCAGTCATTACATTTTTCAATTGCATACGGGAGATATGAACCGGTAGAGATTGGGTAGCAACGAGGTCGCATGTGACGAGTGTGAGTAGGAAGATCTGGCCGATCACCATGCTGCAGACCTCTCCAGAATTGAGGACGTAATAGCATTCTCGTTTTCGATTCTTTGGCTCCTTGCGGAGCTTTGCGATACGGGCCGTGGAGGTCTGGTTTTACTTCATTGTAATACCGAGCAATGGCTTCCTAAATTCGAACATCAGAATGATGGTACATGGATCATAGAGTCTAATGGGAGCTTACCTCAACCCAGGACATATTGTTGGCTGGGATGTGGAAATACCGAATCATGTCATCTTCGCACTTCCACATCAACGGGTTGTCCTTCGGATTCTCTTCGAGTAGGAGACTAAGCGGGACTTTCTGATTGGGAAATTTGTCTCCGAGATGAGGATGGTCGTAGGGGCCAGGATGCAATTGTTCAGGTTTCTTCTTGAAGTAAATAACATTGGCTCTAAGATCGTCTAACGCTACCTCATCTTCGAGGCTTTTAGGTTCTGATGGCTCCTGAGCGGCTAGGTTTCTCTCTGGCACTTTCAAATGAGAATAGCTTCTTTGCCTTGGAAGTCGTGAAGAGAGGGTCGCCTTGAAACTTCCGAGCAACTTTCCGGTGTCTGTCTTTAAGCCTTCGTCCTCAAGGACTTTTCTCAACCTGGCAATCCTAGCTTGCTCTTCTAAAATTCGAATTTTCAACCTGTCCGTTTCCGGCAAGGCTTCCAGAAACTCTTCGCGTTCTGAAAACTTGATGCAACCAGAGAAGTGAACGAGGCCATCTTCGATGGAATTCCCGTGCGTCAAGCCTAAGACTATGCCCCTTTTCGTGGCTTGACAGTGCCTATTATACTCGGTCATAGTGTTGAGTAAAATAAATTGGACAACAATTGGAGATGCTATCCATCCCTAGGTAATTGAACCATGATGATCGAGGCTTGGAATATAAAACCAAAATCCTTGAGAGGGAATACCCGTCGAGGCTGCGAGGCAGCAAAGGGGCTTTATGGACTTCCAAGATTTCCAGCCGCCATTTGTGACTGCCAAGCTTCGACTCACTTGAGCAGGCTGAGACTGTGTTGCCAATATCCGCCGAAGGGTGTCAACTTTGGGAAATTACGTGGAGGCAACAGCTTCAGCCTCGCCACACCAAGGACATTGCCAGCATTGATTCGCGGAACGAGTTCAGCTAGCCTGTCAGGCTGTCACTCACCGAGGATTCTATGATGGATGGTTGCATAGATTTGCTTTTTCGTTGTGGCTGAGGGCCGTGCAAATTATTGAGTCTGCAGCCATCATGCCAGGTTGGCATGCTGCGCTCATTTTAGACGTCTGAGTGGATACTACTAGACGCTGGATCGTACAATTCTGCCGAAGAGAAGGCTTCGCATGGCTTGCAGAATCGTTTCCCGTCCTCTTCAGCGGCTAATTCGTAGCTTCCTGCTTGGTCTGGTGGCTCATGGCATTGCGGCTTGATATGGCGTTCCCTCACCGAGACCGTTTCATTCCTGCCACGATATCATTCATGTTCGTTGACTGCTGTTACATATTATTCTGTTCCTCGGTATAAATGTCGCGTCCGGCCTCAATCAAACAGGTTTGATCTCTTGAGAAAAGGAGTGCGAATGTGATTATATT
>Ga0302325_10022400_pt1 | contig 13218 bp, 11 predicted proteins | sample Palsa_T0_2_FD_201948 | JGI IMG/M metagenome (GOLD analysis project Ga0302325, IMG submission 201948) | Peat permafrost microbial communities from Stordalen Mire near Abisko, Sweden - Palsa_T0_2 | ecosystem: Environmental > Terrestrial > Soil > Palsa > Peat permafrost | place: Sweden: Abisko... | reverse complement strand
CGGCGTAGAAGAGCGGCAGGGCGACGTTCTTGAGGGCGCTGGCCCGGGCCAGCAGGTTGAACCCCTGGAACACGAAGCCAAGCTTGGTCAGGCGCAGGTGCGCGAGCGCCGCGTCATCGAGCGAGCCCACGTCCACACCCTCGAGGCGGTAGGAGCCGGCGGTCGGACGATCCAGGCAACCGAGCAAATTCATCAAGGTGGATTTCCCGGAGCCCGAGGGTCCCATGATCGCGACGTACTCGGCGCGCTCGATCGAAAACGTCACGCCCCGCAGCGCGGCGACCTCGACGTCCCCCATGCGGTAGATCTTGGTCACGTCCCGCACGTCGATGATCGGGCCGCCGCGCGCGATCGGGTCGCCGCTACTCATAGCGCAGCGCCTCGATCGGGTCGAGCGATGCGGCGCGATACGCGGGGTACGTCCCGAACGCGAGCGTCACGATCGTCGCGAAACCGGTCGCGATCAGCACGGAACGCAGCCATGGAATCGGCGGGACGACGCCGGAAATCGCGACGAGCCCAAAGCGGTCGATCGCATAGCCGATGGCGAGGCCCAAGGCGAGCCCGATGGCGCAGCCGAGCGCCGAGAGCAGGAGCGCCTCGATGAAGAACTGAGCGAGCACTTGGAAGCGCGTCGCACCGATTGCCTTGCGCACGCCGATCTCGCGCGTGCGCTCCGCGACCGAGACCAGCATGATGTTGAGGATGCCGATGCCCGCGACGAGGAGCGAGACGGCGCCGATCAGCGCGACGACGAGCGTCAAACCTCCGAAGATGCCGTCGACGGCGCTGGAGAACGACTTCCGGTCGAACGTCTGGTACTCCACGCGGCCCTTCTTGATGTCGCGGAAGAACGCAATCGTCGCGGCCTCCGTCTGGGGGAGATCGACACCGTCCTTCACGAGGAAGCGTGCGCCGAAGACGGTCTTCCCCTGCAGAAAGTCTTCGCGGTAGGTGGTATACGGCAGGAGCACGTCGGCGCGCACGATGTTGGGGATGATCCCGGTCTTCGGCTTCTCGAGCACGCCGACGATGACGTAGCGCCGGTCGCCGATGCGCAGGCTCTCGCCCGTCGGGTCGCCGCCGGCTGGAAAGAGGCGCGCGTATCCCTCGTCCGCGAGCAAGGCCACGTGCTGCGAGGTCGCGACGTCGTCTTGGCTAAACGTGCGCCCGTAGCGGATCGGCGTCGTGATGAAGCGCTCGTCCGACTCGCCGGCGACCGAGAGCCGCGCGTCCCGATGCCCGATCCGTGCGAGTCGCGTGAGTCCCGCGGCGGGGATCGCCTCCGCGATGCCAGGAATCGTACGCTTTGCCCGGTCGATGTCGGCGGGCTTGATGAGCGCGCGCGTGAAGTCGTTTTGGCGCGGATTCGGAATCAGCGTGAACGACCGGTCGTTGATGCTGCCGAGGACACCGGACACGGCGCCCGCCATGCCGCTGCCGAGAATTTGGATCGCGATCACGGCCATCACGCCGATGATGAGGCCAAGCGCGGTGAGAAACGAGCGCGCGCGATTGGCGAGCAGCACGTCGAGCGCCTCCGCGAAGTACTGAATCAACTGCGCAGCGCCTCGATCGGGTCCATCTTCCCGGCGCGCAGTGCCGGCCACGACCCGAACACCGTGCCGACCAGCGTCGAGAAGCCGACGGCGACCGATACGATCAGCAGGTACGGAATCGGTGCCGGGCCGACGAACTGCGAGATGGCTCCGTATGCCGCGAGCGTCAGCCCGAGGCCGAGCACGGTGCCGATCCCGCCGCCGATGAGCGAGAGCAGCGTGGCCTCGAGCAGGAACTGCAGGAACACGTCGCCGCGGCCCGCTCCGACCGCCTTGCGCAGCCCGATCTCGCGCGTGCGCTCGGTGACGGAGACCAGCATGATATTCATGATACCGATGCCCGCGACGATCAGCGCGACGCCGCCGATCGCGGTCAAGCCGCCGGCCACGACGCCGAGCACCGTGTTGAACCCGGCCAGTTGCGCGGTCGCGTCCTGCGTCACGTAGGCCGCGCGGTTGCCGTGCAAATGACGCAGCTCGGCGATGACGGCGTCGCCCGCCTCGCGCACCGTCGTCCCGGCCAGCGGATACACCTGGATGAAGTCGACCGGCCCCGGGCGCAGCTCGTGGAACGTCGAGTACGGGATCTCGATGTAGTCGCTGCCGGCGATCGTGTTCAGGAGCGACGCCTTGAACTCGTCGTAGACGCCGATGATCCGAAAGCGCGATCCGCCGATGCGCATCGTGGCACCGATCGCGGGAGCAGTGCCGAAGAACCGCCGATAGAGCGGCTGCGACATGAGGGTCACGCGTGCCGCAGTCGAGATGTCCTGCGGGTCGATCCGGCGACCGGCATGCAGGGTCAGCGAGTCGTTCGGCGTCCCCTCCTCGGAGCTGACGGTCGTCTCGTAGTTCATACCGTTCGCGCGCAGCGTGTACGTCGCGTTGTAGTTCGGGACGATTCGTTGCACGCGGGTGCGCGTCGCCTGGGTGAGAAAACCGACGTCGCGGTATTGGATCTGCGCGCTCGTTGGGTCGTCCTGATTCGGGTCGACGGCGATGATGACGCCGGGATCGCCGAAGGATCCAAGCGTCGCGGTGATCCCGCCGGATGCCGCGCGGCTCATACCCAGCACGCCGATGATGGACGCGGTCCCGATGATCATGCCGAGCACCGTGAGGAACGAGCGCACGCGGTTGCGCCAGATCGCCTCCGCGGCTTCCTGCACGTAGGCGAGAATGCGCGTCACGGCGCCGCCGTCACGAGCCCGCGTTCGGCGAAGGGCTCGCGGACGCGCCGGGCGAGGGGCTCGGTGCCGGCCGAACGGGGCTCCCGTCTTTGATTGCGGCGTCGTGCTCCGCGACGATGCGGTCGCCGCGAGCGATGCCTCGCGTGATGACCGTCGTCGCATCGTTCGAGGCTCCCGTCCTCACGAACGCCTTGTGCGCGACGCCATCCTTGACGACGAAGACATACGGCTTCCGGTCGTCCCCGCGCCCGATGGCGTCGGTCGGTACGGTGAGCACGTGGGGCTCGTCGTGCGTGACGATGTCGACATCGACCGTCATGCCGTCGCGTAGGAACGGCAGCGTCCCATCGAGCGCGACGGTCGTGATGACCTGGCGAGCGGTGTTCGAGGGATCGTCGCTGCGCTGCGCGATGGCGGACACCGCGGCGACGTGACCGGCGAGCGACTTGCCGCCGAAGTCCTCGCCGCTGACATTCGCGCGCTGGCCGATGCGCACCGATGCGATGTCCTGCTCGTCCACCTTCGTGCGAACGACGAAGCCGCCGACTCCCGCGATCGTGACGAGCGCCGTTCCCGGCTGGATCGTGTCACCGGGTTGGAGCGGGCGAAGCGAGTCGCCCGTCTCGGTCGCGATCGCCTGCACGATTCCGTCGAACGGCGCACGGATCGTCATCCGCGCGACCTGATCGCGAGCGTAGCGTAGGTCGGATTCCGCGCGAGACGCGTCGTCCTGCGCGGCGGCGACGTCGCCGCTGTGCGACTCGGCGGCATTTGCCCGCGCGGCATCGAGCGCCGCCTGCGCCTGGCGCAGCGCATCGTCGGCGGCGTGAACGCGGTCGACGAGCAGGGAGTGCTGGCGGGAGAGTTGCCCGCGCAGGATGTCGCGTTGCCGGTGGGCTTGATCGGCGCTCACGCGCGCCTCGTCGAGGCGTGCGACGGACTGATCGAGTGCATCCTTCGAAATCGCCTTCTCCGTGTAGAGCGAGGCGTTTGCATCGGCGATGCGCTGGGCTTCGCGCAAGTCGGTGTCGGCCTTCGCGACCGCCGCATCGGCCTGCACCTGCTGATCCTCCGCCGTGGTCCCAGCGTAGCCGAGCCCCGATTGCTGCCCCGCAGCGAGGTCCTGGTGGGCTTGCTGGAGCGACACCTTCGCAGCCTCGAGGTTCGCTTGCGCCTGCACGACGGCGGAGCGGTTCTGTGCGGGCAGGGCGGAGTTCGTCTGCGCTGCGCTGCCCGCGCGTGCGGCCGCCGCCGCGTACGTCGACTCCGCCGTCGCGAGCGCGGATTCGAGTTCCGGGTTCTCGATCGTGGCGACGACGTCGCCGCTGCGAACCCGGTCGCCGGCGCGCACGCGGAGCGTGCCGAGGTTGCCCCCGACGAGTGCGGGCAGCGATTGCGTCGCGGGGCGCTGCAGCTCGCCCGTCTCCGGCAGCGTCGTGGTGAAGTGGCCGTAGCGAACGACCGTCTCGCGGACTGCGATCGCTTGCGCCTTGGGGCGAAAGGCGCTGAAGACGCCGAGTGCAATGATGGCGGCGATGCCGACGCCGAGGACGATCAGATTGCGACGGCGGTTCATGAGGTCCGCAGGAGGGCGGCCGACACGGGATCGGCAAGGCCGACGGCGACTTGCAGCTTGACGAGCGACACGACGTATGCGACCTCCGCGTTTGCGAGATCGGTCTGCGCCGACAGCGCCGTCTGCTCGGTCGCATCGGCGTCGGTGAACGAGATGAGGCCGTTCTTGAACTGCAGCTGCGCGATGCGCGCGGACTCGCGCGCGAGGCCGGCACTCTCCTTTGCCAACTGAAGGTTCGCGGCGCTCGTTTGCGCCGCGCGCAGCGCCTGACGAACGTCCAGCTCGACCGCGCTCCTCGCGGCGCCGAGCGCCGCCTCGGCCGACACGATCTGCGCGCGCGCGGCCCGGTGTGCGGCGCTGCGTGCGCCGTAATCGATGATCGGAACCTGGAGCGTCGCCGTCGCTCCGATCTGCCAGAAGCCCGGGTTGCCGCGCACGATCGGCGGCAGCAGGACGGGCGGGGGCACGACGATGCTCGGCGGGGCGATGGAGCGGAAGAAATTGTATTGCGCCAGCGACGCCGCGTTCTCCGCGGCGATCTGCTGGGCTTCCGTGACGAAGGACGTCGGCGACGTCTGGTTACCGAACGCGCCGTTCAGCGCGATTTGCGGACGGAGATCCGTGTCGATGGCAGCATTCGTGAGCTGTGCGACGCGCAGGTTCGCGACCGCCGACGCGACGTCGGCGCGGACGGCCTCGGCGATGGGCAGAAGCCGCTCGAGCGGAACCTGTGGAAGTGGAGGCTCGGGCGGCGCCGCTGGCAACGCGAATTGGGTCTCGAGCGGCGCGCCCACTTCATTCGCGAGCGCTTCGCGTGCGTTTGCCTCGTCCGCCTGTGCTGAGATCAGCGTCGCCTCGGCCCGCGTTTGCGCGACCTGTGCCCGCAGCGTGTCGACCCCTGCCGAGCGGCCGACGCGCTCGTTCGCGCGGGCTGCCGCGAGCAGCTCGGCCTCGTAGGCCGCATTCGCAGCGTCGAGCCGGGTGGTCTGGCGCTTCGCGACGAGGCCGTAGAAACCGCCGGCGACATCGGCGGCCGTCTGCGATTCCGCGCGCTGCAGGTCGGCACGTGCCGCTTCGACTTGGCGCCGGTCCTCCTGTGCGAGCACCTGGTTGAGGGACCCGTTGTACACCGTCCACTGCGACGAGATCTGCGCCGTGTTCTGCGAGAAATTACTCTGCGGCAGAATACCGAACTGCGCGAACTGCCCTTCCGCGTTCGACGATTTCTCGAGCTGGTTCTGCAATTCGCCGACGACGGACGGGTACTCGGTGGCGCGCTGCTTGACGAACGTCGAAACCAAGTTCGCAACGGTCGCCCGCTTCGCGAGCAGCGCGGGGTCGTGCGCGAGCGCGAAGCGTACGGTCGCCTCCAGGTCGAGCGTCCCCGCCGACGCGATCGCCGGCGACGCGGCGAGCGCCAGCACGGCGGACGCTAGCGCGCCCCGGACGACAGAATGGCTGCGGTGCACAGGGTGAGCAGGAGAGCCGCGGAGTAGGCGACGGCCGGGTGCGTGCGGGCGATCGCGACGTTGCCGGCGCCGATCAGCCAGAGCGACCAGAGGGAGAATGGGTTGAACGCGGCCAGGAACGCCGCCACCTTCGGGGCGGCAGACGGCGCGAGCCAAGCGAGGCTCGGTATCACGAAATTCAGCTCGATCGGTGCCGAGAACGCGTCGGGCCCGCGCGCCGCAACGATGGCTGCTACCACCAGCTGCGCGATCGCGAAGTTCACGATGGCGACGTTCATCGCGAGGCCGAACGAGCGCCCGAAGTTGACGGACCCACGGCCGATCGCGCTCGCCACGAGCAGCACGACTGCGCTGACGAGTGCGGCGATGATGCCGGAGAACGAGGTCCCGATCCACCCCAGGCGCGCGAAGCCGAGCGCGACGTTCAAGGCCTGGGCTTGCTGCTCGGAGGTCATCGCGGCGGCGCGTGGATCGTGCGCGAGCTCGCCGGGGTACCAGACGGTGAACGCATGCACGATCGCCGGCACCATGACGATACCGGCAACGGCGCTCGCGACGAGCGTAATGACAAAAGCCCACACCCACGTCGACCGCTCGCGCAAGGCCGCGAACGCGGCGTCGGGAGCAACGACGATATTGAGCGCGGTACGAAGGCCGTTCGCGGGCTGGGACGCGCCGGGAAGAGTACTCACGGGGCCTCCGAATCGAACGTGGGAGCGGCGCAGCACCCCACCTCTACGCCGCTCACCGTACGGTGATACGCGCGAGCGGTCGCGAAGTTTCAGCGCACCTGCGCGGCGGCTACGTGCCACTGTCGACATGCACGAGCGCGAGCATTAACCCGATCCCGAGGACTAAGAGCAGGGCGGGGACGAGCCGCATCTTTGCAATCGCGGCATATCCGCATCCGAGCAGCACGAGGGACCACATGGTGAACACGTCCCAGTACGATAGGAACGCGATCTCGGGCGGCGATCCGTGCGGATGCAACACGGCGAGCGAGAGGGGGAGGGCGGTTGCGAAATCGTTTGCGGAATGGAACGTCGCCGGGTCGCGCAGCCGGATTGCCGCCGCGTAGAGCAGGCTCCCCAGCTCGGCCGGTAGCGCGCAGTTCAGGCAGAGCGAGAAATACAGCGCGTACGTGCCGAGGCCGCCGCGCCCGGCGATCGCGGTTGCCGCCAGCAGGGTGGCGACGAATCCCCATAAGATGAGGGGACCCACGACTCCCCACGCCGCCTGAATCACAAGATCGGTGGATGCTTGCTGCGCGGCGGTCGCAGCGCTGCTTGCGGCCGCGCGGGGGTCCGTCACGACGAGGTGCGTGAGTGCCGGCGCCACGAGGTAGACCTCGGCCAGGCCGAGCACCACGAGGATCAGGTACGCGGGCAACCACTCGCGGGTCGCGAGGACCAGGGCAAATGCGCGCGCCGGATCGACGAACACCGAGAGGGGCAGCGCAAGCCCCGCTCGCTTGGGCGGGGGCTCAGCGGTCTCGAGAGGCAATGGGTCGGTCACTGCCTCCCAGATTGGCCCAGGGGCGGCCGACGCCTCCGCGCCGGGCCGCCGCTACGGGGAGTGCAGCAGCACGTCGACCGGCAGCCTGCGCTCGATGACCTGGACCGCCCGGTCGAGCCCGGCCTCCCGCATCTCGAGCAGGCGTAGGCGCAGGTAGGAGGCCATCCGGCGCTTTGCCCGTGCGGAGTAGAGGTCGCCGATGCGCGACTGGACGGCGGCTTCGGGGACGCGGTGGCCAGGGCGCCGCACGGCGTGTTCCGGCCGGCCGGGGCTCACGCTCGAAAGAGTCACCAGGGCCAGCGTCGCAAAAACCGCAGTCGACATTGTTTCCAACACCTCCGAAGGCCCTATCACGCGCCGGCCGGGTCCCGCTAGCCCCGAGAAAAGAGTAATCCCTTTTGAACGATTCCAACGGGAAGGCCGGCGTGGACGCGCTGGTCGTCCCGGTCCCGCCCCCAGAGCCGTATCTGCGCATCATTCCCCTCGGCGGGTGCGGCGAGATCGGGCGCAACATGACAGTGCTCGAGACGAACGACGACATCGTCATCATCGATTGCGGGCTGATGTTCCCCGACGACGAGATGTTCGGCGTCGACATCGTCATCAACGACTTCACGTACCTGCGCGAGCGCGTCGACAAGATCCGAGGTTTGCTCGTCACGCACGGACACGAAGATCACATCGGGGGCATTCCCTATTTCCTGCGCGAGTTCGACGTGCCCGTCATCGGGACGCCCCTCTCGCTCGCGCTGATCCGGTCGAAGATGCGCGAACACAAGCGCGGCGAGATCGCGTTCGTGCCGGTCGAGCCGAAGGACCGCGTGACGCTCGGGAGTAGCGAAGCCGAGTTCGTGCACGTGACGCACAGCCTCGTCGGCGCCTGCGCCATCGCCGTGCGGACGCCGCTCGGGACCGTGTTCCATACGGGCGACTTCAAGTTCGACCAGACACCGATCGACGGGCGCCCGGCGGATTTCGCGGATATCGCGCGCATCGGGCGCGAGGGCGTCCTCTGCATGCTCTCCGACAGCACCAATGCGGAGCGGCCCGGTCATACGCCCTCGGAGCGTACGGTCGGCGAGGCCTTCACGAACATCTTCGCCCGCGCGCGCGGGCGCATCATCGTCACGTCATTTGCGTCGAACGTGCCGCGCATTCAGCAGGTCGTCGACCATGCGGAGCGCTTCGGGCGCCGCATCGCCTTCCTCGGCCGCTCGCTCACCAACGTGGTCAACGTGGCCTCGGAGTTGGGATACCTGCGCATCCCGAGCGAGCGCGTGATCAAGCTCGAGCAGCTCGCGGACTATCCGCCGGACGAGGTCGTCGTGATGACGACCGGCTCGCAAGGCGAGCCCATGTCTGCGCTCGCGCGTCTCTCCGTCCGCGACCATCCGCGCATGAAGATCGTCGCCGGCGATACGGTCGTCATCAGCGCCACGCCGATCCCCGGCAACGAGAAGAGCGTCTCGCGGACCATCAACAACCTGTGCCGCCTCGGCGCGACCGTCATCCACGGGACACGCGGGCAAGCGCACGTGTCGGGACACGGCGCGCAAGAGGAACTGCTCCTCATGCTCAACCTCGTGCGGCCGGCCCACTTCATCCCGATCCACGGCGAGTACCGCATGCTCTCCGCACACGCGGCGCTCGCGGAAGAGACCGGTGTGGAACCCGAGAACCTGCACGTTATCGAGAACGGCGACGTCGTTCAGTTCACGGCGGCCGGCGCGGAAAAGATCGGCAAGACGTACGGCGGCAACGTGATGGTCGACGGCAGCGGCGTCGGCGACGTCGGTGAGGCCGTTCTGCGCGACCGCAAGCATCTGTCCGCCGACGGTATCATCATGGTGGTCGTGACGGTGGACGCGGAAGAGGCGCGCGTGGTCGCCGGACCGGACATCGTCTCGCGCGGTGTGTTCTACCTGCCCGAATCGGAAGGCGTGATCGGCGAGCTCAAAACGACCCTGGAGACGATACTCGCCGGCTGCTCGAGTGAAGGCATTCGCGATGTCGCGACCGTGAAGGACCACATTCGTCAAGGGCTCTCCAAGGAGATCTACACGCGAACGAAGCGCCGTCCGATCGTGATACCGGTCGTCATGGAGGTGTAGTCCCGCAGCGCCGCGCGCCCGAACCTCCGCTTCGGGCGCAGGAGTTCGCAGGGGTCGGCCCAAGCGCGCGGAGATGGGGCTCGCGCTTGCCGTCGTCGCGGCGCTCTTCTACGGCGGCGCGGACTTCTTCGGCGGCATCGCCAGCCGGCGCACGCCGGCGATTGCAGTGGTCGTCCTCTCCCAAGCGGCGGGCCTCGCGTTGCTCGCGCTCGCGCTGCCGCTGGGCGGCGGCCACCTCACGGCGACGACGCTCGAATTCGGCCTTGCGGGCGGGGTAGCGGCCGGCGTCGGCATCGGGTGCCTCTACGCCGCGCTCGCGCGCGGACGCATGGGCATCGTCTCGCCGATCACGGCAGTCGTAGGAGCGAGCGTCCCCGTCGCGATTGGCCTCGCCTTCGGCGGGCGGCCGGCCACGCTCGCGCTCGCCGGCGTCGGGTGCACGTTTGCCGCCGTTGCCCTCGTCTCGATCGGCCCCGACGCGCGAGGCGCAACGGCTCGCGAGCCCGGCCTGATGCTGGCGCTCGTCAGCGGCCTCGCGATCGGCGCGCTGTACGTACTGCTGTCGCGCGGGGGCGCGGGTGCCGGACTGTGGTTGCTCGCCGTCACGCGCGTGACGTCGATCGTGCTGCTCGCCGTCGTCGCGCTGCTGGCCCGCATCCCGCTGCGCACGAGCCGCTCGCAAGTCAGCACGATCGTGTCCGCCGGCCTCCTGGACATCGCGGCGAACATTCTGTACGTGCTCGCGACGCGCGTGACGCTCCTGGCAATCGCCGCGGTCGTCACGTCGCTCTACCCGGCGAGCACGGTCTTCCTCGCACGCATTCGATTGCACGAACGGCTGACGCGCACGCAGTGGATCGGGGTGGCGTTCGCTGCGACCGGCGTCGTGTTGATCGCGCTGGCGCAGTGAGGGTCGCTACAGGCAGCCCTTGAAGGCGGGCTCCGCGCGCGTCGCCGCGGTGGCCTCGTCGTTCGCGATCGCCGGCTGTTCGGTCGTGAGTTCGCTCGCGGCGCTCTTTGCGGCGTCGCTCAGCGACGGTGGCACATAGTCCTGAGGATCGCCGTGGAACGGATTGTGGTAGGCCGTCTGCGCCCACTGGACGTCGAAGAGATATTGCGCTTTGGCGGTGTCGTCGAACGACGCATGCGAATCGACGTACGCGATGTAACGCCCGAGTTGGTCGGCCATCTTGCGCTGGCGTTCGATCGCGCCGCCGAGCGCATCGGCAAACTCTTTGAGTCGCGCCTTCTGGTCCGGGTCGGTCGCCGTCGCAGCGTCTGCGCGCAGGAGCTTTACCTGGCCCTGCGCCGTCACCGCCGCTTCGTGCATCGCAGTGTACTGCTTGAGGAGTGCCAGCGAACCGTTCGATTTGTGCACCGCCGACGAGTCGAGGTCGATCGTCTTCAGGTTCGCGATCGTAAACGCGATGCGCGCGTCGTTCTCGAGGGCCGTCGTGATCGCGCTGTCGGCGTGCTCGACGATCTTCGAGCAGAACGGCGTCACCGAATGGACGCGCCCGATCTCCTTGAGCGGCGCGGGCGGCGCGGGCGCCGTGGACGATCCATCGGCGAGCATCGCGACGGAGAAGGCCAGGGGCGCCAAAAACGCGGGTACGATCATCACGGGAGACCTCCACGTGGCCGCTTCGGCGCGGGCAGGCGCCTCCCCTCAGCGCCGGAGCCCGGGTGCGTGCCGGTTTGGAGGGCGCGCGGCGCGCGCTTAGAGGCTGGCCCAGACGTCCAGCTTGGCCCGCACCTTGTCGATGACGGCGTCGGTGAACTCGGTGGTCGAGGCGTCGCCGCCCAGGTCGCTCGTGGCGACGCCGGCGCGCACGGTCTCCAGCGTGGCCTCGTAGATCGCGCGCGATGCGTTCGCCGCCTGCGGTCCCTCGACGTGCCCCAGCAGCGCCGCCGACGCCAGGATCATCGCCATCGGGTTCGCGACGTTCTTTCCCAGCAGGCGCGGCGCGGTGCCGTGGGGAGCCTCGGCCATCACGACCGACGGCCGCAGACTGTCGCCTTCGAAGCCGAGCAGCACGCTCTCGGCGCCGGCGATCGACCCGAACAGCTGCATGACGAGGTCGGAGAGGCAGTCGCCGTCGCGGTTCAGCGACGGGATCACCATCGCGTCGCCCGGGTTCGAGATCAGCAGCGCGTACGTCGCGTCGATCAGCTGCGGATCGTATTCGACGTCGCTGTAGCGCTCGGCCGCGGCGTCCATCTCTTCTTTGAGCATCCCTTCGTATACCGGGCTCACCGTGTACTTGGGGCCGCCGAACACCTTGGCGCGCATCCGCCTTGCATGGAAGAACGCGTACTCCGCGACGACGCGGCACACGCTGCGCTCGATCCGCTCGGTGCGAAATGCGACCTCGCCCCCCTCGGTCTCCTCGCGCCACTCGCGAGCGCCGTACGCGTCGCCGACGGCCATCCGGACGACCGAAATCGGTGCGTGGATCCCGGCGACCGGCCGCACTCCCGGAAGGCGGCGGCCGGTCCGGACGATCACCTTGCCGCCGATCTCGCGGCGCAGGATCGCATTCGGTGAGCCGACGTCGTTCTTCGTTTCGGGCGTGATCGTGGCGGCCTTGAGCGCAAGGCCGGTGCGCCTGGTCGCGGCCGCCGCTTCGAGGACGACGCCGTTGTTGGTTGCGCGGCGGTTGGGTAGCGAGAGGTCGTAGTGCTCGAAGGTGAGTTCCGTACCCGTGACGTCGGGGCTCAGGACGCGGAGCGCTTCGAGGAGGAGCTCTTGGCCCGTCTCGTCCCCTTCGAGGACGGCGATGGTCGGGTGTGCCACGGCGTGCTATTGCACATCGCGCGCGGAAGTACCGCCGGCTGGGAACACAGGGTTCGCGCCCGGCGGGCGATAAGGTGTTGCCAATGGCACGCGTACGCCGGAAGGCCGCTACGACGATGCGTCTCAACTTCGAAATCGCGGGCCTCGCCGCGTTCGGCATCGCCGTCCTCTTGGCGCTGGCCCTCGCGTTGCCGCACGGGTCGGGCGCGATCGGCGCGGGCGTCGCGCGCGGGCTGGTCGCGCTGTTCGGCGCGTCCGCCTGGCTCGCGGCCGTGGTCGTGGCAATCGTCGGCGGCATCGTGTTCCTCGAGATCAACGTCCCGCGGATGATCGCGACGTTCGGCTTCGCGGCGCTCGCCTATTTCCTGATCGTCGATGCAGCGTTCGGCACCCGCGGCGGCGCCGTCGGCAGCACGCTGTCCTTCGGCCTGCGCGTCCTCCTCGGGAGCGCCGGCGCGGCGATCGTGCTGGCGCTCCTTGCGCTGCTCGTGACCGTTTGGGTGACCGGCGTATCGGTGAAGCGCGTGATCGGCTGGTGCATCGTCCTCGGGAGCGGCCTACGCGAGCGGCTCCGCACCCGTGCGCACCGCGCCGTGCCGCCCGCACTCAAGCCGGCGCCCACGTCCCTGCGCGAGGCGTTCGCGCTACCCACGCCCGCGCGCAGTGCGGTGTCGCCGGCAGGGGCCGGCACTGCGCTCGCCGCGATCGCGCCCGTCGACGTGCGCACGTTCGTCGCACAGGAAGGCGCGCAGGGCAGGATAGAGCCCGAGGAACCGGAGGAGGAGGAGGGCGACTTCGACGGCGACGACGACGTGGACGAAGAGGAAGAGGATCCGCTGTACGACGACGAGCTCGACGAGGACGACGAGGGCTCGTACGAAGGCGACGACGACGAGGAACAGGACGAAGGCGAACTCGTCGACCGCACGCGCGCGGCACGCGCCCAGGCCGGCGAGTACGAGCCGCCGGACGCCTCGCGGCGCGCGTACCGTCTGCCCGAC
>Ga0302325_10022398_pt1 | contig 13219 bp, 13 predicted proteins | sample Palsa_T0_2_FD_201948 | JGI IMG/M metagenome (GOLD analysis project Ga0302325, IMG submission 201948) | Peat permafrost microbial communities from Stordalen Mire near Abisko, Sweden - Palsa_T0_2 | ecosystem: Environmental > Terrestrial > Soil > Palsa > Peat permafrost | place: Sweden: Abisko... | reverse complement strand
GATCCCGGCGAAAATTTCCCGTGGCGCAAACTTGCGCAAGCGGGTGTGGGTCGTTGGGAAGAAGCCGATGCGCCCTGCGCAGCGCCGGACTACCTCCCAGCGCAAGAGGGCCCGCATGTGCGAGCCCTGCAAACGATGCTCGGCCTGTACGGGTACGGCCTACACGCGAGCGGTGTCTACGATCGCGACACCGAAGTCGTCGTCGCAGCGTTTCAGCGACATTTTCGTCCGACGCGGGTCGACGGCATCGCGGATGCGAGCACGGTCGGCGTCTTGCGGAAGCTTGTGTCTCCCTCGCCAGCCGCCGGCAGTTAAGCTTTTCGAAATAACAATTGTTTATGGGGACTGCACGTTAACCCGCCCTTCAATCGAATGTCGCAGATTGGCGACACGAAGTATTATCGCTAACTCCGACCCGCTTCAGAGCGTTCACGAATGAAAATTTCCTGCCTTGTGGTAACCGCCTTCATCGCCTCGCTTGGCGCTGTCTCAGCGGCGCGCGCCGAAGACGGGCATGAATACGTGGTTGCGGCCAACGACGGCTACGGTCTTGAAGATTGTCTCGCTGCCGGAAACGAATGTGGTCGCGTCGTCGCGGACGCTTGGTGCGAGGCGAACGGACATGGCCATGCTCTGGCTTACGGTCCGCGCAACTCGCTCGAGGGACTGCCGAGGCAAGTCTCCACCGCCGACGACCCCTACGTAATTCGATGTGGCGACTGACAATTACTTTATGAAATCGCCGCAGTTCGGGACGTCCGTCTGAGCGCCCCATGGTTGAATCGGCACCGTCGATGTCGAATTCTTGGGGGATCCGTCGATCAGCCTGTCGGTGTACGTCATATAAACAAGAATATTGCGCTTTGAGTCGCATCCGCGGACGATTTGCATTTTTTTGAAGAAGACCGAGCGCCGTTCGGAAAACACGACGTCGCCTTGACTCGCCTTGCCCGAAAACTTGATCGGTCCATATTGGCGGCAGGCGAGCGAGATGTCGGAGGTCTGCTCCGCCAGTCCCAGCGCACCCATCAAGCCGCCTTTTTCGGGCGCCGTGTAGTGGCATGCCACGCCGGTGACGATGGGGTCGTCGACCCCGTACACAGCCAATTTGTCATTGGGTGTCAGAAGCTTGAAGGTCGTCGACTTGCGAAAGATGAGGTCGGGGTCAGTGGAGTCCGCGCGTGCGGCCGTCGTCATCCCGATGAGGAGGAACGCGATTGCCGCCACGCAACAATTGAAAATAGTCATTTTCTGGAGGGCTCCCACTGGGTACGGACGCCTGCGAAACCTCAAGGTGCTACATAAGAACGCGCCGTGGGCGCAACAGGGCGGATTATATTCGAATTCTAATATGGGTACAAAAAAAAGCCCGCGAGCCGTGGCTCGCGGGCGATGAGAATGAAATGAGCAAGGCCGTGGACGATCTTTTGCGGCGTGCATGCGCCTCGCACCGCTTGGCAATCGAGCGCGCGCTTGTCGAGATAGATGTTACCCCCGCTCAGTTCGCCGCAATGGAGTGTTTGTGGGAGGAGCCGGGTCTCAGCGGATCGGAGATTGCACGGCGCGAGCGACTTACGGCGCCAACCAGCAGCGTCATTGTCGCCAACCTCGAGCGCAAGGGATTGCTGGTGCGTCGCTTGCTCGAAAAGCGCGGTCGCGCCCAACACCTAGAATTAACGCCGCTCGGCCGTGAGAAGGTAGTTGCCGGCGCGAAAATTGTCGAGGTGGTAAGGCGTCGCCTGACCGCCGACCTCAAACCGGAAACTCAACTGGCTGTTATGAATTGGTTGGAGCGGTTGATGGACTTCGATGTTTGACGGGTTGCGCGCGGATTGTTCAAAACGAGGCGGGAAAAGCGACCATGAATGTCTTGATACTGGGATCCGGCGCGCGCGAACACGCTTTGGCCGCCGCGTTGGTCGGATCGCCGATGCTTGACCGATTGTTCGTTGCGCCGGGCAACCCCGGCTGCGAGGCCGTGGCGCAGGTGGCGCCGCTCGCACTCGATGATCGCACTGCAATCATCCAATTCTGCATTGAACAGAAGATAGGCTTCGTCATTGTCGGGCCCGAGGCGCCTTTGGTCGCCGGCATCGTGGACGATCTCGCGGACGCTGGCGTCCCGGCGTTTGGTCCGACACGCGCGGCGGCGCGTCTCGAAGGATCGAAGGGGTTCACGAAGGATTTTTGCCGGGAGTTCAACATCCCCACCGCCGAGTATCGACGATTTCACGATCAGCCAACCGCGATAGATTACGTCACGGCTTGCGGCGCGCCGATTGTGGTAAAAGCGGATGGTCTCGCGGCGGGCAAGGGCGTAGTCGTCGCCGAAACTCTCGACGAAGCGCGCGATGCTGTCGTTGCGTTGTATGACAAGCAACCGTATGCCGAATGCGTTATCGAAGAGCGGCTGGAGGGAGAGGAAGTTTCGTTCTTCGCGCTCTCGGACGGCGAAGTCGCTATTCCCTTTGGCGACGCGCAAGACCACAAACGGGCCGGCGACGGCGATACAGGGCCTAACACCGGCGGCATGGGCGCCTATTCCCCGAGCCCTCTCATAACGGACGCCCTGTCACAAACGATTATGTCGAGGATTGTGACTCCTACGATCGACGGCATGCGACGGCGGGGCTCGCCGTTTCGCGGAATTCTGTTCGCAGGGCTTATGATTACTGAATCGGGGCCAAAGCTGATCGAGTTCAATGTGAGATTCGGCGATCCCGAGGCCGAAGTGGTGCTCCCACGCTTTCGCGGTGATCTCCTGCGTTGGCTTTGGGAGGCATCCGTCGGGTCGCTTCCTCGCGAGCGGCCGCCCTTCAGCCCGCAGCACGCGCTGGCGGTCGTACTGGCCGCCAAAGGTTATCCGGGAACGCCGCAACGAGGAGATGAAATCAGAGATATCGAACGGGCGGCAGGTAGGGACGGGGTGGTCCTCTTCCATGCCGGGACGCGCCGCGTCGAACAACGAATTGTCGCCGACGGCGGCCGGGTGCTCGTCGTAGCGGGCATGGCGTCAACTCTGGCCATGGCGCGCGATCAGGCCTATTCAGCGGTGGCCTTAATCGATTGGCCCAGCGGATTCTATCGCCGCGATATAGGAGCGCGTGCTCTTGCTCCGCCCAAGTGACTTTAGCACGGGCGCCTTGCCTCGAACGTGTCACCGACCCGAAGCAGGTCGGAGCGCATGAATTCCGCGCCGGTTATGACGTTACGCCCGGCGCGCTGCACTTGCAGCAGTCGCACGGCGCCGTGTCCGCATGCAACGGTCAACTGATCGTCAAGCAGGACGCCGGGAAGTCCGTCATTGTCGACGAGTGTCGCACGCAGTACTCTCAGAAGTTCGCGCGCGCCGCGCGATTCGAACATTGCGTGGGCGCCGGGGAACGGCGATAATCCGTGGATATGTCCCCTCACCTGTTCCGCAGTCATCGCCCAATCAATCGGCGCCTCGGCCTTCTCAATCTTGCGCGCGTACTTGATTCCGCTTTCGCCCTGAGCGCTGAACGGCAATCGAAGTTCGACCAAATCGCTCCAGTTTTGCTCGAGGGTCCTTGCAGCGAGAATCGATAGACGCGCCGAAAGCTCTTCAGCGGTTTCAGAAGGGTCGATAGCAGTTCGCAGCTCGCCGGCGATCGGGCCGGTGTCCAGCCCCACTTCCATCTTCATGATTGAGACGCCGGTCTCCGCGTCTCCGGCCATTATAGCGCGTTGAATTGGCGCCGCGCCACGCCAACGGGGAAGCAGAGACGCATGCAGATTGAAGCATCCGAGCCGCGGGGCGAGCAGAACCTGTTCGGGCAGCAGCAAACCATAGGCCGCTACAATCGCCACGTCCGCCCGCAACTTCTGCAACGCAATCTGCGCCTCAGCGTTGCGCAAGGTCAAGGGCGTGAACGCCTGCAAACCGACGCGCTCGGCTTCCTCGTGGACAGCGGTCTTTCTGGTCTGCAGACCACGCCGGCCGGCCGCCCTCGGCGCCTTCGTGAAAACCCCGACGATTTCCACGCCGAGGCTCGAAAGCGCGCGAAGCGCCGGAACCGCGAAGGCCGGCGCGCCCATGAATATCACTTTCATGCGGGCGCGCTTATCATCGACGCCTAAGCGGCGTCAAAGTCGAGCCGTCGAAATCGGAGTCTTGCAGAAATGGCGACTTACGAACAGCGCATTCCGCTGCGAGTGTACTACGAAGACACCGACTTCTCGGGGCGCGTCTATCATGCCTCCTACCTCCGCTTTTTCGAGCGCGGTCGAACAGAGTGGTTGCGCGCCTTCGGTCTCCAGCACAGCGTTCTCTTGAAATCGCTCGAGGTCGTCTTCACCGTTGTCCAGATCCAAGTTAGCTTCAAAGCTGCCGCAGAAATCGATGACCTACTGATAGTGGCCACGGACATCGAAGCCATAAAAGGGCCAGTTCTCGTATTCCAACAGGCCATCCTTCGAGATGACAGAACGCTGGTCACCGGCCACGTTGAAGTCGTAACGTTAAAGCGCAATCGCCCAGCCAAGCCGCCAAGGGAAATTCTCGCTGCACTGAGCGATGTCAGGCATCAATCGCGCGATCAATCCGCTCGCTGAGCGCCGTTAGACGAACCGCAAGGCGATCCTCGAGATCACGCAGATCGGTCCGGGTCGGCATGGCGCCCATCGTTTCTCTCAATCGAAAGTGATCATCGTGCAACTGACCAAAACGCTCGGCCATACGAAGCATCGTTGCGTCGCTCGCGCTGCGCATGGTTTCGATTTCCTCCTGATGCCGCGAGTGCCCACTCTCCAACTTGTCGATACGCATCATTAGTCGCCAAACAAAAGCGGCGCTGCTGGCAATCGCGGTAATCAGGATCGTAAGACCCCACTGTAAAAAACCCCATGGATCGCCGTCGCTCGAATTTACTGGCATGCGGAAGCCTTCGTGCGCGGAACATGAAAATGGTGGAGACCCGGACCAGAGGGCGTTGATCCAGATATGGTTCAGTTCCTCTGACCCCCGGGACGAAGCAGCGCGAACTCAGCACGCCCAGAAGGGCGCGGCACTACCCAGACGCATCTTCGTGCCGGTCGCTTTCGCGACAGAAGCGAAGCGACCCACTTGAGCCTACGCTTTCTAAATCAGCTTTCGTCAAGCGGAGCGCTTTGGCGAAAGCTGTGGACGCCTGGTCAGTAAATCCTGAGGGTCGCAGAGCGCCGACGACCACTGACGCTCTAACGCGCGCGGCGTCAGGACCCAGATTTCTGATTGAAAATTGGAGTGGAAGTGACTGCGCGAAGCGCAATCATCGCAACACCTATAATGCTGGCTGCGTTCGGCGAAAGCCCGAATGCCTTGACAAAATCGAAGCTGCTCACGTACGAGACGATTTGCGGGACTACCGCGAGGCCGAGTCCAACCGACAGAGTCTTAAAACCTGCAAGCATCTTGTTGATCCTTTTTGGCCGCCTGATTGAAGTCTCCTCATGCGGCGGCGATCGCGCGGGAGATGTCGATGGACGGCGATCAGTTCGCGTGAGACGCCAACGTCGAAAGAAGTGCGCGAGTTCGGGAACCGGGTTCCCAGTCGTCGGCAAGACCATGCTTCTGCTGAAACGAGATCAAGGCTGAGCGCGTTTCCGCCCCGAAGACGCCGTCGATCTGGAGGGTCGGGTATGGCTCCAGGATCGTAAGCTCCGACTGCATAAGCCTAATCACAGGATCGAATTGGTCAGGCGCGGTCGCGCTCGGGAAACTGTCAAAGGGCCGCTCTTTTGTTTGGTGATCAGCTTCAGTTAGAGGACGGGCTTTCGCGACCCGCTCTAGAAGGTCGACTTTGTCGACCCTGGAGCCAGGACACAAATGATGGTCCCGAGCGCACTCGCGATGAAAGTGCAGCCCTCTCTCGCCAACAACGAAATCGGCGAGATTATGCCAACCGAACGAGTCGGCAAGCAACGCGAGAAGCTGGACCGCGTTATCGCGCACTTTCGCCCCGAGCCCCGACGCGAATTCGTCGCCGCCGACCTCATAGTTCCCAACCATCTCGATGCCGACCGTCTTCGCGTTCCAACATGAGACCGAGACGCCCGGCTGTGACGGATCCGAGAGAATCCAGATGTAGTCGGGACAGACGACGAAATGCGGACCGGCGTGCCAGCCAAGACCAGTGTAGTATCTGTTCAGACTGGCGCCCCAACGCTCCTGCGGAGTTGCCCCCATTCCGATCCATTGTGCGAGACTGGGCACACCAGTGTTGTGCAGGGTCGGAAACGCCGGTCGCCACTGTGTGCTCGAATAACGCTTCAAAGCCGCGGATAGCTCGGTCAGCGTGTAATGGCTTGGATTTTGAAGAAATGTTGCATGCATTTTCGGTACCTCTCGCGAACTGATTGCGCGACGGCCTTGTGTCTAGTCGGCCGCAGGCCGTCGCCTGCAAGTGCTGGTTATGAGTTCGTCAATCAGCTCTGAGCGGGGTGCACTATAGAAGCCCCGGCGAGGGCCGCGAGCTCTCAGAAGCGCGGTCAGGAGACGAGCCTGCCTTCAACAAGCTGAGTTTGCTCTCGGGTGCGAGCGACATCGGGAGCGGCAGTCGCGCGCGAACCAACGCGCCAGTCCGCCGACTCTTCCTACAGCACGCCCGCAAGGCCGTAAAAGGTCGCCTGATTCCGCCGAATCGCGTCGATCTGTGCCGCCGAAAGAGTTTGTCGGGTCAGAAAGACCTCGCAAATGTCGCCGGCCCATCCAAAGCCGCTGGCAGCGCTGTTTCCAATTATCAGACTATTGGTGTCCGAAATCGCGCCGGATGGCTGCGTCGAACTCTGGTAGGTGAGCGGGCCGCCATCAATTCCCAGCGCCGGGACGTTTGTGAGCGACGAATAATTGTACGAGACATCAAAGATATGCCCACCGGACGACGGCATGAACGAACTCGAGACCCAAGCCCCATTCGACCCCGACGCATCGACTGTGAATTGCGGGTATCCGTACCCCAGAGAGTAGGCGCCGGACAGCTCCCAACCGGAGCCCCCGGTGAGCTTGGATATCAACCGCATCGCATTCGTCAATGTCGCCGTCTTATTGGAGACGACCGAGGCAAATCCGCCATTCGAAAACAAGCCGTTGATGGAGGAGTTTCCAGCGACCGTCAATGCGACGTTGCCGCCATTGCCCCATGTCCCACAGACGGCGTAATTCAATGCGGAGCTTTCGATAGTGACTGTGGGTTGTGTCGTTGAAGTAGCGTTGTGCGCGGTGTTTCCGTTTCCCGATTGATCGTATTCCGTCGTGATGAAGCATGAGGTGTTTGCACAGAACGAGTTGAGCGCACTCTTGTCGATTACGCCCGCCGGATTGGGATAAACGTCGATCGCCAGAGAGTCGCTCGCCCTTCTGATGTTGCAGAGCGGGCCCGCATAAGAGAAAGATAACCTTCGCGCGCACGAGTACGCGCCCGAGACGTTGGCGGTCGCCGATAGAAAATCGATCGGTCCAGCGCCGCTCATGGGCACCCCCGCCGATACACCGCCGACCGCCGAGGACGAAGGGGAATTGAATTCCCACGCAAAGGGCATGCTTACGAGGCCGTCCAGCGTCCACAAACCGGCGCTACCAAGACCGAATAGCGGTGGGTTGGTCGTCGTAAACCCAACATTTATGTTAGCGTTATGTGCAGTTACCGCAGAAATATTAGTGTCGACCCCGAGGATCGCTGTGCTCACGGTGCTCAACTGATCAATAACCGTGAGGCCGTTGACCTTCGGAGCGGGATTTGTTCCAGTAAGAAAAACGTCATAATTCGCATTGGACGTCTCGCACTCGATCTCCAACATTTCGTTGATGTTATGCAATGTGAATGTTGCGTTATTATCAAACATAACAACGCAGGGGCCCACGGCCTGTTGGGCGATATAGACGTGCACGGTCCTCAGACCTTCCACGGAGCCAAGCCAGAGGGGGGCGCCTTTGTAGGATCCTCCATAGTACCGCAAAGAACCGCCGATGATATTGTTTTCCGTGAACGTGTAATAAGTGTCTGCCGGCCAATTGGTCGTCAGAAAAGCTGACGACAGGCCCCAGTGGTTCTGGCCATCCATCACCATGGAAAATTGACCGATGTTGGAAACGCCTATGACGAAGCCAGAGCCCGAACCTCCGAGCGACGATTGACTGGCGGTGAGCATATCTCCGATTGCGAATTGTTTGCCCTGGTTGGTTAGGGATACGCTCGTCACCGCACCCCCCGAAACGACAACCGTCGCGACTGCGCCATATCCTGTCGCACTGTCTGACAGATTTACCCCGCTATATGTTCCATTCGCATATCCGCTTCCCCCCGTGATGGCGCCAAGGGCGCCAATAACCCCGAGTGGTGCGCCATTGTTCCTGACAATTGGTGAGTAATAGGTCGTCGATTCCGACGCGGCGGAATAGAGTCCAGCGAAAGTGAAGGACCCGGTGATTTCCAATCCGTAGTGAGTATGAATGCAACATGCGCTCGTGGGAGGAGAAAAGTTCCCTTCCTGCAATCCGATCATGGGCGGCGAAGCGGAGGACCCGATGATCGTGACGCGATTGAATTGAATGTTCAGGGAGCCCAGGGCGTCCAGGCAAATGTCGCCCGTACCCGAGCAAGTCAAGGTGAGATCCTCTAGGATCAACCGCGATCCGCCGCCGAAACGTGTGAATCCGGTTGCGTTGATTTGGGTGACCGCGCAGGCCACGCCAGTGGTCGCAAAGCCCCCGATGACGCGCACAGGTTGGTTGCTCGTGTAAGCGGTCGAGGCGCGAGCGGCGGCCAGGGCCGCGTTCACATTTGCCGTGTCGCTCGACGTCGAGCCGGAACAGCCGCCGTAGTCGGCGACGTTTATCACCGCCTCAGGCGTCGTCGTTAAGGAACCGGTTGGCGAAACGCCGCCTGTCGCGCCAGTTCCGCCTTCCGCCGGTGGGAGCACCGTGGTCAAACCGGTGAGTGCGGTGATATCGTTGTTGATGCCCGCAGCGGCGGCGCCGAGGTTGGCGCGGGCGGCGGCCGGAGTGTTGGCCCCCGTACCCCCGTCCGGGACCTTGAGAACCGGCGGAGCCGTCTGAGCAAACAGGGGCAGACAACTGAGCGCCAGAAAAACGGCGGAGAGCAACGGTCGTCTTTTCATTGCGCAATGACCACGTAACCAGAGGAATTGACGAACGCCTGGCCCGAAGCAACAGGCGCGGTCGCGCCTGATTGGGTCGCAAGCGAGGAAACAAGCGCCTGCATGAGGGCAGACAACTCTGAGCCGGATAGGGTCGCCAGCGCAGTCGCAATCGCCGACGGTTCCAACGCTTGGAACGCCGCCGAGAGCGCGGAAGGAATGGCTGTGGCGAGGGAAATGGGAGTGTTGTCGGGGGCTACGATCATCGACACGCGCGCAACTTGGCCGGCGCCCACGGCAAGCGTAGACAGTGCGAAGAGGTCGCGAGTGTAGGTTCCATCGCTGGCCACGAGGGATAGGCTATAAACCGCGACTGGCCAGTTCGCTGTTTGGGTGGCGAGCGCGGTAATAACGAGAACATTGCCCAGAGGCCCGGACGCGACGATCTGACCACTCGCGCTGCTCAAGGTCGCAACTGCGCCAATCGACGCGGTAAAGGTAAGGCCGCTGAGGACTATGGGTGTCACGCCATCGTCGAGATAAAATGCGATCGATAGCTGCCAATCCTCGCCGGGTTGTACGCCATCTACGACCTTTATGAGAGGTAGAAGTGATAGTGTCGACATTGTGTGTCGCCCTTCTTGACGCAGCAAGCGCGTGAACTAAGTGACTTCCAATATGAATGACTCAGTATTGCGTCAGATCCCCCAAGCCACGAATCCGGACGGCGGCGAGTAGGTAAGTTGGGATGCCTTAGCGTTTATCTGAAGAGAATTGCTCGAGCTCGTGTAGATTGACGCGGCCAGAAAAAGCATGTCCGTGACCGGGATGGAATTTATCCATTCGTTGGTTCCTGCCGCCGGATTCCCCGAGTTCGACCAAGCGCCGTTGTAACCGACCCAAGCCTTGCCGAGCGTACGATCGATTGCGAGCATGACGATTCCGCCGGCCGAGAAAGTCGGGCAAGCCAGCGTCGTTCGAGCATTCCATCCGCCGTTCGCGCCGTTCGCCAGAAGTGCATTTTCGCCGCTCCAAAACCCGGCCGAGGAGTAGTCCGCCATTGCTGGATTTGTCGTTGAGCCACCCAGATAGTAGTACAAATCCACCGATTGGTTTGCGAGCCCGACCATCATGTTGGTTGCGCCGGAAGTGGATATGACTTGTACCTCGACGTAGACTTTTCCGGTGATGTTTGGCTTGGTCGCGAGCGCGGTCTTCCATCCGCTGTTGGCGTCGCCGGTGAGGGTTAGGCCGCCATTTGAGATCGCGAAACCCGCCGAATAACCCGAGGCGGTTTGCAAGTAGTCGATCTGATCCCACGTCGGGGAGGTCGGGTACGCGGTGTTTGCAATGGCGCTCTGATAGGCGGACCAGTATCGACCGGCCATCGTACGCTGCCCCGCCGCATCGAAATGGATGGGTGAGGAGGCCTGATATGTGGCCTGCGTCGGGTTCATGCTGTCCGCGACCGCGACGTGGGGAAAACGTTGAGGAAGCGCCCTCAGAATAGCATCGGCAAGCGCGATATTCGGCGCGTAATAGGTGGTTCCGCCTGCCGCGCCGCCTGTCAATAACGCCCAAGCAGTGGGACGACCTACCAGGATGGGAAAATTCGGGTACCCCAGCGCGGATAGTTGGGACCTGATATAAATCAGCCAATCATGTACAGCACCGCGCCAATGATCTATGACAGACAACTGCAACGCAGCGCCGTATCCCTCAAAATCGCCTTCTATCAGTTCATACCGGAAGATCAGCTGCGCTGTCGGCATCGCGGCCCTTGCGAGCGTGACGCGTGAAAGCATATTTGTTGTCAATGAACCTACCGCGGCCCCGGTCGCAGTCGTCACCCCCCAATTGCCGGATCCAGTGGTCAACAACTGAGTGCCCCCGAAGGCGCATGGAACAAACAGGACCTTTGACGGATGATAGGCAGGTGAGTAATAGTCATGGTAGAAATGAACCGCATTTCCGATCGCGGCGGTCGGAGTTTGCCCGGTTGTGTCAGGGTTGTCGAGAGGGTCGTCGGCGCCGCCCGAGCTGATCGTATTTGCCGGTCCCTCGGCGCCTGAAAACATCTGGAAGAAGGTTGGAGCGCCCATATCAGCGGTTGGATTAAACGTCAGTCCATAGAGCTCGTTTGACTGTCCCGCAATGACGTCTATGACAGATGTTTGAGCGCCGCCGAGCAGCGCGCCGCGCTGACCTAGCGTGAGCGAACGAGCGGGCGAGGCGCCGACAACGGCGCTAGCACCGGCCAGAAGGGCTCGACGGGAGATTGACAGTTGCATCGCGCACGTCTCAGTTCTGGGGGCCGCTCAAGCTGAGCGAAAGCGTCGCCCCGGCGCCGGGTGTGTCAGCAGCGTTAGTAACCAGGCAGCCGTAGACGTTTTGGCTGCCCGTCGTGTCGGAATTTTTGTAGTCCCACGTGATGCCGGTGAGGCTGGCGTACGTCTTGGCGTCGCCGGTAAGATTGGCGGGGGCGTTAAAGGATATCGTAGTGGGTCCGCCGCCAATCAAGTTCGCATCGTCGGTGGTGCTAGACACAAACGCAGAGCCGTCGGCACAGGTTGTGTTTGCCGGCGTTTTTTGCCACAACCGTAAGACATATGCGTTGGTCGAGCCCCAGGAGGTCCAACCCAGAATAGAGGTGATGAGTCCAGAACCGCCGGCGGTGCGGGCGATCGGGATGGTCAGGAGACCCCCTACTGCCTGCCCCGTGCTATGCGCGGCGGACGACGGGGTCGCGGACGTCCTGACGATGCCGCTGTCGAATCCGCCAAAATTCGTGTTTGTTATCGCTCCGATGGCGTTCGATCCGCTCGATAGCGGCGGCAGCGCGGATAGAGCGACGGGCACCGGCACTGCGCTGGCAGCACCTTGAATTGTGACGGCGCTAGTAGCGGATGCGCCGGGCGCGCTCTCTACATTGATCTGATTGGCGGCGGTAGCGGCCCCCGTCGGAAGGGTAATGGTCCCGGAGATGTTTGCTATGCTCCAGGCGCCGCTCTCGGCTGCGTTGACGGTCGGTGTCGCGGCGAAGGCTGGCAATGTTCCCGATATGGCGAAAGAGGTGTTTGAAATGGCGCCGATCGTATTGGCGCCGGCGGGCAAGCTGGGAATCGATGCAACCGCGACCGGCGCGGGCGTCCCTCCTGTGGCCCCCTGAATTGTGAGAACCGCTGTGCTCGGCGATCCCGCGGCGCCGGTGGGAATCGAGCCTCCGCCGCCAGCGCCGCCACCGCCCCCACCGGTCGGGAGACCTGATCCGCCGGAGATGTTTAGCGTCGTTGAACCGCTGCTCGTCACGGCGGCAAGAAAGCTGTTCGCTCCCACTGTAAACGCCATCCAGGAGTTCGGTTGAACGACGTCGTTTGATGCCGTCGCGGTTACGGACACGCCGCCAAGTTGTACAAACGCGGCAGTCGCCCCAACATTGTAGACGATGACCACTTGTCCTGCCGGTAGCGCAACTCTCGACGACGTTGTAGCGACCGATAGCGGTGACGCATAAGTCGATCCTGGCGCAAAACCCGATAGGCTCGCGGAAAAGGCGCCCGAAACCGGCAACGGATTCGTTGCGGAAATAGGGCCTACGCAAGGGCCGTTCAGGGAACAGCCGATGAGCGGCACGACGGGCGTTGGCACCGTGCCGGACACGTCATGATAGGTTTGTGCGCTCGCGCAAGTGGCGAACGCGAACAGCGGCGATGCGGCGAGACGCAAACGAGAGAGCATGAGGAGTATACCCGTCCTGTATTTTCATTTGGCGAAGCGGCGTATTGAGCACGACCAATGGTCGGTTCTTATTGCGTCAATCAATCAGAGTATTTCTTGCAATATGTGTTTATCGTCTGTGGCTTGGGACCCGCGCCACTCCATCCACGCGTCTGTCTGGCGGCTATCTTTTAGCAATCGCCGACTGATCGTCTAACTGATCGGAGTTGCGATGTTGCAGAAGGGGGATCGCATCGACGAAGCCGCTTCGGGTCACGAACGGTCCGCGAGTCCGCCAGTTGCTTCAGAGAGAACAAGCGTCAATCGATAGCGCCAACTAACGCGGCACGGGCGTTCGCATAGTGAATCTCGACCATCAATAGAGGCCGGGCGGTTGCAAGGATGT
>Ga0302325_10022397_pt1 | contig 13219 bp, 13 predicted proteins | sample Palsa_T0_2_FD_201948 | JGI IMG/M metagenome (GOLD analysis project Ga0302325, IMG submission 201948) | Peat permafrost microbial communities from Stordalen Mire near Abisko, Sweden - Palsa_T0_2 | ecosystem: Environmental > Terrestrial > Soil > Palsa > Peat permafrost | place: Sweden: Abisko... | reverse complement strand
CATAAACGTGCTTCGACCAGCTCGTATCGACCCGCTCGCCCAAAAACTACGCCTCCGCGCGCGTGACAATCCGAATCTTGCGATTCAACTGAAACTTGCTCGTTTTTCATCCCGACAGGCTCCTAGAGGGCCTGGTCCACCGGCGCGCGCATACCGAGATGCAGGGACTCCTCACGGAAGCGCGGCGATTCGCTTCGTTGGCTATATGCTTGGCCTTGCCGCTGTGTTAATTCTGCATTGTCGGCTAACGGGAGCAATCCGTTTCATCCATCACGCCGCCCCCTGGCGGCGATTCTTCCCCTGTTCCTTCGCCGCGTCCAACTTCCGATCCCGCTCGGCTTGAATCTCCTGTAGTTCCCGGCGAGCATGTCCTTTGGAGTCATGTAGCCGATGGCACTGTTCAGGCGAACGTTGTTGTAATGCTCCACATAACCCTCTACCAAGCGCCGCGCATCTTCCAGCGACAGCGGCGTTCCCGGCCGAATGCACTCCCCTTTCAACGACTTGTGCCAGCGCTCAATCTTGCCGTTCGACCGTGGAAAATAAGGGGAGGTTCGGACGTGCGTCATGCCCGAGATGCGAATGAACTCCTTTAAGTCGCGAGCGATGAACTGCGGGCCATTGTCGGAGATGATTCGCGGCTTGGCTTCCAGGTACTTCTCCTTGGCTCGCTGCAGGATCACTTCGACATCGGTTTCTCGCATAGACTCACGCAGACCCCAATGCACGAGGAAACGACTGAATCCATCCGGAATGCTGCACAAGTAATAGAAGGTGCCGCTCAGGTTGATGTAGCAAATGTCGATATGCCAGTGCTGATGGGGCTGCAGCGGCTGCTCAAAACTGGTTCCCTTGCGCGATGGCTTGCTCTTCCACAGGGATAATAATCCAGCTTGCTTCAACACCCGCCAAACACTCGCCGGGCTGACGGCCACAACGTCAGCGTCGAGCATCATGAACGTCAGCCGCCGATAACCTGCCAGCGGGTTTTTCAGATGGAACTCGATGATTGCTTCTTTCTCCCACGGTTCCAACCAGAAATCACGGGGAACCCAACCGTTGTGCTCGTTGACGCACCCGTACCGCTGCCGCCAGTCATAGAACTTGCCGGCGGTCACGCCCAGCCACGGGATGAACCGTCCGACGCCGATCTCGGCCTTCTCCGACCAGCGCTGGACGAAATCCACGACTAGATCCCGTACATCATGCGGCACCCAGATCCCGGTTAGAGTTCCCCAAGGCTTTTTCTTAGCGCGATGTGCTCAGCCAGGACCTCGTCCCTGGTCTGCACCTTCTTCTCCAAGAACTCGATCCGTTTCCGCTTCTCCTCCACTTGGCGGTGGGGACGCCCTTGAGACTGAAAAGCGGCGGCTCCGTTCTCGAACAGTTCTATCTGCCAGCGCTAGAACATTGTTGGCCGCAGGCCTAATTCTTCACACAGCTCCGAGACGGGTACTTTGTCCACAAGATGCCGCCTCAAGATGGTTACTTTTTCTTCTGGTGTGAAATGCTTCCGTTCCTTCCTCATACGTTCGCTCCGTTATCTTAACGGAAGAACGCTTTCTCCAGTTCCAACTGAGGCGGGACAACACGGCCTGCGCTAACGATCTATTTGCCAGGCTTGGCTTCGTTCTTGAGGAATTGATCGAAATTGACATTGTCTTCGCAGACCATTTCCGTGATGTTCCAAGTGGGCCTCAACTGGAAAGTGATCTGTCCGCCCCATGGTTTGGTATAAGCCTTGGGGTCCTCGATGGTAATGTCGTTCTGCAGCGTCTTGTCGTCCACTCGCCGGATGCGCTCCACCACATGCAGATCCGAACTGTGTGGATGGCCCGCGCGATCCAGCCAGGTTTTGTCGTTCAACCCGATGGTGTCCACCACCAGTGTGTCGCCGTCCCAATGTCCAATGGAGTCGCCCATCCAGGTGGGTCCCAGATCGGTGTTGTGCCTGCGCCCGTCGGTATAGATTTGCCGGATAAAGTGGGAGAACTCAAAGAGCATAATCACGCGGTTTGGCGTCTGAATAATCTCCATCGGAAATGGCTGCAGATAAATCCGCGGAACGCCCGGAGGAAAGCATCCGACGGCGCTCAGAGTGGTGGGATTCACAGGATCGTTGGAATCTTCCACCGCGCGCGGCCCGAAGGATGGTTTGGTGGCTTTGAAGCGTTCTTCCGCCCAGGGAGTCATGGGAGGTTCGTCTTTGGTAAAGCCCCACGACAAATAGCGGGTGGCTGGAGAGCCTTTGACATTCCAAACGCCGGAGAGATCCGGAGTCGCGCCGCCAGCCTTGGCCGCGCCCGGCGCTTGGGCAAACGCGCCGAACGGAAACACTAGCGCAGCCGCGATAACGGTCAACGAAAACAAGCTGCAGGTTCGCATTTAGTTCCCCGCGCCCATCTTGAGTTCTTCTCCGTTCACGGAGATCTTGGTGATCCACATCGAATTGGCGCCGCTTTTGGCTCGATAGCCGGCCATCGTTACCTGATCGCCAGGCTTCAGCGTGCTGGCGGTCCAACCGGCGCGGAGCAAATGATTGGGACTGGTGAGCTCGCCCTGCCAGGCTTGCGTTTCGCCCTTATCGTCCTTGATGTTGAGGTTTACGATAGAGTGCGGATTCACAAACTGAAACTCCGCGAGAGATCCACTCACGGTGACCGTTTCCGTAGTGTTATATCCCGCCTGGCCATGGTGCGCCGAAAGAGAAACCGCAATCAGGAGCAACCCTGCCGCCACAGCGAAAACTTTTGTCGCAGTCCGCGCAATGTTAGGACGCATTTGGGGGTGACTATATCACCGCTATCTCAAGGGTGTCAATGCGTCGAAAGAGCTACGCTGTGTCGAAAGTCCGAGAAACCGCTTGCTCACGCGCGCGGCTCAGCAAATTGCGCGCGTTACTGAGCCGCGACCGTAAAGGGAGCGGTTTCGACAACTCGGTCTTGATTTCTTCGGCCACCGATGGTCTAATTTCTTACCAGCAGGAGAGTAACCCTATGTTCCCAAAATTCCCGACGATTGTGCCGGCGGCCTTTGCCGCGAGCTGCTGCCTTGCAGCGAGCAGCGTGGATGCGGGCAAAGCCGCTCCGCCGCCTTCCATTCCCACCGTGTCCACCGCCGATGTGGCGCGGATCGGCTTCTTCTATGCGGGCGGGCACTACGTTGGCGAGCCAGGCAAAGAGATTATGGATGGCGCGGAGTACGTGGAAGTGATGACGCCCAAGAAAATGCGGCGCGCTTACCCCATCGTGTTTTTGCACGGCGCCGGGCAAACTGGAACGGACTGGCTGCAGACTCCGGATGGCCGTCCGGGCTGGGCCTATTATTTCCTCAAGCAAGGATATGTGGTCTATATGGTGGATTACCCCGCGCGCGGACGCTCCGCTTATGTACCCGGCGCCGACGGCGCGCTGACCATTCGCACCGCCCCGCAACTGGAGCAGATCTGGACGGACCTGCCGGAACTCGGCGACTGGCCGCAGGCCAGGAAATATACACAATGGCCCAGCGACGCGGCGAATAAAGGGAAAATGGGCGATCCGGTTTTCGACAATTTCGCGAAAACACAAGTTCAATACCTGCAGGGCCTCTCGCAAGACAAGCTGAACCTGGACGCGCACATGGCCTTGCTGGATACAATTGGAACGCCAGTGATCCTGATCACACATTCGCAAGGCGGATTTTTCGGCTGGGAGATCGCCGACGCCCGTCCCAAACTGGTGAAAGCCATCGTTACCGCCGAGCCGGGGGGACCTCCCATTCAGAGCGTGGACACGGCCAAGCAGGTTTATAACGGCAAAGGAATGGCGTGGGGCTTGACCAATTTGCCTTTGCATTACGATCCGCCGGTCAGCGATCCTGCTGAATTGCAAGTGGAGCTGGAAGCCAAATCGGACGGCCCTGGACTGGTTCCGTGCTGGCTCCAGAAGGAGCCGGCGCGCAAGCTGGTCAACCTGCGGAATATTCCAGTGCTGGATGTATCGGGAGAAGCCAGCTACCACCGCGTGTTCGATTCCTGCGTTCCCAAATGGCTGAACCAGGCGGGCGTGAAGACCACTTATGTGAAGCTGGAAGATGTTGGACTGCCGGGCAATGCGCACGAAATGATGCTGGAGAAGAATAGCGATGGAATCGCCGCGTTCTTTGAAAGCTGGATTGAGAAAAACGTACACTAATGTCTCCTATCGTTAAACCCGCCGTAGAAACCTCCGCCAGCGTTCCGCTGACATCCAGTCAAAAGCGCGCCTTCTGGGCGGCGTGGGGCGGCTGGACCATGGACGGGATGGATTCGTTCATCTTTTCGCTGGTTCTGGTCCCGGCCTTGCGCGATGTGCTCCCGAGCTCCGGCATCGCCGCCACGACGGCCAACGTGGGCTATTACAGTGGTCTGCTTTTTGCCCTGTTCATGATCGGATGGGGCGTGGCGCTGGTATGGGGACCCATCGCGGACCGCTTCGGCCGCGCCCGCACCTTGATGTTTTCCATCCTGTGGTTTTCCTGCTTCACGCTGCTCGCGGCCTTGTGCCACAATGTCTGGACGCTCGCCATCGTCCGCTTTCTGGCCGGCGTGGGAATCGGCGGAGAATGGTCCATCGGCGCGTCGCTGGTATCGGAAGAATGGCCGGAACAGCGCCGCACCTGGGGCGTCTGTCTGATGCACACCGGTTATTACATCGGCTTCGTGATTGCAGCTTTGGCGAATTATTTCATCGGCAGCCAATACGGCTGGAGATGGATGTTTGTGGTGGGCGGCGCGCCGGCCATTCTGGTAGCCTTCTTCTACAATCGCCTGCATGAACCGGCCCGCTGGAAGAACCGGCGCGAAGAGGGCGGCATTGTCGCGATGCACCACGCTTTTCTGAAACTTTTCACGCCCCAATATCGCCGGCGGACCATCCTCAACTCGCTGTACCTGGTGGCGTCGATTGTCGGTTTGTGGGCTGGATCCGTGTATGTGCCGTCAGCCATTACGTACTTGTCGGAGCAAGCTCACCAATCGGCCCTAAGCGGCGCTCGCCTGGCATCGTATTCAACCGGTATTTTAGGCATCGGGACGGTAATTGGAGCTTTATTCACGCCCATACTCGCAAAACGGCTGGACCGGCGAGTTGTTCTCGGAATATCTTTCAGTTTGATGCTGATCTTCCTCTGGCTCGCGTTCGGCTACGTCTTCTATATGCCGACTCACGCCATCGCGTGGTTCCTGGTATGCACGTTCTTCCTGGGCCTGGGCGGCGCGAATTTCGTGGTCTATTCGTTCTGGCTGCCCGAACAATACGGCACCGATTGCCGCGTGAGCGCTTTTGCTTTCACTACTAACGTCGGACGATTCGCGGGAGCCGGGCTTACGTTTCTGGTGGGCGCATTAATTCGGCATTATGGGACGCTAGGCACTCCCGTGGCGCTGACGTCGCTCGCCTTCGTAATGGGAATTCTGTTGCTGCCCTTTGGCGCGGAGACTCGCGGGAAGCCGCTTCCGGCATGAAGTCGCCCGAATGAAAGCCATGGTCCTGCGCGCGCCCAACGAACTGGCGCTGGACGACGTCGCGCTGCCGGGAGTCCCGGTAGGTCACGTTCTGGTGCGCATCACGCACAGCGGACTGTGCGGGACAGACTTGAAGATCTACAAAGGCGCCATTCCGGCCCGGTATCCGCTCATCATGGGCCACGAAATGGTGGGCGAACTGGTGAGCGGTGAGCGCGTGATCGTCGATCCGGTGCTCTATTGCGGAACTTGCTTTCACTGCCGGCTGGGGCAAACCAACTTGTGCCCCGCGGGCGGCCTGATCGGACGTGAAACCAATGGCGGGTTTGCCGAATACGCAGCAGTCCCCAAGGCCCAAGTGTTTTCGCTCCCCGATTCCATCGATAGCCGGATCGCTCCGCTGATTCAGGTGGCTACCACATGCCTGCACGCCCAGCGCCTGGCGTCGGTGTCGCTGGGCGAATCGGTTGCCGTGCTTGGCCTTGGGGTGTCGGGTCAACTGCACGTGCAACTGGCTAAGGCGCGAGGAGCGGGCAAAGTGATCGGAGTCAGCCGCAGCGGTTTCAAGAACGATCTCGCTCGGCAGCTTGGAGCGGACGTGGCGATTGAATCCGGACAGACGGCGGTAGCCCAGGTCTTGGAGGCGACAGAGGGGCGCGGCGCCGACGTTGTGATTGAGTGCACGGGCGTGATGACGTCCATCGCGGACGCCATTCGGATGGCGCGCTTTGGAGGGCGCATTCTACTGTTCGGCATCACTAGCGCAACCAGTGGGACCTTGCCATTCTACGATCTTTACTTTAAAGAACTGACGCTCATCAACAATCGCGCTGCGACGGCGCAGGATTTCCCGGTCACCATCGATTTAGTGAAGCGCGGCGCGGTTCGCCTGGAGCCTCTGATCACGCATCGCATGGCGTTGGACGAATTGGGAACAGCGCTCGGAATGGTGGAGGACGGCGCGGAGCGGCGTCTAAAGATTATTCTGGATCATAGGTGAAATCATGATCAGACCTCTTGCGGCAGGCGTGCTTTTATGCGCGATACCGGCGCTCGTTTCCGGTCAGTGGCTAAATTATCCAACCGCCGGAGTGCCGAAGACACCCAGCGGGTTGCCGAACCTGGGCGCGCCCACGCCCCGCCTCACCGACGGGAAGCCGGATTTTTCGGGAGTCTGGGAAATCGAAAACACGGGAGGCTGCCCGCCCAATGGATGCGCGGATTTGCCGCTTTCCAAGGAGTTCACCAATATCGGAGCGCGTCTCCCAGGTGGTCTGCCCTATCAACCGTGGGCCGCGGATGCGGTGAAGAAACGAATGGCGCTATACGGAAAAGACGACCCCGTGTCGAACTGCCAGCCGGCGGCCGCGCTCCGCTTGTTCACCTTTCCGCAATACCGGAAGATCGTCCAGGTCCCCGGATTGATGGTGCTGTTGTCCGAGCGCGACGTAACGTACCGGCAGATATTTACCGACAATCGGGAGCTGCCGAAGGACCCGCAACCCTCCTTTCATGGCTATTCGTCCGGCCATTGGGAGGGCGACACGCTGGTGGTTGAAACCAATGGTTTCCGTGATGGCATGTGGCTGGACCGCGGCGGAAGTCCGATGACGGACGCGGCCAAATTAACGGAGCGTTTCCGCCGCGTGAATTACGGGAACCTGGAGATCGAAGTCACGGTGGACGATCCCAAGGCGTATACCGAACCTTGGACGGTGACGCTGCATCAATTCATCGTTCTGAACACGGATCTGCTGGAATACTTCTGTCAGGAGAACGAAAAAGACCAGGGGCATCTGGTGGGCAAGTAGGCACGGGTGCTTAATCGTTTTGGGGTTTCGCGGCTAAGAAGCAGAATTCGTGCTAAGAAGCAGTGAAACATGTCGGGTACACACGAGCGACAGTCCAGCCTGCGGGCGGTCTCTAGCGCCAGAAACCACTCGCCACTTGACAGGCCTGCAAGGATGGGGATAGCTCGGCAAGCTAAGGCCGATTACACACTGGTGTTCCATACCCGGACACGAGCGTGGCCCCGGTTTTCTTCCGATCCCTCGCATTGATGGCGACGCGTGGCCCCTTGGGCCCATGGATCGTGAATTCGCTCGGCCCGGTTCCGATAAAATACAAGACTCTCCAAACGAGGTCACACGTTTGAGGGTATATATGGCAAAGAGAAAAAGGAAGGTGTGCCGGCCCACCCCTCCTCTGCTGGTGAACGGTAGTTCCCGGCGACATCCACTCGGGATCTGTCGACAGGTGTGCCGGCCCACCCCTCCTCTGCTTGGTGAACGGTAGTTCCCGGCGACATCCACTCGGGATCTGTCGACAGGTGTGCCGGCCCACCCCTCCTCTGCTTGGTGAACGGTAGTTCCCGGCGACATCCACTCGGGATCTGTCGACAGGTGTGCCGGCATAAGGCTCTTCAGTTGTTCGCCGCTTTTAAATACGATGTCGGTGGCCCATTCGCTTTGGTAACAGGTCCAATAATACGGCGCACGTAATTTGGCGTTGGACAGTTGGCGAAAACCTCTTCGTGGATGGGGTTCAGCCGCTGCGCGAAGCCGCTGAGCAGATCCACCCAATCGGTTCGCAGTTGCCGGCTCATCAACTCCCGCGCGCGTTGAAAAGCAGTTTTTCTCCTGTTGAAACGCTAGCCCCGCTTGCCGCATCTGCTGGGCCAGCCATTCCCGACCGTTGATGCCGATCTGGATTTGGAATGGGAACCAGGTCTGAATCCGCGCGTACATCCACCCCAGCCTCTCGTCCCATCCATAGTGATAGAGCACATGGCAGGGCCGCTTTCGCCGTACGATTTTCGACTTCACATATTCGAACGTCGGACACGGCTCCAGCACGCTCAGCACACATACTGGCCCGGCACGGATTCCCCGCTCGGCAGCCACCCGCCGCGCATATTACTTCAACCGACCCTGTTTGCCCCGCAAGGGCACTGTGCCACAGGTTTGGCCAGTACAATCGATGGGTTGGGATATGGTGGAAGAGTTCGGTGACAGATTGGCGTAGTAGCCGTTGAACGCCTCCGATGCCAGCTAGCCCAAAACGGTTGGGCACCCGCACGCAAGTAGCACGCGCACCACAATACTTGAGCCGTGCTATCATGAGGTTTCCGGCCGTCTTCTTCGAAGCCACTGATTTGATTGCACTTATGTCGTACTCTGCGCCGAGTATCGCCCGTCTGATCGACCACACGCTGCTGCGCCCCGAAGCCACGCGCGCCGATATTTTACAGCTCTGCCGCGAAGCCCGCGAATACAATTTCGCCAGCGTTTGTTTGAACGCGTACTGGGTTCCGCTGGCCGCCTCCCAGCTTTCGGGATCGGACGTCAAGGTCTGCACTGTAGTTGGATTTCCCCTCGGCGCAACCTCCACTGAAGCGAAAGTCGCGGAGACCGAAGCGGCTTTGCGGGCGGGCGCGCAGGAAATCGACATGGTGCAGAACATCGGCGCTCTGCGCGGCGACGACGATCGCGCGGTAGAAGAGGAAATCGCGCTGGTGGCCGCGGCATCCCATCGCGCAGGCGCCATCGTTAAAGTGATTCTCGAAACCGCGCTGCTCAACGACGATCAGAAAATCGCCGCCTGCAAACTCGCGCAGATGGCCGGCGCGGATTTCGTGAAAACCTCCACCGGCTTCGGCGCTTCGGGCGCTACGGTTCACGATGTCGAGCTGATGCGCGGCGCTGTCGGTCCCAGCATGGGCGTGAAAGCCTCGGGCGGAATCCGCACGCTCGACGATCTGCTCAAAATGCTGGCCGCCGGTGCCACGCGCGTAGGCGCTAGCGCCGGCGTCAAAATTGTCGAAGCCGCGCGATCCTCATCGGCAGCCGCCGAGCCGGGAGCTTGACATGGCCACGCCCATCGTCAAGTCCAAAATACGTTTTCAGGAACGCGCCGAGCTGCTCGATTTTCTCCTGGATGTTTCCGCCGCCACTTCGGAAACGCTCGACCTGGATCGCATTTTGGCGAATGTCGCAGCCATCGTGAAAGAGGTGGTCCCCTACGATCTTTTCGCTATTCTCCTTTACAGCGAACGCCAGCGCGGCCTGAGTATCCGCTATTCCATCGGCCATCGCGAAGAGGTGGTTCGGAACCTGGTGATCCCGCTCGGCGAAGGCCTCACCGGCATCGCCGCGCTGAACCGGCAGCCCATCCTGTCGTCCGACGTTCGCAACGATCCGCGCTACCTGGTGGCGCTGGACGCCGTACAGTCCGAGCTCGCCATTCCGATGCTCACGCGCGGAAAGCTGGTGGGCGTTCTCGATCTGCAATCCACCCGCCTTGGAGCGTATCGCGAGCAGGATCGCGCTCTGCTCCAGTTGATCGCCTCGCGCGTCGCCGTGTCCATCGATAACGCCCGGCTCTATCGCCGCGTCGATCGCCAGAATCGCACGCTCAAAACGCTCGCGCATCTGTCGCAGGAATTCCGCTCCATTCTCGATCTCGACGAGCTGCTCCGTAAGATCGCCGCTACCACGCATTCGCTGGTCGCCTTCGACGCGTTCAGCATTCTGCTCCTGGATGCGGACCGGAAAATCTTGCGTCACCGCTTCAGCGAGCGCTACGACCAGCGCGTGGATCTGGACAACATTTCGCTCGGCAAAGGGATCACCGGCGCAGCCGCCGAATCGCGCGAGATCGTGCGTGTGAACGATACTCTGGCGGATCAGCGCTATATCGCTTCGCATCCCGACATCCGTTCGGAAATCGCGGTCCCTTTGATCGTTCAGGACCGCGTGGTGGGCGTCATGAATCTGGAGAGCGAGCGCATGGGCTACTTCACCGAAGAGCACTCGCGATTGCTGGCCTTGCTCGCGCCTCAGATCGCCAGCTCGGTTGAAAACGCGCGTCTCTACGAAGAAATCGCGCAGCGCGAGCAATGGATGGACCGCGATCTGAAGGCCGCGCGCAACGTGCAACTCGTCATGTTGCCGCGCGAAGCGCCGGAAATCGAGGGGTTGGAAGTCGCCATTCGTCTGCGTCCCGCGCGCGAAATCACCGGAGACGTGTACGACATCTTCGAGCACAGCTCGGGTGAAACCGTGTTCCTCTTCGGCGACGTCAGCGGCAAAGGCGCGGCCGCGGCGCTCTATGGCGCGATGGTGAGCGGTCTGTTGCGCACGCTGGCGCACCGCCGCCGCGATCCCGCCGAACTGCTGAAGCTGCTGAACCGCGTGCTGCGCGAACGAATCGTCGGGACGCAATACGTTGCGCTGCTGGTGCTGGTCTGGGAGAGCGGGCGCCATCGATTCGTGATGGCCAATGCGGGCGCGGAACCGCCGCTCATCTGCCGTGCGGGCGATATCATCAAGCCCAAAGTGGAAGGCGTTCCCGCCGGCCTGCTCGACGACCGCGAGTACGACGAAGTGATCTTCGATAGCATGCCGGGCGACGTCATCCTGCTGCATTCCGACGGGATCACCGACCAGCCGAACCCGAAGGGCGTGGAATACGGCGCCGCCCGCGTGGCGCGCAAGCTGCAAAAGCTGTGTTCGAAGTCGCCCGAAGATATCGCTACGCACATCCTTGCCGACCTGGATCATTACAAGTCCGATGCGCCTACGCACGACGATCAGACGCTCGTGGTGCTCAAAGTCCGCTAATGCAATATCGCGATCAAACGTTGTACCTCGAAGAAATCGCCCTCGCCGACATCGCCCGCCGTGAAGGCACTCCCAGCTACGTGTATTCGCGCGCTTCCATCCTCGATCGATTCCAGGCATACGAGCGTGCCTTCGGCGATGTACCGCACAAAGTCTGTTATGCAGTAAAGGCCAATAGCAACCTGTCCATTCTGAGGCTGCTGGCCGAAGCGGGCGCGGGCTTCGACATCGTCTCCGGCGGCGAGTTGTTCCGGGCACTGAAGGCTGGAGCGGATCCCGGAACCATCATCTTTTCCGGAGTCGGCAAGACCTCGCAGGAAATCGACTACGCATTGGAACACAGCATCAAAAGTTTCAACTGCGAGTCCGAACCGGAACTGGCGCTGATCGATTCGCTCGCCGCCCGGAGTGGCATTGAAGCGCGCGTTGCCCTGCGCGTGAATCCCGACGTGGACGCCGCCACGCATCCCTACATCTCTACCGGACTTCGCGATCACAAATTCGGCATCGACATCACGGACGCCGAAGCCATCTATGAGCGCGCTCGGGCGTTCGAAAACCTGTCGCTCGAAGGCGTCAGTTGCCACATTGGCTCGCAGATCACCGACATTGCGCCGATGCTAGAAGTATTCGACAAGATGATCGGGCTGGTGGAGCGCCTGCGGGCTCGCGGCCTGTCCATCCGCACGCTCGATCTGGGCGGCGGTCTCGGCGTGGCCTACCAATCAGGCGACCGGACGCCATCCATCTGCGATTTTATTCAAGCCATGTGCGGACGCGCGGCCGGACACGGTCTCGAGATCCTGATCGAACCGGGCCGTTCCATCGTCGCCGAAGCGGGCCTGCTGCTCACGCGCGTCTTGTATCGCAAAAGCAATGGCGACAAGCAATTCGTGATTGTCGACGCCGCCATGAACGATCTCATCCGTCCCGCGCTTTATCAGTCCCACCACGAGATCGTCCCGCTGCGCAAGAATCAAGGCGATACCATCATCGCCGACGTGGTTGGCCCGGTCTGCGAATCGGGCGATTTTCTAGCCCGCGCCCGCGCTATGCCGAACGTCCTGCCCGGCGATCTGCTCGCCGTCTGCACCGCGGGCGCTTACGGTTTCGTAGCTGCTTCCAATTACAATTCGCGCCTCCGGCCGCCTGAGATTCTGGTCGAAGGCGATCGCTACCGCGTAATCCGCCAGCGCGAAAAATACGACGACCTGATCCGCGGCGAATAAGCGTTTCCCGTTCCGCTCTTTCTAGCAGGATGCTGAAAAAGGCGAAAATCCGTTTGCTGACGCGACGCGGCTCATTGTCTCGAATGCGCGTTTGCACGTGTTTACCGAGCCGCGACCGTGAGGGAGTCGGTTCGAAACGACCTTTCAGCAGCCTGCTGAACAGCCACCGGCTTAAAGCCGGTCGGATTTGCGAATGAAAGTCGTTTGAAGAGCATGGTGCACGTCTCCGGCCGAGCTTCGTTCGTCGCGCGCACCTCACAAAACTCGCGACGCGCACCAGACACTCTCTAATCAATTAAGGCGCGCACAGCCCGAAAGACAAAGGTGAAGCCTGCTGAAAGCTGACCGCCTAACAGGCTCCTGAAAAAGCCGTTTGGGACCGACTCGCACACATCTCATCAAACAGGTCCTGTGCCCGAACGAACTGACAGCGGTGTCCGTTCTGCAGAGCTTTTAAGAGAAGACCGCAGGCGAGTCCCGTTTTGCCCACGCCGGTCGGGCCCACCAGCACCAGGTTCTCGTGCTTCGCCACGAAGTCGAGGTCGGCGAACGTGCGCATCTGTTTGCGGTTTACACCTGGCTGGCGCGACCACGGGAATGTTTCCAGAGACCATCTTTCCGGCAGATTCGCTCTGTGAATGCGCCATTCCAGCGCGCTCTCCTGCCGCTCATGCCACTGCGCCCGCAGCAGTCCCGCCACGAACTCCGTATAAGGGATCTGCGCCTTTTCGGCGGCCTGCAGCTGCTCGTCGTAAACCTTCAGCATGCGGCGCAGCTTGAGATTCTTCAGCAGTTGTTCGAGTTCTTCAGTCATTCCCTTCCGGCTCCTTTTCGCCAATCAGAAAGTAGTCGCGGGCCACGCGTCGCAGAATCATCCGTTCCAG
>Ga0302325_10022396_pt1 | contig 13220 bp, 12 predicted proteins | sample Palsa_T0_2_FD_201948 | JGI IMG/M metagenome (GOLD analysis project Ga0302325, IMG submission 201948) | Peat permafrost microbial communities from Stordalen Mire near Abisko, Sweden - Palsa_T0_2 | ecosystem: Environmental > Terrestrial > Soil > Palsa > Peat permafrost | place: Sweden: Abisko... | reverse complement strand
TGGGGTATGCGCAACCTCACTGGCCTGAAAGAGGTAGCAGTTCACCTGACCCAGAGAGTCGAATTCGCGTCATGGAGCGACATGGTTGAGCGCCTCGAACGTCGAGTTATCACTCTCCTTCGCTCTGAAGTCCTCAAATCTCGCAATAATCCAAATTTCTCCATCTTCAAGCTGTTTGGGCATGCCGCCATCTTCCACATTTACATGTTCATGCGCGACCTCCCCCGTGGTCTGCCTTTCTACCACCTGGTCTCAGGCCGCTTGCGAGCGAGTATCGAAGCCGCAGACCTGAAGCACTTGCAGAAGGAGTATCCCGAAATGATGCTGTGGATTATCCTGGTGGGTGGTCTGGGGAGCACGGGCACGCCGAATCGTGGGTGGTATGCGGATCTCCTAGCCCAGGCTTGCATGGCGTCAGGACTAAGAGGCGGGAATGCGATTGCGTATGCGTTGGCGGAGTTCCTTTGGTCGGAATTGTATCGTAGTCCTGTTACTATGGGGTTTTGGAATGATGTTGCGAGGGCGCAGGGCATGGGCAGTGGGTATGATGTGAAGAGGCTGACGGACCATATTTCTGTAGCTACCTTTAATGCGGCGCCGAATATGCTGGAATGAATCAATCTATATTTATACTCACAGTTTTATTTCCTGTGCCGCACGATATTTTGTTAGTCCCAGAAACTCTATCCATATTCATGAAAGCTTGCTTCCATTCCTCATCATGAATCCATCGGCCTTCATTTGTCTGAATCCAGAGCGCAACGAATATACACAAAGTCAGAATCACTGCACAGCAGCCGCAAGAGGCTAAGAAGTAGACGACAAGAATAGCTGGTGTTAGAATTTTGGCAGGGTAATATCGAGAAAACTATCTCCAGATGGATAGACATCCCTATATACTGTACAAGCTAGTGCCACTGCTCTGCATACACGTTAAGCGAACACCCCTTTCCTATGTCTCAACTTCAACAACACACCTAATTACACGTCGACCACGTCAAAATGGAAGACCCCATCCTATCTTCGCCCATCACGAGAGATCACATGTTGCTGTTCAATGGAAGGCTCCTGCACCTCAGCAATACGAAATATGAAACGGCAAGGCGAAAGCTATGAAGGAATCGAGAAACTTACAGGTCTTGAGGGCGTTACAATTCAACGAGTCGTCAAGGCTCCGACGCCCAAACGATCTCGGAAAGGGGAAGCAACAAAGAAGAAACTCATATATACCGATAATCTCAAATGCATCCTCCGTTTCGTCTCGCTCAGCTGGCGTAATCGCTACCTTCTGTGTTTGCGTCTTGTGGTCGAGTGCAAAACCAGTGCCTCAGCAACGACCTTGAAAGCTGCAGGATATCGTCTTTGCGTTTTTTGCCATAGCCCCTTCATTTCCAAGAAGCAAGCTGCTAAAATACTAGCCTTCGCGTTCCGGCCCTAGTCACAGATAACAACGATGTTGACGGCGTACCTTTCAGTTGACTACCGAGTCTAAGCCCGTCCCGGAGACTGTTAATCTCTGGAAATCATTCAGCCGTTGACCTTATAGGATCTGCCTGGCAAGATCTCTTGCCGTCGCAGGGAGATATGTTAAGGATAACCTTCAAGAGCGACAAGTTCCAGAATTATCGAACTGCCAGGATATTCAGATCCCGGCTGTCACTGAAGCAGTTATCTGCATCGTTCTGCACTAATGGGACAGCAGCATTTGCACCGGCATCTCTTGACGATGTGATACAATCATAGCCACAGCGGAACCAGAAGCGAAACTTTTTCAGATCAGCGGTCCATCCAAATGCCACAATCATCGGGGTACAAGAAACAAGCCAGCGGGAGGGGAGATCCAGCGATCCCAAACTGATCGATGAGACGAGTCCCAGCAGTTCCCGCACAGGAGGGACGTCCCGCTTCCCATAGAATACTCCGATAAAGGTTCCAGAATGCGGAATCTCAGGGAAATTTTGAACGAGAAGGATTAAAATTGCCTTGCTAGTACTCAAATTAACGCCCTTCGACAGACCTGGACTGGTAAAGCCTCCCTCCTATCTACAAAGAGCGTCGAATACTGCTCCGAGGCATCTTGTGCCTCAACATTTTCACTCGAGATAAAGTCGGCACTTGCGCTTTCTCTATACATGAAGCGTAGCTCGTACCTTCGGACGGATAAACACGTCTTTCAGTCTATCAAAGACGACAAATCCCCTCGTCGAAGCGCTTCTGGTGTCGAAGTTCTTTCTCAGCAGAAATTACACTGATTCAGGTTCATTTCAGGACCTCAGTGCGAAATCGCGGCAGAACAGAAAAGAGATTTGAGATCCAATCTCTGGCTACATGGTCGGTCATATGAATCAGCTTTACAGGTGATCAGGCTGATCTTGTAGCTGCTTCAGGTTGCACAGCCTCCCCGAAAGGCCCCCTGCGGATGTTCACCAAAGCTGCATCGATCTCCAGATTGACGAAAATCATGTTCAGACGATCTTCAAACTTTTGTTTTTCGTCCGAAAAAGTCATCGTTTCTCTACCAAATATTTTCGTTCAAATTTTAGTTCCTGCTCACACGAGCCTGTCTCCATTCCCAGAGAGTCACTTGACTTGGATTCCATATTGCGCTTTCTTTTCTGCCCGCCTCCCAAAACACACCGCCGCCGATTATTTCCTTCCACGTCAGTTCGTCAGTTCTCAAACAGGGCCTTGTCATGCAAGCCCAGCACAACGGCCTCTGACTCTCCAAGTTTCAGGACCCCGCGAGATCTGCGCCAGCATTCGACGCTTAGACCTCCCTGCATTGCATTCCGCACCTCGTGCCGGCTTCGCTTCCCAAGCCGCCTTTCAGTCCCCAACCACAAAATTAAAATCTGTCACCGTTTCGAAAATCATCTCATAGTCGACTTCATGCTACGGTATGGAAGCCTGTCAAAGTTTCAAAGGCCTTGTTCGTTCTGTTCTGTTATGCATAACTGCTGCCCTCAAAGCTACCCCTGGCGTTTCTCGCCTCTCTCTTTTCACCTCCGGAACCAGCTACCCGGGGCAGCATTGTACAGTATTACCTGGTCAGCAACGCATAGTAGGGTGATCTTATGCCTGTGTTATTGCATTGCTATTGCCCGTCCAGAGCATACTGTCGCATCACGTTTGCATCGATCGTTTTTGCCCAGTGGCCCGCGGCCCGCCCAGTGGTCCCATGATGCAGCCACCAAACAAAGCAGATCATTCCGGCCCCTTGGCGCATCAATCGGGAGCACACCCGCTATGTTCGAATTCATCAAGCCTGGTCCAGGGAACAGCGTCACACCAGCAATGCCGTCCCAGCACCAAAGAACATGCCTTTCGAGAGAACGCTGCAGTTGGCGCTTGCGCTTCTGCTTCTGGTTTTCCTTCCCCAATGCTCTCCCTCCTGCCATGACACTGCAAGCCGATCTGGGTCGTCACTGGCCTTCAGCCGCGTCATGCAAGGATCATCCCTCCACGAGCGCAAGCCTCGTGAAGCTCCTGGATATTTGCCAGCGCCGCCAGAAAGTGCAAGCGAGATAGCCCCTTCGTAGGCGCAAAGACAAACTTTCGCGCTGGGCGTTGAATGGAGGGGAGAGCGCAAAAAGCAACGTGTGAGGAATACCCCACCTTCAACGTCACTCGGCCACGCGAGATGCACACTCTATGCCTTTAGAAGCCACACGAGTACCTTCTAGCCTCATTCCTGCTCTAGTCTGATATGCTATCTAATTATTTAACAGCTACTGTAATAAGGATGTTCCCTGGTGAGAGGAGATGGGATGCCAAGTTCGGGATTGATGGCGTTCGCCGTGCCTCGCCGTGCCCCCTGGGTGGGAAGCGGGAATCGTACAGTAACGAGGTAAGGCTGCAGTGTGCCTGAATCGCCGCCAAGGGTCATGCTGGACAGGCATCATTGATCATTAATGTGCTGATGCGCGATCGCAAGTGCTCATCTCCGGGCGATTTATGAGGTAATGACTGTGATGTGCGTACGCAAATTTCAGATGAGTCTATACTTAAGTTAGGATAGTGAGATTGGTGACAGGGAGATACCTGGAGGGGTTATCGCAATAAGTGCTAGACGAGCTGTGTTCGGCCTTTTTGACGAAAAGCTGGCTTTGTTGTAATATTGAGACATTTATGATAATTGAAGTAATAATTCAATGTTGATATTGCAAACTTCGCAGGGTACTTGCGCAAGGGAAAAGGGGCCGGAAGGGCGAAGGGGCGAAGGAAAAAATACTCGTCTCCTGAGAGGTGGAAAGTTTCGGACGTGAGGGCAAAATGTTGTGGGAGAATATAGAATAGTTTTGGTAATAATGTTTGATTGAACGCTCAATTACTTTACACTATCACCCACACCTAGAGACACTATCTAAATTCTTTGTCTTGTGACTGAGAAACCGGAACTGGCTATCTTTCTCTTGCAAAAGAAAAGGCGATGTACCCGCAAGCATCTTTTCTTTCCATTTGATCCTTTTGCCGTATCTCCCCCGTCCACCGGGATTTCGCGATCATATATGCACCATGCAGAAGCCTGCCGAATTCTCCCACTGAATTCAGCAAGATCCTTCTTTCTCCGTTCTCTCGAGCCTTTTCTCGAGGAACTAATAGCCATTGCGCCGATGTAAATGCCAACCGACCGATGTGGTGCCGCCAAACGCCGCTCCATGATGTATTGTAAACCAGAAACATGCTAGGTAACAGAAAAACAAAACGAAACAACGAGTGGGTATCAGTGACCAACATGCCACTCAGGTAGCAACACAGATATCGAAATGAATCAAAAGAAAACTTTGTACTTTATACATTGGGGCTATTCCTCTCCTCGCTGACTGTTGTAGGTCGCGACTTCTTGGTGGAAATCATACCATCGCTCCACTTTCGAAACTGTGACATCCTCGCTCATGCCTCTTCATGTTGCTGCGCACACTGAATGCTTTTCCGCATCCCTGATGAGGACACTTGAATGGCTTCTCTCCGGTATGCGAGTGAGAGTGGATGCGTAGGCTGGAAGGTCGTGAGAATGCCTTGTTGCAGGTCTGGCAAATGTAACGATCTTGAGATTGGGGGAAGGAGGCGGCGGAGGACGGAGAGATGTAGTGGTGATGTTGCCATGGGTTTGCGCCCGATGAAGGAGTAAGGGTTACAGAAACCGGCATCAATGGCGGTGGGAATTGCTGGTGTTTTTGTTAGTCTGGATTGTGGCAAATTCTAGAAGGAAAACATACTTGAGGGAGAGGTCTTTGGTAGTAGAGCCCAGAGATCTGAGATTGCGGTGGTGTAGATTGCATGGGACTTGGGTAATAGGAGCTCATCGATTGTTGAGGAGAAACAGTGTACTGCGACCCATTGAAGGGAGACTGAGCGTAAGCCATTGAAGTCGCTGGCATTGAGACTCTTCGTTGTAAAGTAGGAGCCTGCTGACGTTGAGCGTGAGGTTCCACGTTGTTGATGGCTGAGACTGAAGGAGTAAAGTAGTACCCTGGTGCAGAGACTACTGAGTACCCAGAGTTGGATCCAGCAGAAGGTGATTGACGGCCATCAAAACCAGACTCAGATTGCATTGGTGGAGTTGGTGGAAGAGCTCCTCGAGTGCTCATGGCTGGTGACGGTCCATACTGTTGATGTCCTGAATCAGGTCTGTATTCAGTCTTTTGTGGTTGTGCTATTTTCGTTAACTTCAAACACCATATCCATCAAATAAGTGTACCAACCTTGTTGTTGAGCTTGTTCTTGAGGGCTCGATCCATCAGCCAACCCTAGTAGGCTCGAAATTGATGGTAATGAGCACTTTGCAACTTCATCGACGGGAGGTGATGGTGGTGGTTGGGGAGCTGTGACATAGGTATAGGCGGTGTTCTGGCCGTGGGATTGGGCGGTGTACGGGTTCGAAACTAAAGAGGAAGCCATGACTTGTTGTGGTCGAGATGGATATGGTTGAAATGGTTGCTCTATTTGATGTCTGCCTGCGTGGACCAGACTGGAGAGGTTCATGACCCAGGTGTCGATTGGAAATCGAAGAGTCGAAAAGATGGTTAAACTGTTGGCTTGAGGCGGCTGATATGGTGGGGTAGTTCGTATCGATGAGAGGTCTTGTTAGTGATTAGGATATTAGGTATGAAGTCGTCGTTCAGTTTCTCTCGGATCGTATATGTGAACCTGGTGTTGATAGATACGCCTGCGAATGCTTGGCCTCAGAGGTGCGTGAGGGATTGATGTTATTTATCAGATCTCCCGAAGGCAGTGGGTAGGCGATCCGGTGCGAATCCACCACCACAGAGATCCTGGCAGGCTCCAGAGTAACAATGCTGTCACAAATTGGTGTGGGTCAACAACTTTGGATGCCCCAAGCCTGGAAACCTTGCACAGCAATAACACTTGTGGTTGGGATGGTCCGAAGCAGTGGTGGCCCTTGTTGCCTCCTACTGGCCTCCGCAGCGTTGCACACTGGTACTGCGTCCTCGAAGCGGACAAGCAGAGGATGCTTGACTAGGATGTGCAAGGGAGTGTTCAGGGAAGCACAGGGATGGTCGATGCTTGCAAATACCGTTGGGTATGCACCCGCAAGTGGAGAGACCCAACTCAAGTGATATGGGTCGGCTAGGTTTAATGCCTGTTCAAATGCAGAGGTGCCCCGGAGATGACCCGTTCGAGGGAAACTTCCTCGTCAGGTCTTCAGGGCCTCCCTGGCTGCCACCTCCAGATGTTTGGACCAGGATCTTGACATCCACCTACGGAGAACATGAGACGAGGGTGACGGAAGCACTGATGCACCACTGAAAGAGGCAGGATTTGATTGTAAACTTGGTCGTTCTTGTCGTTATTGCTTGGTGCCGGCCGGCAAATTGGGGATGCCTTCAATGCTGTCCTCCCAAACCCAATTGTGGAACAAATTTTTTTTTTCTTTAGGCCCACAGGGAGTACGGGGAACTGGGCTCTGCGGAAACGAACTAGCTGTTTCCCACACACTTTGTCTGCCCCCTCTCTGCCTTTTAAGCTCAGACAGAAGTGCGAATCCAACCGTCCGTTCGCGGAAGATGCTACAGCTAGTGATCGAATCGTAACATGGGCAGCGGGCGCTCTTCTTGGGACGATAAGATTGCTGTTTGGGGGGTATATTGGATGAATTTCTGGAAGGGCGGCAAATAAATCGTGAGATCCTACCCTGCCTCCTCCGCGATCGCCGCGATGGCGTCTGTACGGTTGCTCGCTTCGACGGACAAAGGCCCGTGATAATTCAAGGTTGGGGTGATAAGCTGCAGGGTTCTCTTTGGTGAGCCACGACCGCAGCGATGCTGTCCAGCTTTCGACAGCTGTCTGTCTAAATCGATAGTTTGTGGTGTACAGCTGGCGGAAGGGAAGGCAAGATGGACTGCAGTCTGCAGGACCAGACGCGGGGGGGCGCACTCTTAATCACTGCATGCTGCTCGACGTGACGATCATCGTGCCCCGGAGCAGAGGAAGCGCAGCTTTTGGGAACTTGGGAAAGAGCAGCCGTGGACTGGAATTAGGCTTTGCAGATCACTGGATCTAGGTCGACCACGAAATACTTCAAGTAGCGATGCGACTGGACGTGAGGTGCCAGCGGCTGTTAGTCTGGGAGTTAGATCAGCTCTAGAATGCTGTCATCCGGTTCGAATATCCACTTCGACTCTGCTGCACCTGTCAACCACGCTTCGCGGGCCGCAACAGCAGCACGCAGGCCATGCTTTTCGTCTGCCACCGTTGGGAGCGATCCCGACGCAAAGGACGCGGGACAGTGAGGGAGTGCTTGACGGGAGAGCAGCGCAGCTCTCCACCTCTCATGATCAATCGTCAATCATCAATCATCAATTCCGGACGGCTCGGTTGCGCTGAGGGTCTCGAGTCCTCAAAGTTGGACAATGGCAGCCACTGCTCTCGCTCGCTCATTGTTCCTGCGGCGCACCTGACTCTTGGCAGTTTGGTCTACGGATGGAGAAGCTTGTTGAAGAGCTGCGGCAGTGCCGTACGGCAGTACTGTAGCTTCGGCGGCTTATCTCTCCTTGGGGGGAGGGGGGGTTCCATTGTCTGCAGAGCCAGCAGTTGACTGCACAGTAACTGTAATGTTCACCACGGCATCGTGCCTCTGCCACCAGTTGGCCGTGGCTGGTCTTCTGTCGATGTCCGCTTGTTCCTTGTCCAACCCAACCCAAGCAGCACGCACGAGTCCTCTCGGCTCCATTGATCCTTGGGCGCATCGGTGGCTAGGATTGCGGTGTCGAGTCGAGTCGGATCCCCTTGTCGTGGCCCTCCCTGTTAAAGGATCCATGTCATCCATGTGAAGGTTTGCAGATGAGCTAAAAACGCCATGCTGATCCTTGCCCTCGGGTAATGCAGATCAGGAGAGTTGACAGGTGGGAGGAAGGGCCACGGCTTCTGGCACACCTCCTGACTGGTAGCCACTCAAAATGCGCCGAAAGAGGGCCACCCGTCAGTCAGTGGGCTGCGTGAGGGGACTCGTTCGACGGCTGCGCCACTCGGCGCACATTCATCTATCGCACAGAGTTTGCAATTTGAGAAAGCTGCAACTCATGCTCCTCGTCCTGCCTGCCATCAACGCCCCCTCTGAGGGCGGTCCCTTTGCAACAAGGCCGCACAAGGCCGTCCTCCGCACTGCATTGTCAGGTTCAAACTTCAGAGTCCGGATGATCGTTTTAATCTGACCCGCGCGTTGAAACTCGCATCTCAGGTTTCCGGCAAGATGGAACACTAAACCCCAGTCACGACGCGTTCTCCTCGCCCCTCCAATAGGGGCAATGTTTGGTAGATATTTATATCCAGATCAGCTTGATCTCTGCCTGCTTGACGGATTTGGCCTTTTCTCCATGCGTTCTGGTATGCGGCAGAAGATCTCCCGAAGGGGCTTCTCGCTTGGGTGGTCATAGCGAGCGCCAACTGATTGGCGCATGATTGTGATGAAGCTTTTAGTGTTGTGAAAATACTTTAGTGACAACACGCTGCCATGCATCTGTCAATGAGTTGTACACACCAGAACAAAGAGCTGCTCGATCCATGTGTTTTCGCCGCATTCAGCATTAATGGGCTTTCCGTATTGCCGTATGCGGTGTGATGGGCAGTGCTCGTGCCTCGTGGATACTTCGGAAATGATTGCCCTACAGGCGTGCAGCGACAACCCTCGTCGAGGACAGCCTCTGTGAGTGGATTTGACCCTCGAATACGTTCGTACTCGTGGAACTACGAAGTATATAGGAAATATATCAAGGTTCTGGCGCTGATATTGAGTAGTCCCGAGAGGGGGGTATGGGAATCTCTGAAAGATCTGTAGATCGTCACAAGGAGAGGCTGGATAAAATCAACTTCCGGATCACTCAGCCTTCTGGAAAGAATTCTAGGATCAAGAGGTCCAGTGTTGCAATATTCTTCGTCATCGCTACATCAGCCAAAATCGGGAGGCCGGTGATTGGTGTTAAAACTCCCTTTTACGAGGTTACAGGGAGATCCTCACATCCTGGCCGGTCGAATCAACCCCCCTGGGAACAGCTACTCCCTGGATCTCCAGGCAAGGAAGAAGCTTGATAGGCATATGGAGCAAGTTCCTTCCCCGGATAGTACAGGGCGAAAGGTTTCTTCCTGCATTCACTGGCTAGTCGTCGGTAGCAGCGCCGAGTATTTTCTGCACTTGTATACGTACCGGTTGGCCTCCCCGACACTGTTCTCCCATGTATGTTTTCGTGGATGTATTCATCAGATGCACACCTCCCTAAAGGGACGATGGCTGGCCACCCCTCCCCAGGATCAGGACCTGCTCAAAGCGTCTCCTGAACCTTTGCCGTACCAGTACTTCGTAAGCCACGAGGATGCCCTTTCCACAGATCGTAGTGGCGCGCGGAAGACTACGTCCTCTTGTGCAACATGCACACGCGAGGGGGGGACTGGATCTGCTCTGTGAAAATTAGATGAGGTGGTTGCACAACCCTCGCAAGGCGAAGCACACACGGGATAGATATTATCTGCATATATTGGATCTTGATGTTCGTCAAGGATCATGAGAAGGGGGGCAACATTTACCACCCGTGGAGGCGATCCTCCGATAAAACTTGCGCTGCAGCTGTAGTTTCAAACGCCCATCTGAAGCATTTCGCCGTGGAGCTTGCCTTGGGCAACTAGCAACCGTTGTAATCTACCGGCGCCCGTGGTCATATCCGACTTCCAATTCGGCGTGAATCTCCAAGCGAGGCCTCTTTCAGGGCCCCTGTTTCCAGAAGAAAATGAGCGCTCTTGACCTCGACCCTATTCGGAAAGCCGTTGTCATCAATGCTCTTAAATTTGGGAGTCATCCGAAGAAATGATCCCTCCCAAGGCTCTCCCCCCGCCGCAAGAATAAGCCGAAGATCGATCGTGGATATGAGCTTGGATCCTAGCAGCCCTGGCGCCTTCAAACCTCAGAAGAAACCCCCCTGGGACTAAATCTTGTAACATAGGCACCTGCCGCAGCGCCTGAACTGCATTCATTTCATTGCACACATTTGAGCGTGCTCCGTACTTCGTACCGTTCTGCAGCACTCGCTGCGCGCGGGCAGTACTCGAGAGCTAGGCCTTGCATCGCCCCTCCTATATTACCGTCTATTATACATCGCTTCGGTCCTCGTTGCAACGTCGCGCCCTAGCCGACGTTGGCTATCGGTTCGAATCGATACAGTACTAGTAGAACCAAGACCCGTTGTTCAAGCCCCCCAGAGGCCACCCGGAAGCAAATCGTGTGCGGCGAAGTAATCCCATTCGGAGTATTCAGCGGGGTGTGGATCACTGGATCTTTGAGGTTGCACGCTCAAACTTGGATCGGCTGATCTCCCATCTTGATTGAGGTTCGGAGGTCTTTCTCGAGTTCTGAGAGGCGTTCGGGTCATTTGAACCCTTGGGAATTTACTTCGTAGACAAGACGGTGGTCCGCGGACGTTGTGCCCGTCGATCATGTTCTCCCAGCAGACTTCCCTGTTGTCGAGTATTTTTGTTCTTCCTCCTGCATCAGCACGCGCATGCAGTTGCCCACTTTTAGGCTCTGCGGTGCCCTCTTGAGGAAACGATGAACAGATCTGCTTCTAAGGAGCGTCATCAAAGTCTATTTCAAGTTCATCTTCCATTCCCAACACGAGTCGGCAGGTAACTCCAGCCCGAAGTTTCCAAGAATCAAAGTTTGGCCCTGAGCGGCAAACAAACGGCTTCTTAAAGAGGCCCTTCCGGAAGGTTTGACAGGGGGCGGATTTTCGACCGATGGGTGGTGGCCAGGCTACCTCTTGCACTTTTTCTCACTCCCTGCCCTGGGCCTCCACCATTTTCAACGGCATCTGCTACTGCATCTTCTGGACCAACATTTCCACCAACGCTGCTGTTGACTATCACCTGCAAAAGCTCGAGGTACTCCGAAGTACCTTTGGTCCAATAAGCGCAGAAATCTGGTGTGACAAAAGCCGAACTACATTGAAGTGCCAACTAGATGTGGCTTTTGACCTCAGACATGGCGTTCAGTCTGGATCAGCCTCTGCGCCTGACAGCGGCACGAGTTTCCGTGCCCGATTCTCAACGTCTGCTACAAGTAACGCTTTGATGGGCACGCGTCAAGGAGTCAAACGTCGAATCGAGCGTAAGCGACCGGCCATGGTCGAAAAAGGCTTTTCATCTATCAATATTCAGCTGCTCACAAGCCATAGTTGGCGTCTCCTGCGTAAATTTGACCCCTGATCCCTTCTTCCCCCTTTTTGCTTGTTCCTCGCTACGAGCATTCCTTTTGCTGCGGCAAGGAGCTCGGAGACTCAGATGACCACATGTCTCTCTGCCGCACGGGGTGACGGGGCAGAGATCACTACAACGCTGTGGCGTAAATAAAACGTCCGAGTGTGATCTGGAAGCCCCGGATCGTTGCCCGCAGCAAGTAGCGCGCGCCTTGATCACCCTAATGTCTTGAATATTGGTGGCGTTGGGGAAGGGTAACATCGGACCACTCATTCAAGCCCAAATCCTTATTATCATGTATAAGACCTATGCGAGTGCGGGGATCTTGATAGCTTAGAAGAAGAAATGCAGAATTCAAAGCTTTGTCAGATAGGAGATTTATCTTGAGCGGGAAGTAAAGATCGACACCAGTGACGAGGCCTCATCTCGGGATGATGGGATCCCATCTACAGTTGTAGTGAGCCGTTGAAAGAGTACGTGATGTTTGGAACCGAGCACATGCAACGAGCTGGTTTTGAAGATAAGCAAGCCTTTCCAGGTCATCAATCTACAGTACTACAGTACGTAAATTACAAGGTACAATAAATGTTAATGAGCATTGACCAGTACCGTACTTAACCGGATATGGGCAAGAATTCTGGAATCTGGACAGGTGATTGGTTAGACCACCCTTGCGATTCCTGCGCTTTCCCCTGTAATCAGGTGACAATTCACATTTATTTCGTCGTGTAGTATTGTTGAAGACTACTGTACTACTGTACGTACGTAGTAGCCGGGAAGCCTCCTGGTCTGGAAACGGCACCGAATTTTACTGTCTGAGAATTCTAGAATCGATCCCGTCTGTAGGGGTGCTTGCCAAGTCCAGGACGACAGAGTCGTAACGGGGAAAAGGAGACATGCTCGCCTGAACAACCTCCTGTGGCTTGGTCACCTGACACAAACCCACCTCCTTTTGATTCATGTGCTTTGCAACACCTCAACCACCGCTGCAAGAACCCGTCTGAACAAATCAGCAGTAAATCATCCCAACCTGGATTCTCACAGACCGAACTTCATTTCTAATTTTACCAAACTCTACGTTCTCTACTCCCCAGGCGTCTCAGCCTTATCCAGCAGGCTGAAACCCACCAGTCCAAGCTCTCGAAACATCAACAGCGTCACCTCAACTTCTCATCTAAAAATAACACAATTACGGTTGTCACATCTTCCTCTGAAGTTTCTCAAACCGCTGCATCATTCCCACGGACGCTGCATCTGCACGCCATTGACACAGACACAGAAAATTAGATCATCCCATGATTTTCAGATGCTCAAAATAAAGAATGCTCCGTCTCGACACGTGTTTCGAAAATCCTTACTGCAGCATCCTCTACCACTATGCTTTCCATCCCCCAAACGTTTCGACAATCGAAACAAATAGTGGTGGGATGGGCCCCGTGGTGTTCTATGCCAGCTGGCTAAAATAGAAAATGCTTCAAGGCTTTAGGATTTTCGAAACGACGGAAGCGGACTTGGGG
>Ga0302325_10022393_pt1 | contig 13221 bp, 11 predicted proteins | sample Palsa_T0_2_FD_201948 | JGI IMG/M metagenome (GOLD analysis project Ga0302325, IMG submission 201948) | Peat permafrost microbial communities from Stordalen Mire near Abisko, Sweden - Palsa_T0_2 | ecosystem: Environmental > Terrestrial > Soil > Palsa > Peat permafrost | place: Sweden: Abisko... | reverse complement strand
GCGCTCATGTCATTCATCCGTGCCGGTCTTCTGCGCCGCGGCGATGGCAGGCACGCAGCGAGCCTCGCCGCCTCCTCCCGGTCCAGCTTCGCCGCGGACTTGTGATAGTGAAATTGCGACGCCGCTTCCGCGCCCCACACGCCTGGACCCCACTCCACAATATTCAGGTACAACTCCAACTCGCGCTGCTTGCCGAGAATCGTATCGGCTAACGGCGCCAGCGTGTATTCGAAGGCCTTCCTCACCGGGTTCCGATGCGTAGTAAAGAACAAATTCTTGACCAGCTGCTGAGTAATGGTCGACGCACCGCGCCCCAGTTTTCCGTTCTCCTGGCTCTCGTCCGCAACTTTTTGCGTCTCGATCCAATCAACACCGTGGTGAATGTAAAACCGGCCGTCCTCGGACGCAATCACCGCATGCTGCAGCTGGGGCGAGATCTGCGATAACGGTTTGAAAATAATTTTCTTGTGATATGGTTTGCCCTCGATCTTAGCTTCCACATACCGCTGGATCTGGACGCCGGTGGTCGGCGGATCCACGAATTTCAGCATGAAGAGCGAAGAAATCCAGAACAGATACAGCGCGGCCACGCACAGCAGCGACCACTTTACGAACCGTACCATCCAGCGAATCAGCACTCTTGTCTTATGATAGTGACCTGAATGCTCCGGGCGTTGACCAGACAAGTCGGTCCCAATTTCGCGGCTTGCGAACTGACGTTTCTCGACCGCCAACCGATCGACGTCGCCAAGGCCATGGAGCAGCATCGTGCCTACGAGGAGTGCCTCACCGCGTTGGGAGTTCACCTGACTTCCCTCCCCGCCGACGATTCATTCCCTGACGGCGTGTTTGTCGAAGACCCCGCCATTGTTCTCGATGAGGTAGCAATTGTGACCCGCCCCGGAGCCGAATCGCGGCGCGGCGAGACGGAGAGCATCGCACTCGCGCTGGCGCCTTTTCGCGAACTTCGGTACATCCGCGAGCCGGCGACACTCGAAGGCGGCGACGTGCTAGTTGTTGGCCGAACATTATATGTCGGATTATCCCGCCGGACGAATCGCGACGGAGTCGAGCACCTAGCCGATCTTCTTCATTCGCTGGGCTATCGCGTTGTGCCGGTCGACGTGACCGGTTGTTTACACCTGAAGAGCGGAGCTTGCTGGGCCGGCGGCGATACGGTTCTCGCGAATCGCCAATGGGTTGATGTAAACCAATTCCGTGATTTCAAGATCATTGAGGTTCCGGACGACGAACCGTCTGCGGCCGATGTGCTTCCCATCGGCAACACGCTGCTGGTGCCGGCGAGTTTTCCGCACACCTGCGACATCCTGCAGCGCTCGGGAATTAGTATTCGCCAAATCGATGTCTCTGAATTACAGAAGGCCGAGGCGGGAGTTACCTGCATGAGCCTGCTGTTCGAGGGGTGATTCGTAATCTTGGTCGATGTAATTAAGGCTGACCTAGCGATCCGAGAAAAGCCGCCATACCCTGCGGGGAGCCGGAGAAAATGTCTGGCGCGGGCATTCTCCGTTGTAGCATCTCGCTGTAAATGTATCCGGGTTTGTCGTAATTCAGGCCCATTCCGGCCAAATACTGCAAGCGCAAGTTCATATCTTCATTGACCTGCGCGCCTTCCAACCAGCTCTTCAGGTCCGATGCGCGCCCGGCATAGGTGCCGAGCAGTTGCGGAATGGAATGGAAATTTACTTCGGCCAAGGACTGCGCGACACGCTTGTAATCGTCGCGCCTTAGGCGCTCCTCAAGGGCGTCGATGTTTATTTTGGTGGGTTCCACTTGTGCCAACAGGACCAGGTCGTAGCCTTCGCCGTTGATGTCGTTTCCCCAAATTGTTCCATTGGGAAAAACGTCGAAAAACGTTGCTAACTCGCTCTTGACGGTGGCGAAATCGCTCTCATAAAGAGGCACCCATTGCGTGATCACTCCGCCCGGATTCAGATGCTTTTTCACCAGCTCGAAATATTCTTTGGAATAGAGAGTTGCCGTGCCCTTCACCCAGGGATGAATCGGATCCGAGGTGATAATGTCGAATTTTTCGTTCGTCGTTAAGACGAAGTGCCGCGCGTCATCGTAGACCATGTGCGTTCGCGGATCGTGGAACACGTCGTGATTTTCAGGCGCGAAATATTTGGACGACGCCTCCGGAATCAGCGGCTCGATCTCGCAGATGGTGATATTTTTGACCTCTGGGTGCACCACGAACGTCCCCGCCGTGACCCCGGCGCCGAACCCGACGACCAGTACCGACTCCGGACCTTTGTGAATCAGCGCCGGAATGTGCCCGAGCATCCTTTGAAGGCGCATGTCGTACGGCTCAGTGGACGCCTCCACTTTTCCGCTGACGTGAAAGTAAATTTGCCCGCCATCGAGCCTCGAAACCACCACCGATGAATTTCGCCCCTCGCCAATGTAGAGCGGTTTGCCTGGAGCCGTCTGAAGCGACATACGCCGGCCGTACGCGATCGCCAGCCACGGCACTTCGGAGACCGTCGCGAACAGAAAAATCCCGATCAGCGTTGCCGCGCCCACTCCGAAATAGCCCGACCCGCTTAGCCCCGATTTGTAAAACAGGATCAACCCCGCCGCAATCGACAACGCAATAAGAGCCTGCTGCGAGCCTTGCGTCCCGACCCAGGGAATCAGCACGATGCTGAAGCCCACAGCTCCTAAAATCGCGCCTATCGTGTTCGCCGCATACACCTCGCCGACCAAAGCTCCGCTGTCTTGCTCCCTAGTTGCGATGGACGCGAGCGCTAGAGGAAAACTCACCCCCCACAATAGAGCCGGCGGCAGAACCGCCAACAAGCACATCAGAAAATCGACTCTGAACAGCCGCCATGGATTCGTCACCGCCAGCGGATTGAAAGGCCACGAAGGAATCAGGTCCGACACCGCGTAAGCCGTCCACGCCACCGCGAATGCCAGCGCCAGCTGACAAGCCCCCAACGCGATCCGGGGCCGTTTGAGCTTGCGCGTCCACACCGAGCCTCCGCTGCTCCCGATTCCGAGTCCGATCAAAAATACCGCCAGGATGATCGAGAACGTATAGACCGTTGCCCCCAGCATCAGCGCCAGCAGCCGCGTCCACACCACTTCCGCTCCCAACGCGCAAAGCCCGGACAAAGCGATCGCGATATACACCGGCCAGTCACCCGGATGCCGCCGGCCGACGCTTTTCGCGGCGTCCTGCACTTCGTAGGACGCCTTAGACCGCAGCACCAAGCTCGCAATCGCGACCCCGACATTGATCGCCGCCGCCACATACGTCGCGACTCGCATATCGTGGACCCGCAATAAATAAAATCCCGCGAACAAGCACCCGAACACCGCCCCCGCGATGTTGCCTCCATAAAATAAACCCAGCCACGATACTCCCACCGGCGTCGATTCCACCCATCGTCCGATGGCCGGCAAGGACGCTCCCATCAGCACCGTGGGCGGCAACAGGCAGATCCCCGCGACTAATCCGCGCAGCAGAATCGACGGTAGCCCGTCTCCAACCGCCGCCATGTAAATCCCATTGAGCATCGGAATCACGAACAGCACCGCGACCCCGAAGAATCCGATCCCCAACTCCAGCAATCCGTAAACCCGCAGCGGATGCTCACGCCGCGAAATCACGCGCGACAACAGCACGCTGCCGATGCACATCCCTCCCATGTAAGTGCCCAGCAACACGCCGAGCGACACCGCGGACGACCCGATCACCAGTTGCAATAACTGGAACCAGACCACCTCATAGATCAGAGCCGCGCAGCCGCTGCCGGCGAATAAAAAGAGCAAGAACGGAAGCACTGGCCGTTCGGAAGAGGAAGGAGGATTATTGCGAGACAATCTCGCATGATACCTCAGCTGGGAGTTTGTTGAACATCTACCCGCATGCGTCAGCATCGCGGCTCTGTGGCGGCTTAATGTTTATTGAAAAAAGGCAGGTGTTGCCGCACGTCCGGCCAAAACTCTTCCCACATGTTTCCCAGCAGCCGCCCCCCGAATCCTTCGCCGATCCGGAACAGAGTGTTGCTCGCCGTCCGCTCGCTATCCGGACGCCACATGTCCGATAAGGAATTGGTCCCGACGATCGCGATGTAGCGGGCATAGGCGGGCGTCACCTCGCCATTCCGATTCTGCGAAAGAAAAGTCATCTTCACCGCGCGGCGAAAACGCCTCCCAATCCCTTCCTCATCAGGATCCCGTTGGTAGCGCGGATCCTCCCCCCAGATCACGCCCAAACTCGCTTCCGCTACGTTGCTAGTCGCCACGCCCGTCAACCGCAAGCCATAGCGCTTCGCCCATCCCGTGAAACTTTCGTGATACTCTTTCGGCTCATTAAACGCGGTGCCCCAAGTCGACGTCAGGATGCCAGTGTACAAACTCGCTGGACCAATCGTCTCTTTCACCGCCCAGTTAAGCCGGCCGATGCCCGTGATCTGACCCGACTCGTCGCTCGAATCGCTCGTTGGGATAGTCGGCGGGACCGGCGGCGGATCCGGGGCTTGAACCTCCTGCCCGCCGGTCAGGAGAAGAAGGAAAAGTGGCAGCGATCCCATCGGAATCGTTGCAGTGCACGCAATATGCCAGAACACTGAACCTCAATGGATTCAGCGGCTCTACCCACCCGGTGTCGCAAAATTTACACTAACTTCTGTTTCCGCACCGGTAGATCGCGCACTCTTTTTCCCGTCGCCGCAAAAATCGCATTACAAATCGCCGGCGCGATTACCGGTACTCCCGGCTCGCCCACGCCCGCCGGAGCCGCATCGCTCGGCACGATGTGCACATGCGTCATCTGAGGAGCCTCCGGCATCCGCGCCACGGGATAATTATTGAAGTTCGCTTGCTGAATGCGTCCGTCGGCCAAAGTGATCTCGCCCATCATCGCCAGGCTCGTGCCGAACACCGCCGCGCCTTCAAACTGCGCGGTCACGCGCTCCGGATGCACCACCATCCCCGCATCCACCGCGATGTCGACGCGTGGAATTCGCACCTTCCCTTTCGCGTCGATCTCCACTTCCACCACCGCTGCGACATAGGATAGAAAACTTCGATGCACCGCGATGCCGTACCCGCGTCCCGCTCCGGATTTCTTTTTTGCCCAGTCCGATTTCTCGGCGACCAGTTCCACCACATGGCGCAGACGGCCGACGTCCAGAGGGTATTGCTGGGCCATCGCTCCCCCGCGACCGTTCGACAAGTCGATCACTCGTGGCGATCCTAAAACATCCAGCAGATACTCCACCCGGTCCCGATTCGCCGCCGCCGCCAATTCGTCCGTGAACGATTGCACGCCGAATGCGTGAAAGATATTCGCAACCGACCGCATCCATCCAATCCGCACCGGAGCCGTCGCCGGTCCGTTCTCCGCCCGGTGATTCGCTATGTCGAACGGCAGATCGTTCCAGCCCATCGCCATCTGCGAATTGCCATACTTAGCCGTCGCGTCGAACATCATTTCGATGGGAGGAAACGCGCTCCTTTGCAGCCACGCCGTCGGACGACCCTTGGCATCGGTCGACGCCTTCATGTACATGGCCGCCACGGAATGGTAATAATCGAAATGAATATCGTCCTCGCGGCTCCAGACCACCTTCACCGGCTTGCCGACTTTTTTCGACAACACCGCCGCCTCCGCCACATAATCCGGCTTCGACTTGCGCCCGAATCCTCCGCCCAAAAGCGTCACATGGCAGGTCACATCGGCCGGCTTGATCCCCACTGCTGCCGCGACGGTCGCCTGCACTGCCTGAGGATTCTGCGTCGCCGTCCACGCGATCACTTTGCCGTCCTTAAACTCCGCGACCGCGGCCGGTGGCTCCATGGGCGCATGCGCCAGCATCGGAACATAATAATCGGCTTCGTGAATCGTACCGCCCTTGGCGAACTGCGCATCCACGTCGCCGACGTTTCGCGCCACCTTCCCCGTCTGCCGTGCCGACTCTTGCAGTGTCTTCTTAAACGCTCCGGAATCGAACCCGGCGTTCGCGCCCAGGTCCCATTCCACTTTCAATTTCTTGCGCCCCTGCATCGCTGCCCAGGTATTATTCGCGATCACCGCGACTCCGCCCAGCGCCTGAAATCCGTAAGGAGGCTTCAGCGGATCGATGGTCACCGTTTGCGAAACGCCCGCTACTTTGACCGCTTCACTATCGTTCACCGACACGATTTTCCCGCCCATTACCGGCGACCGCTCGATCGACGCGTAAACCATCCCCGGCATCTTGGCATCAATCCCGAACACGGCCTTTCCGGTGCACAGATCATTCAAATCGACAAGCGGCAGAGCCTTCCCGATATAGCGATACTCGGCGGGAGATTTGTAGGTCAGGTCGTCTTTTTTGGGAACAGCCTGGGACGCGGCCAGCGTCACCAACTCTCTATAGGCGATCTTCTTCCCGCTCGCGGTGTGCACTACCTGTTCATTGCGGCCCTTGCATTCGGCGGCCGGAACGCCCCACTTGGCCGCCGCCGCGCGCTCCAGCATCAGGCGGGCCGTCGCGCCCGCAATCCGCAGAGGTTCATAAAAACTGCGAATCGAATTCGAACCATCGGTGTCCTGCGAGCCATACCGGGCGTCGCCAATGGCCTGCTCCACGCGGACATTCTTGAAGTCGACATCCAGCTCGTCCGCGGCCACCATTGGCAGAGCCGTGCGAATTCCCGTCCCCATTTCGGAGCGGTGCGCGACAATCGTCACGATGCCGTTCGGCTCCATGCCCAGATAGACGCTCGGCTGCCAACTGGCATCGGCGTTTAGCTCGTTCGTGGCCAGCACGAAGGCGCCAGCCGAAAAGATTCCCAAAAATCCCCGGCGCGAAACCACGATTTCGGCGTTCATGCTTTCACCCCCGCGGCGACTTTGATCGCCGCCCGTATGCGCTGATAAGTCCCGCAGCGGCAGATATTCCCCTGCATCGCGTCGTCAATATCTTTGTCCGTCGGCTTGGGCTTTTCTTTGAGCAGCGCGATGGCCTGCATGATCTGCCCGCTCTGGCAGTATCCGCATTGGGGGACGTTGCCATGCTCCCAAGCGGCCTGGACGGGATGCTTAATTCCCTCAATGGTGGTAATCGATTTGCCGGCCGCGGCCTTCATCGTGGTCTGACAGCTTCGCACCGCGGCGCCGTTCAAATGAACCGTGCAAGCTCCGCACAATCCGAGCCCACACCCAAATTTTGTGCCAGTCAATTCGAGAACATCCCGCAAAAACCACAGCAGCGGCATTTCCGCATCCCCGTCAAACTTCCTGGCCGCACCATTTACTCGCAGTTCAATCATGGAGGAAACCTCCCCATCATGATATCCCCCTCCGCTATCTTGTGGGGCCGGCTATTCAGCCGGCAGCCGGCCTTTTAGGCGGCTTCTTGCATTCCCTCACTTCCTAAAATCAGGCGGCGCATTGGCCCGCGAGCACCCATTGCAATGGTCGTAACTAATCACGCGCGTCAGCATCCATACCCCATCCCGGAACTCCCAAAGCATCGTGAATCGCGCGGCGCCGCTCCCATCGGGACACTTGCCCAGCTTCGGATCGCAAAACAAATGAAGGCCCGTTTCGACCGCCCCATAGCCCTTCAGCGGATAGACTTTCAGCGTCCCCGGAACAAGATCGCGATGCACCTTGCCGCAGATATTCGCTTTCACCGCATCCACCGTACTCTTCGCCCCGCGGCTCAGCCCGGTTTGATCGTGATAGAACTCCAGATCGTCGGCCAATAACGAAGCAAACTTCTCCATATCGCATTTGTTATAGGCGTCGAACAGAGCAGTATCCAAATCCGAGATCGTCTTATACAACTCGCCTTGCCCAAACACCGCCGGCATGAGAATGAGAAACGCAAGTGTCCGCATAAGCAGATTCTACGCGTCCCGTCCGCCGAAAGTTCCGTGTGGCGTGAGCTTTAGATTGCACATCGGCCTCGGCCGATATCCGGACCGCGGTTGAGGCCGACGCTGCAAGCTAAAGCTCGCGCCACTAAACCGTAACACCCCAATGCTATGATTCCTCCAAATGTTTCGCCTCGCCCTCTTACTGACCCTCCCCCTATCCGCCCAGTCGCTCATCGTGATCTCCATCGACGGCATGCGTCCCGATTACGTCCTCCAAGCCGATGAACACGGCCTCAAAATTCCTCATCTCCGCCGCATATTGAAAGACGGCGCCCATGCTACCGGCGTCCGAGGCGTCCTGCCCACGGTCACTTATCCGAGTCACACGACAATTCTCACTGGTGTGTATCCAGCCAAACACAAGGTCTATTCGAACGTCGTTTTCGATCCGCTCGATCTCAATATGGCTGGCTGGATGTGGTACAGCGAAGACATTGCCGTGCCCACTCTGTGGCAAGCGGCATCGAAAGCAGGACTGGTGGTCGGCAGCGTGAGTTGGCCGGTTAGCGTAGCCGCTCCCGGAATCGCCTACAATGTTCCCGAATATTGGCGAGCTTCGAAATTCCCAGGAGAAGACCTGAAGCTGCTCCGAGCCATCAGCACTCCCGGCCTCATCGCCGAAATCGAAAAACAAGCAGGACCCTACGTCACCGATCTCGACAACGCCAAGCAAGGAGACGTCCAGCGCACCCGCTACGCCCTGGCGATTCTCAGGAACAAGCACGCGCAGTTCATGACCGTGCATCTGGCGTCGCTCGATCACCTCGAACACGGTTTCGGTCCCTTCAGTCCCGAAGCGAACGCAACGCTCGAAGAGATCGATCAGGAAGTCGGCGAACTGGAAGCGGCCGCACCCAATGCTGTGATCTGCGTCCTGTCGGACCACGGCTTTGCCCGCACCGATCACCGCTTCAATATTGTCGCCGCGTTCGCCGAACAAGGCCTGGTGACGATGGCCGGCAAGAAAGTCACTTCCTGGATGGCTTTCCCCGACCTGGAGGGCGGATCGGCCGCCATTATTTTGAAAGATCCCAAAGACGATGCGACGCGCGCCAAGGTCGAGAGTCTGTTGCACCGGCTCGCCGCCGATCCGAAAAACGGTATCGCGCAGATTCTCGATCCCAAACAAATAGCAGCGTTCGGTGGACGCCCCGACGCAGCTTTCTGGGTGGACATGCAGTCGAACTTTTCCATCTCCGGCGCTAATAAAGGCACGCACGGCTACGCGCCGTCGAACCCCCAACTGCTTGCCTCGTTTTTCATAGCAGGTCCAAAAATAAAAGCCGGCATAAATCTCGGTGAAATCGACATGCGCAGCATCGCCGCAACGCTGGCACAAGCCATGGGTGTATCGTTCCCCTCCGCAGATCTTCCCGCATTGCCTGTGTTTTAGCTACTGATTGTTCCGAGCCGCGACCGCACAGGAAGCGATCTGCATGAGTCTTTCAGCAGCCTCTGATAGTCTGTGTTTGAGAGTAACCACATGCCCCGCATCGTCGTAATCGGCAGCGCGAATATCGATCTGACAACGTTCACGGACCAATTCCCTCGCCCCGGCGAAACCATTTTCGGCCGCGATTTTTCTCTCGGCTTCGGCGGCAAGAGCGCCAACCAGGCTGTGGCCGCGCGCCTCTGCGGAGCCGAGGTCGCAATGGTAGCCCGCGTGGGCGACGACATGTTTGGCGAAGCGACCATCCAAAATTTCAAATCCTTCGGCATCGATACGAGCCACGTATCAGTGACTCCCGGAGTCTCCACCGGTGTTGCGCCGATCTTCGTCGACAGCTCCGGTCAAAATCGTATTCTGGTCGTAAAAGGCGCTAACGATCGACTGACACCGGATGACGTTTATGCCGCAAAAGACGTCATTTTAAGGGCAGATAAGGTGCTTCTGGGGCTCGAAATACCGCTTTTTACGTCAATTAAGGCCCTGCAATTCGCAAAAGAACACGGAATTGAGACGATTTTCAACCCCGCGCCGGCTCAGGTTTTGGATTTCAATGACGCCGGTTTCGCCGATTATGTTATCCCCAACGAGACCGAAGCCGCGATCCTGAGCGGTATGCCGGTCCAAAATCTCGATGACGCCCGAAAATGCGCCCGCCGGCTGCACGAATGCGGACTAAGTCGAGTCATTATCACACTTGGCGAAAACGGAGCGCTCTTCGGCGAGCAGCACATCGCTCCGTTCGCCGTGGAACCGGTTGATACAACGGGCGCAGGCGACGCCTTCATCGGGAGCTTAGCTGTCTTCCTTTCAAGCGGATACAACGCGGCGGAGGCGATTTCCCGAGCCAATCTTTACGCCGCATTGTCAACGCTGTCGGTAGGAACCCAGAAATCCTTTGTCAATGCCGATCGCTTCAATGAAGAGTGGCGGCGCCGATCAAAATAAGTCCGCTGGCATAACCGATAAACATCAATGTTGCGTATAAGATATTGCATTTTTCACGCCAGATGAAGACGCCCCAGATGGCGGCAACCAGCGTCGAGCCTTGACCGAGCGCATAGGAAATCGCAGGTCCGGCAACGTTCGAAGCAATCACGTTGAGCGAGAGCGCGATCATCCAGATGCATCCGCCAAGTATTCCAATCCAATGGAGTTTCGCGCTGCCGCGAAAGTAATCCGCGTAGGTGACGCCGCCCGTTTTCATGAAAACGGAGTTCACGAGGAAGTTGCTCAAAAGCACGCCCGCGCCAAAGAAAACCAAAGCGACGTAAGGAGTTAACTTTCCCGGACCGATCGCGCGCATCAATTGCGGATAAAAGAATCCCATAATGCACCCGGCGATTATGGAGAAGATCAATCCGCGAAGCCGGTTCTTTCCAACGGATTGACGCGCCGCCGCCGACATGATCATCGCGAAGACGATCAGCGCGACCCCGGCGAACAAATACGACGGATTGCCTTTCGGTTCTTCAATATAGCTCTCGATTGTCCCAATTACCAATGCCAGGCCGACACCAATCGGAAAGGCCACGGACATTCCAGCGGCATCGATGCCGACGACCAGCAGCAGGTTCGAAAGGTTGAAAATCGCTCCGCTGATCAAGGCGGGAATCGTGGCAGCGGCCACCACGCTGAAACCTCCGCCAAGTCCCAATAAAACGATTCGAAGGGCCATTTTTCTTTGCCAACAAGCTTTTGCGTGTTGGCCCAGGAGCCCCAACCGAGCATCGTGATGACGCAAAATAAAATTGCGAGTGGGAGGCTGTTTACAACGAACATATCAGCTTTGCCAATAACGCAGTGCGATCCGCAATACGGTTAACAAGAATACTCTCATTGGGAGCATGCGCGCCTTCGCCGACGGCTCCGAGTCCGTCGAGAGTTGGAACGCCGAGCGCCGCGGTGAAATTTCCGTCCGATCCTCCGCCAGTGGATGATTCCTGGAGCGTCACGCCCAGTTCGGCGGCGAGTTTCTCCGCTGTTTTATATAGTTTGCGAACTCCCGCCGACCGTTCCATCGGCGGCCGATTCAGACCACCCGTGATTTCGATTGCACAGCGCTTATCGAATGGCTTTAGCGAAGAGAATTTCTTTTCGAGATAGATGCGATCGCGATCCCGAGGCACTCGAATGTCGACCTCGGCTCGGCACTCCGCGGGAACTACGTTGCTGCGGGTGCCGCCTTGAATCACTCCCGGACTGACTGTGACGCCGCGATCGAGCTGCGTGAATCCAGCGATGCGTTCGAGCTGCCGGGCCATCTCGACAATCGCGTTGGCCCCATTCGCGAAATCGACGCCGGCGTGAGAAGCCTTTCCTCGCACGACGATGGTGTAATCACCGACACCTTTTCGCGCCGTCTTGAGTTTGCCTTCGAGGCCGGTGCCGGGCTCGAGCACGAGAACAGCGGCGCTCGAGCGGGCGGCGTCTTCGGTAAATGCTCGGGAAGAATCGCTGCCGACTTCTTCGTCCGCATTTATTTGGAGGACCACTTTGCGCGGGACGGGAACGTCCAATTCCCGCAAGGCACGCATTCCAAAAATAAAAAATGCGAGGCCGGCTTTCATATCGAGCACGCCGGGTCCCCACAAACGGCCTTTTTCCTCGCGAAAAGGCATGGTGCGAAGAGTGCCGAGTTCCCAGACAGTATCGGAATGACCGAGGGCGAGGAGTTGCCCAGCCTTTTTCTTACCAGGAAGCGCGAATTCAACGCGCAGATGGCCTCCGCTCAACTTCTTAATTTTCGCGATGTCGGTGACGTGATCCGATAGCAGTTCGACGAAGCGATTTATGCCGGGCACATGGTTGCTGGGGGATTCGCATTCAACGAATTCGCGAATCGATGCAACGATATCCTTGTGTTTGGTTTGCGCAAAGCGGAGGAAAGAATCCATAGAATGGCAAGTATGACACTGATCGTTACGGGAGCGAGCAGGGGAATCGGGGCTGCGGTCGCTCGCCTCGCGGGCGTGAACGGTTTTTCCGTGGTGGTGAATTACGCGAAGAACAAATCGGCTGCCGACGCTGTTGTTGAGGACATTATTTCGAAGGGCGGAAGCGCGATTGCTGTTCAAGGCGACGTAGGCCGGGAAACGGATATGCTGCGATTGTTCGAGGCGGCGGAAGAAGAGTTCGGGACCATCGATGGCCTGGTGAACAACGCAGGGGTGACGGGCGGCTTCGCTCGCGTGGAGGCGGTTACGGTTGACGTGATTGCTGAGGTGCTGGCGGTCAATGTTGCGGGCACGATCCTCTGCTCGCGTGAGGCGGTGCGGCGCATGTCGACGAAGCATGGCGGCAAGGGAGGGTCGATCGTGAACATTTCATCGCTGGTGGCGCGGACGGGCGGCTCCGCGGAGTGGGTCCATTATGCGGCGTCGAAGGGTGCGGTGAACAGCTTCACGATTGGCCTGGCGCGCGAAGTGGCGGACGAAGGGATTCGAGTGAACGCCGTGGCGCCGGGGCTGATTGATACTGATCTTCATGCGGATAATGGGGCTCCGGACAGATTGGATCGTCTGACGCCGTCGGTTCCGATGAAGAGGGCGGGGACGGCGAAAGAGGTGGCGGAGGGGGTTTTGTGGTTGTTGTCGGAGGGGGCTTCTTATACTACGGGATCGATATTGGAGATCGGCGGAGGGAGATGATGTACGGTGAAATGACGTACAATGGATTTGATGCCACAACAAAGCGCAAAAACCGCCCGATTAGAGGCTCGCATCACGCGGGAGGGCCTGGCGGTCGTGCGCCGCGCAGCTGAGATTCAGGGACGTTCGATCAGCGATTTTGTGGTGGCCGCCGCCCAGGAAGCAGCGCAAAAAACCGTTGCTGAGGTGGGGATCATTCACCTTTCATGTGAAGCGCAGGAG
>Ga0302325_10022392_pt1 | contig 13221 bp, 13 predicted proteins | sample Palsa_T0_2_FD_201948 | JGI IMG/M metagenome (GOLD analysis project Ga0302325, IMG submission 201948) | Peat permafrost microbial communities from Stordalen Mire near Abisko, Sweden - Palsa_T0_2 | ecosystem: Environmental > Terrestrial > Soil > Palsa > Peat permafrost | place: Sweden: Abisko... | reverse complement strand
CAGCAGCGCTTCGTACTCTTTCCACATGGGAATATCGAGGAACGCGTCGGCGCCGATGATGAAGAACACGCGGTCGCCTTGGTTATTGTTCACGTGGCGGAAATAGCGCACCGTGTCCACCGAGTAGTGCAACTGCGTGCCGCTGAAATCTTCGCCGGCTTCCGCAAGCGACGGCACAAAGTGCGGATGCTCGCTGCACGCCAGTGAAACCATCGCAAAGCGGTGCGGAAACGGCGCCAGATGCTGCTTTAGCTTGTGCGGCGGCCGGCTCGCGGCGATGAAATTCATTTCGTCAAAATTGAAACGTCGGTCCGCCGCGCGCGCCACGCCCAGGTGGCCATTGTGAATCGGGTCAAAGGATCCGCCGAAAAGTGCGATGCGGCGGGGTTGCGTCTTGGCGGCGGTGCTGCGATGCGCCTGCGCGGTCGTCAATGCGCCTCCCGAGTGGGGTGCGAAGAGTCTTGTTGCGAAGCGTCTTGCCTATCTTCGGCGGAGTCGTCCGCCAAGTCCAGCGCGGAATCATGCGCGCGCGGAATTTTGTCCAAACCATCGGCGATGGAGCGCACCAGTTCGTGCACCCCTTCGCCGGTGGCGGCGGAGATGGCGTGAAACTCCAGGTGATGCTGCGCGCAGAAATCGCGCAGCGCGTCAAGCCGCGTGCGGTCCGTGGTGGCGTCCAGCTTGGTCGCCACCACAATCACCGGCTTCTCCGCCAGCAGCGCGCTGAAGCTCGATAGCTCGCCCGCAACGACGCCGTACGCCGCAATGGGATCGTCAACGTTCGCGTCGCTCGTGTCGATCAGGTGCACCAGCAGCCGCGTGCGCTCCACGTGGCGCAGGAAGCGGATGCCCAGGCCGTGGCCGAGATGCGCGCCTTCGATCAGTCCCGGCAAGTCGGCAACGACGAAGCTGCGGCCCACGCTCGCGCCTTCCTTGCCGTCGGCGTTCACCACGCCAAGATTCGGCTCCAGCGTGGTGAAGGGATAATTGGCAATCTTCGGCCGCGCCGCGGAAATCACCGAGATCAGCGTGGATTTGCCCGCGTTCGGGAAGCCCACCAGCCCCACATCCGCCAGCAGCTTCAGTTCAAATTTGATGTGCCGTTCTTCACCGGGAAAGCCGTCTTCGTGTTCGCGCGGCGCCTGGTGCCAGGGCTTGGCGAAGTTTTGGTTGCCGCGTCCGCCGCGCCCGCCGTGCGCGACCAGGAAGCGCTGGCCGGGCCGCGCCAGGTCCGCCATGGTGCGGCCGTGCTCATCCAATACCAGCGTGCCGACCGGCACTTGCAGCACCATGTCCACGCCGGAGTGGCCGGTGCAGTTCGAGCCTTCGCCGTGGCGCCCGCGTTCCGCCTTGAACTCGCGGTTATAGCGGTAGCGCAGCAAGGTATTGTCGTTCGGGTTGGCCTCGACGTAGATGCTGCCGCCGCTGCCCCCGTCTCCGCCGCTCGGTCCGCCGCGCGGGACGAACTTCTCCCTGCGGAACGCCACGCAGCCGTTGCCGCCATCGCCCGCTTTTACCAGGATTTTTGCTTCATCAACGAACACTGCGATCAACCTCAAGAATTCTTACGCTGCGACACATTGGATGCGCGCAGCCGCTAGATAGAAACGAATGCGTAAACCAAGGGCGCGCAGAAACTTTGCGCGTAAAACTTCGCACCTACAAAAAAAGAGCGGCCCTGATTTGCCAGGACCGCTGGGAAAAATCGGACAAAGCATACAGCCTATGTGCCAGAACGCGCGCTAGTTGACGCTGGCCCTGTGCTCCGACTTGGAGTCATGCGCGGCCGGCCTTGCGTGCTCGGCCTTGCCATGCGCCGCGGCATGCACTGGAGCCTCCACCGGCGCGTCATGCGGCACAACGCTGATGTGCCGCCCATGCCGTCCGCGGTCGGTAAACTTCACGTAGCCGGTCACCAGCGCGTACAGCGTGTCGTCCTTGCCCTGGCCGACGTTTTCGCCCGCGCGATGCCGCGTGCCGCGTTGCCGGATCAGGATGGTGCCGGCATTGACCAGCTGCCCGCCGAAGCGCTTCACGCCCAGCCGCTGCCCGTGCGAATCGCGGCCGTTTGTCGAGGAGCCGCCGCCTTTTTTGTGTGCCATCGAACGATCCTTATTGAGAGGCTTTTATGGCCTTTAGAGAGTTTGCTGCGGCTGGTAAAGCCTGCAGAATGTGCCCGTTACCGCTCGTTGCAGGCTGGTAAGGCCGGCAAGATGTTACGCTTACAGCTTGATTTCGCCGACCTTCACCGCGGTATAGTTCTGGCGGTGGCCGCGGCGGATCTTGTACTGATTGGTCTTCTTGAACTTGAGCACGATCACCTTTTTGGCGCGATCCTGCGCCACGATGGTGCCCGTCACGCTGGCTTTGCCGGCGTCGTCGCCGTGCAGAATCTTCTTATCGCCATTGTGCACCGCCAGCACGGAGCCGAAGGTGACACTTTCGCCGACTTTGCCGTCGACGCGTTCAATCCGAATCGTGTCGCCCGGCGCGACGCGGTACTGCTTTCCACCGGTCTTAATGACTGCGTACATCATTCCTCCAAAGCTAAAGACAAACACCAAGTATAGAGGTGAGCCGGGTAGCCCGTCAATGGCCGTTGTAGCGGCGGCCTCCCGAGGCGGGCAGCCTTTGCCGTTGCAGCGCCCGTCTCCCGCGCGCCATTTGTCATCCCGAACGTACAGTCTGTCATCCCGAGCGCAGCGAGGGATCCGCCGTTCGCTAGCCTTGCCGTTCGCGTTCTGCCTGCCACCAGTGAAACCGGGGAGGGGGTCGCCGTTGCCGTTATAGTGGCCGCCTTCGGCTTGCCCCGATCTTCGAGAGGAGGCAGGCGCTTTTGCCTTTCTCTCGCTTCTCGAGCTTCTTGAGGCAATTTGTAAATCGCTGAAAACAAAGACCGAGCAGCAGGCGCTGAGGTGCACGGTACGGCAATTTGTATCGTTATCAAAGCAAAGGGTTTGCGCGGGGAGCAATTCATATCGTTATCAAAACAAAGGGGCAAAATTTGGGCGTTTGGTGGAAGCAAAAATTCAGGTGACTTCGCCAGAAAGTGGGGCGGGAAGGCCGGGCGGGCGTGAATTCTGGAACTCACGTGGTATGTTGGCGTGGAATTGGTTTTATGTCAATGGACGTAACGCTCCAGTACTGCTAGGCGGGCGTGGGGCACGAATCCGGCGGGAACAGCTTCGACGAATGGTTGGTTCGCAGGTGAGCTTGCGTTGGGTGCACAGGCAGGAGTGCCTGTGCTACTAGAAGCAACACCGGGGACGCCATCGCCGTTGTAGTGGCCGCCTTCTGAGGCGGTCGCCTTTGGCTCGGCCGGTTGCTGCGGCGTACGTTGCCGCACGTGATTCGCACGGACGACGAATGCGCGCGCCTCACCGCCGAACTGCTGCGCCCCAACTAGCTGGAAACCAGACGAAATGGAGAACGCCAGCCCGGAAGAGCAGGAACTGGCGGAGTTGCTCACCGTGCTAATCGGCGATTATGAAGAACGGCGGTATCCCATTGCCAAGGCCAGTCCGCAGCAGACCTGCAACATTTGATGGCGGCCCGCAATCTTACGCAGAAAGATCTTTGGAAACTGTTTGGCTCCAAAGGGATCGCCTCCAAGGTCTTCCATGGCAAGCGGGCTATCAGCAAGACCCAGGCGAAAAAGCTGGGGGCGTTTGTTCACGTCAGCGTGGAATTGTTCATTTAGAGGCGAACGTCTCGTCTAGCGATCGAGCGGCTGGCGCGGAGGCAGATACGCCTTCCTCAATTTGACGACAAACGTGAGGACAATCGCCATGTTCAGTACCCCCACCAATACAAAGAGTTGATGGGGCAATTTGGTGGCGCGTGGAATGGCTATCAGCATTGCGATGAAGTACAAGCCCGCCGCGGTCCAAAGCGCTCGAAGGTTCCTCGCCTTGGGGCCGGTCGTGGCTTCCGCTGTTTCGGGTAGCGCTGCGGTTTGGGCTGAGTTTCGCGTTCGTTTGTAGATTTTCACCAATGTCGTAGCGACGGTCGCCAGTATCGCCGCATTAAGACACGCGCCGAGAATCACGATCTGGTAGGGAAGCTGTCCAAAATAGCGCAACCCATTCAATAGAATTAAAAGATACACGCCACCGCCAAACCACAGCATGCGAATTTTGCGCCGGTCACCTTCGGTTGCGGACATTGAGTTGTCGCCTTTGCGTGCCTGTGGGCGTGTACCAAACCATTTTAATGATGGACTTTCGATGCTCATGGCGGAACTGGCAGAAGGTTCAGGTGTATTTAAGACATCAATTCGCCGTACGCTACACTTTGACCGGGAACTGGCGTTGAAAGTCGTTCCGGAAGGGTTGACCGACAGTGTGCTTGCAAAGGACAGAGTTAAAAGAAAGACCCAGGCTCAAAAGGCCGAGCCTGGGGCACCCAGAAGCATTCCTGAGGGCTACGCCCGGGCCACCCGCCGGGGCCGCTGAATTCAGATGATGTCGCTTTGTTCCAAGAGCGATTGCAGTTGCTGCCCGTCGATCAGTTCTATAGGGAGAGAACGAGCAAAATCCCTGGCCTGATTCGTAAAGGTGGATGTAGTGACAAAAATGCCTTTCACCGCGCTCCCATCGGCCACAACGGCCCCGTAAAACTCCCGAATCATGGGAGCCCCAATTTGCGTTGCGACATCGAATCTTTTGCATTGAATTAGATATCGTCCTCCGACAAATGGTTTATCTAGGCTCGCGACGATGTCGACGCCCCCGTCCCCGGTGGTTTTAGTTATTTCAGACCTAAAGCCCATTCTCCCCAGCATTGCGCTAACGACTTTCTCGAAATCGACACCGGATAACTCACATAGATTCGCAAAATCAGGTAAAGATCCGACTGGTCGAGGTCCTAACCCGAATGCTGCTAACATTTCACGACACTCTTCAACCCCGACTTTGCTTTGGCCCAGACGGCTGAAGCGAAGGATTAAGTTAGCGACGTGGTTCGGGGTTCCTCCAGCAACTTCCGCAATTAGTCGAATTGCTTCGTCGTCTATCGCTAATCCGTTCTGGTCAGCCAGTGCGCTCGTTAGCTGCTCTAGTTCTTCGAGGTGATATCTTCGTGTAGTCAAGCGCAACGACAGGCATCGTAATAATTCAGGGCGTATCGAAGATTCCGCAGGAGCCGTAGCGACCAGGGTAAAGCGGTTTAACGGGAACGCAAAAGGCCTTCGGTGTGAGCCTTGGCCAATAATGAGGTTCATACTAAATTGCTCAAGAGCGTGGACTAGCACATCCAGGACTTGCTCTTTCAAATCCTGGACATTCAGGAGAACTAACACAGATCCTGGTTCCATTGCGGTGAGTATCGCGGCCAGGTCAGGTGCTCTTCTAAGGCTTCTGCATTCAGATTCACGCAGGTTCGCACCGTAGTCCTTGGCGAAAGCCCGAGCTATCGTGCGCTTCCCCATCCCGTCAGAGCCAGCAAGCAAGATATGTTCCGGACTCGTAGATTTTCCCCTGTAAAAATCCGCATAGGCTTTGAGTTTGTTTAGCAGCTCAATTTGGCCAAACAATCTGTCGAGGCCCGGAAGGTTGCTTGTAGCGATTGCAGTCGGATCGTCCGAGTTGAGGTGTTGCGGGGGAATTTTATCCTGTGCCGGATTCATGTGTACGTAATTGGTAGCACGTTTTATGTAACTCCGGCAACGAGTCGAAGTGGCGTTCGTAGGCCGCACGACGGCGGCCTAGATCATGAGACTCGCGAATTTAGGAACCCATGAAGAACACCCGTCCACACGTCCGGCTGTGGTTTCCAGAACTCAAACAACATAAATAGTTCGGCGCACACTTCTTCGACAATCGTTTCTATGGTCGGTTCGATTATCCCTAGCGAGACCGTTTTTACCCACTGGCTTTCGTTCTCATGAGATATTCTTCCGGACATGGTGACTGCCCGCAGCTGATCAGATGCAGTGAGCCTTCGGCCCCGAAGACCCTGATGAACAATCTGCATGCGGATTTCGGTCTCAGCTGGTAGGTCCAGAGCCTGATATAAATTGGCGCAGTGAAGGAGCGACTCCGCAACCCTCCAGATCCGCGTGTCAAAATAGAGGGACGTTCCAGGTTTGACCCGTTCGTCCGAGTCCTCCTCGAACCTCCTGAGAAAGTAGAAATACCCGCGCTTATCTAAAGACCAGAAATCGAACCTATCGATGAAGGTTGTCGTCCTTATCGCTGCACGAATGCCATCGCTAACAGGTTTAGGCGATAGTTCCGGCTTTGTAAGGACTACTCCAATTGGCCAGCCCGTATTACGGCAGACCGCCTTTTGAGCTGCGAGCAGTAACTGCTCGTGAGACCACGCAGCATCGTGAACGATTGGATGATGGGCAACCTCAATATAGGAGTGTTCCGGGTCCGTCATATCCGCTTCCTGCTTTTGACCAATTCATCGAACGCGATGGCTCTTTGTTTTTCGGACCATTCCCGGAATTGGGCATCAGACGTGGCATTTGGAGATGCGGCAATTCCCGGCGGAAGTGACAAGCCCATTTCAGTAAAAAGCGACCGAAGCTGATTGAGTACTTCGGCTTGGCGCCTACCCACCGCCACTTTGAGCAGAGTCCTAAATTGAACAGGACCGGCGATGATTACTGTCTTCGCCGCGACATCACGAATGTATATCGCTCCCTCCTTAAGAATTAGTTTTCCATCCCGTCCCTTAAACTCCCGTCCGCAAAATAGAGGGCTATCGTCAAAACCTTGCACGGAAATGACCGGGTATACGATCGGAGTTACTTCTATTTTATGAACCTGTAATTCGACGCGTTGTCCTGACGCCAAGTATTTGTCAACGCACTGTGAGAGGCGCGTGGTTTCATAGGAACCTGACACGGTGGCATTCATTCCCGAGTCAGGCACAAGTTTCCCGCTCGCGTCTTCTTTGAACCCTATAACGATGTAGCCGCCGCCCGCGTTTGCCAAGCCTAGGATGTGTTTTATTAGCTTCGCGCCGAAATCGTCGTCCTGATCAAATGTTATTCCACTCTTGTATTCCGCCGTCGCAGTTTCTTCCGGGTATTGCGCCAGAGTCGTCAAGAATCGCTGTTTTTCAGGATCCATAGCTGCTCAAGGGTGCTTAAAAAACGTGGTTCTCGTCAAGTTTTGTGGTCTCTGCGTCGTTCGTGGCCTCCGAGTAACTCTTCGTCTTTCTAGTAGCACAGGCACTCTTGCCTGTGGACCCAACGCAACCTCACCTGCGAACCACCCCTTCGTCGAAGCCGCTCCATCGCATTCATGCGCCAGCCCCGCCTAGCAGTACTGGAGCGTTACGTCCATTGACATAAAACCAATTCCACGCCAACATAGCACGTGAAGTTCAGAATTCACGCCCGGCCTGCCTTCCCGATCCACTTCCCGGCGAAATCACACAAAGTTTTGCTCCCGGCAAACGCCCAAATTTTGCCCCTTTGTTTTGATAACGATATGCATTGCTCCCCGCGCAAACCCTCTGCTTTGATAACGATACAAATTGCCCTACCGTGTACCCCTTCACCCATTCCTCCCTCTTCGTTTTCAATCACTTACGAATTGCCCCAAGAAACTCGAGAAGCACGAAACTGTGCCGCGCCTACGGCGCTCAACGTTCCCGGGTCCGCCCACCCAGGCCTTGCGGCCTGGGCTAGCTTATGCCGCGCCTGCGGCGCTGGGTTGCGTGCCGGGTACCGCGTCGGCGTGCGAAAGCTACAGCATGAACCTTATCGACAGAGTTGGTTGTGACGCTCTAACCTGAGACGTTCTCGACGATATTCTTCGGCACGTTGGGCCCTCCTCAATCTAGCTGTCCGCGCAGCAAATGCTTCAACGGCAACGAAAACTGAATCGGGCAGAAAGAAGTACCTATGCGAAATTTGATCGGTATTCGTTCGTTGCTGTTCTCTGTGTTGTTGTTCTCTCTGCTGTTGCTGGCCATGCCAGCGGCGTCGTTTGGTCAATTTGGTATTTCGGTTACGCTGGCGCCACCGGCGCTGCCTGTGTACGAGCAGCCCATCTGCCCTACGGACGGTTATCTGTGGACTCCGGGATATTGGGGTTACGGCGATGATGGTTATTACTGGGTTTCCGGCGACTGGATTCAACCGCCGGAGGTTGGCTTCCTGTGGACGCCCGGATATTGGGGCTGGGGCGGGAACGCGTATGCGTTTCACGAAGGATATTGGGGACAGAATGTCGGCTTCTACGGCGGAATTAATTATGGGTTCGGTTACGGCGGCAACGGCTATGAGGGCGGTCGCTGGGACGGTGGACACTTTTCGTACAACACGTCGGTGAATCGCGTGAACACCAGCATCATTCACAACACGTACAACACGCGGGTGGTGGAGAGCAATACGCGGGTTAGCTTCAACGGAGGCACCGGTGGAGTCGAGGCCCGAGCGACCTCGCAGCAAGAAGCTGCGGCGAACGAGCGGCACATTGCTCCCGTGGCGGCGCAAACTGCGCATGTGGCAGCAGCGCGATCAAATCCGGAACTGCGCGCTTCCGCGAATAATGGCCATCCCTCCGCAGAGGCGGTAGCCAAGTCCGAAACCGCAGCCAAACCTGAAGCGGCGAACGAGCGTGCAGCTGCGCCGGCCGCCAAAGAAACCGAAAAAGAACGCGGAGAGAGCAACGTGAAGCCGGAAGAAAAGTCCGCGGTAGCAGCGAAGCCCGCGACGCACGCGAGCGAGATCACCGAGCACAAGGCGACGACGCCAAACACGGGCAACGCCAAGACGGATCAAAAATACCAAAAGCAGCAGAACACCATGGTGGCCAAACAGAACGCGGATCACCAGAAGCTAGCGCAGCAGCAGGAAAGAGAGCACCAGCAATTGACGAAGAGCAACGCCAGCGAAGCTCAGAAACAGCAAGTGGAGCAGAAGCATCAACAACAGACACAGCAGCTCGAACAGAAGCACACGGCGCAAACACAAAAGGCGCAAACCCGTCAGCAACCGGCGACCGCCAGGTCAGCGCAATCCAAGCCGGAGGAGGGTCGTCCGCACTAAGGACGCGTGGCCCAAATCGGAAGTGCAATTTGCAAGAGCTGGGCGCGGGCCGCCCGGCTTTTGCTTTTGGTGGGCGCCAAAGATTCCAGTTTGTCCCAGGTGTTAAGCCGGCGCGGTGGTTGGTTGACTTGGGGCGAGTGGGCGACAATACTGATTGGCCCGGCGAGAAATTTTTTACCGAGTAGGTTGCGGGCGAGCTGGTAACGCATTTGGTTTGCTTGGGGCCCCGACTTGGCTGAAACCCCTGCGATGATTGGGACGATTGTTTCGCATTACCGCATCCTGCGCGTGCTGGGCGGCGGCGGGATGGGTGTGGTGTATGAGGCCGAGGACAGCAACCTTGGCCGGCACGTGGCGTTGAAATTCCTTCCGGAAGAGTTGAGCGACAATGCGCAGGCGCTGGAACGGTTTCAGCGGGAGGCGCGCGCGGCGTCGGCGCTGAACCATCCCAACATTTGTACGATTCACGAGATCAGCGAGTATGGCGGGCGGCCGTTTATTGTGATGGAGCTGCTGGAAGGGCACACGCTGAAGCATGAGATCGCGGGGAATCCCATTGCGCTGGAGCGGCTGGTGGAGCTGGCGATTCAACTGGCGGATGCGCTGGATGCGGCACATCAGAAAGGGATCATTCACCGGGACATCAAGCCGACGAATTTGTTTGTCACGAATCGTGGGCAGGCGAAGATTCTGGATTTTGGAATCGCGAAGTTGACGGGTGCGTCGCCGGCGGGGGATGAGACGGTGACGCGGACGCCGAGCGGGACGGGATTTGTTTCGGAGGAGCACCTGACGACGCCGGGGACGGCGCTGGGGACGGTGGCGTATATGTCGCCGGAGCAGGTGTTGGGACGAGCACTGGACGCGCGGACGGATCTGTTTTCGTTTGGCGTGGTGCTGTATGAGATGGCGACGGGAGTGTTGCCGTTTCGCGGGCAATCGGCGGCGGGGATTTACGATGCGGTGTTGCACAACGAGCCGACGGCACCGGTGCGGTTGAATCCGGACGTGCCGGCGGAGCTGGAACGGATTGTGCTGAAAGGGCTGGAGAAGGATCGGGAGTTGCGGTACCAGACGGCGAGCGAGCTGCAGGCGGATTTGAAGCGGTTGCGGCGCGATACGCAAACGGGACAGACGGCGAAGGCGACGGGAAGTTTTTCTGTGGAGGGGAGCCAGCGGGCGCTGGGGCGCGGATGGCGATGGTATGCGGCGGGCGGTGTGATCGCGGCGCTGGTGGCGATTGCGTTGGCGTTTGCGGGATGGAAGTTTTGGGCGGCGTCCGGGAGTTTGCGGAAATTGCCGCTGGTGACGAATGCGCGGATTACGAGGTTGACGACGGTGGGAACGGCGCGAGCGGCGGGGGTGTCACCGGACGGGCGATATTTTGCGTACGTGGCGCACGATGCGGGGCAGGACAGCTTGTGGGTGCGGCAAGTGGATACGAACAGCGCGCAGCAGCTAGTACCGCCGACGAACCATGCGGCGCTGAACAAGCCGGCGTTTTCTCCGGATGGCAATTTGATTTATTTTGTGCAGCGCGGGGTGGGGGACAGCTCGGCACAACTGGAAGCGGTGTCGCTATTGGGCGGAACGCCGCGAAAAATCGCGGGGAGCCTCTTTCAATTTACGGTATCGCCGGACGGCGGCAAGATTGCGTTTCTGCGGACGGTGACGGAGACGGAAAAGGTGCAGCTGATCACCGTGGACGCGAACGGGTCGCACGAAGAGGTGGTCCGCGAGGTTGTGGAACCGCGCTTTTTGCCGGCATGGTCGCCGGATGGAAAGAGTATTGCGATGACGGAGTTGGTGGAAAGCGACCCGGCGGGGTTGCGTACGCGAATCGAGATTGTGGATTTGGCGAAACGGACGTCGACGTTCTTGCCAGCGAAGTGGCGGGGGGCGCGGTCGATCAGCTGGGTGCCGGATGGGAAGGGGCTGGTATTGGCGGCGCAGGAACGTCGCGGGAGCCCATTCCAACTATGGTATGTGCCGCTAGGAAACGGCGAACGGCAACGGATAACGAACGATCTGGACGATTACACGACGGCAAGCGTCTCCGCGGATGGCAGCGCGATTGTGGCGGTGCAGAGCGAGACGAATGCGAGCATCTGGGTGGCGCCGGCGGAGGCGTTGGATAAATTCGAGCAGGCGACGCACGGGCGCGGAGATGGGCTGAATGGAATGGCGTTTGCGTCGACGGATGAAGTGGTGTTCACGTCGAACGATTCGGGTACGTGGGAGCTTTCGCGGATAAAGCTTGGCGGGGGCGCGGCGGAGGTGATTTCCGGGGAAGCGCAATATCATAGCACGCCGGTGGTGTGCGATGCGGGGCGGTCGATCGTGTACCTTTCGGATGAAGGCGGCGTGAATCATTTGTGGAAGTCGGACGCGGATGGAAAAAATGCGGCGCGTTTGACGAATCTGGGCGGGGAGGTGGCGCCGCAATGCCCGCGCAAAGGGCGCTGGGTGATATTTTTGAGCGAGCAGCAAAGTTGCGGACAAGGGGATGTGTGCAAAGTCTCGCTGGATGGGGGCGCGGCGAGCGAAGTGGTGGCGCAGCAGTTGCGGTCGGCGCGGCTGGATGCAGAAGGGAAGCGAATATTTTTTATAAAGAATGAACAGGGGAAGTATAAAGGCGGAGTGATTGATTTGGAGAAGGCGGGCGCGGCGACGTTTCTGGAGTTGCCGCCGGCGTTGACGTCGACGGTGGAACCTTCGTGGATTCCGGGGAAGGATGAAGTGTCGTACGTGGAGACGCAATCGGCGGTGCAGAATTTGTGGGCGTTGCCGGTGGATGGGAAGAAGGCGCCGTATCAACTGACGCATTTTGCGAGCGGGAGTATTTTTTCCGTGGCGTGGGCTCCGGACGGGAAGCGGGTGGCGGTGTCGCGCGGGAGTACGACTAGCGATGTGACGCTGTTTCAGCGGGGGAAGTGAGAGCGTGGTGGCTTGCCGTGCGCGCGTACCGATCGAGTATTTTTCCACATGGATGTTTACGCAGTTTCCCGATTATTTGCGGGTGGGGCCGTGGCGGGTGCATCCGCATTGACACGGGAAGAATCGGGAGAGCGTAGAGATTCGTACAGGGAAGGAGGATTTTGTGAAGATCTGGGTGGCGATGATGGTGGTGCTGGGATTGGTGGCGGGGAATGCGAAGAGTGTGGCGGCGCAAGGCGATGCGGCGCAGGGTGCGGGTGGACCGATGAAGGTGGGCATCGTGGGGATGGTGCACGGGCACATCGAGGGATTTCTGAACAAGAGCAACTTGACGCCGGCGGGCGGGATTTTAAGCAGGCCGGATGTGGAGTTGGTGGGCGTGGTGGAGAGCGACGAGAAGCTGTTCGATACGTACGCAAGTAGATATCACCTGGCGGCTAGCTTGCGATTCGGCAGTATCGCGGAGATGGTGGAACACGCGCGTCCGCGGGTGATTCTGGCGTTTACGGCGACGAGCGAACACCGGCGCGTGGTGGAAGAGAGTGCGGCGTTGGGCGTACACGTGATGGTGGAGAAGCCGCTGGCCACGAGTTACGCGGACGCGTTGGCCATCGCGGCGGCGGCGAAGAAGCACAACGTGCATGTGCTGGTGGACCTCGAGACGACGTGGTACGCAAGCACGGCGGAGGCTTTTCGCTTGCTGCAGGATGGTGCGCTGGGTCCGATCCTGAAGACCGTGGTGCGCGACGGGCATGCGGGGCCGAAACAGATTGGCGTGCAGCCGGAGTTTCTCGCTTGGCTGACCGACCCTGTGCAGAACGGCGCCGGCGCGCTTTTCGACTTTGGCTGTTACGGCGCAAACCTGATGACCGCGCTGCTGCACGGAGAGAAGCCGCTCTCCGTGATGGCGGTGACCAAGCACATCCAGCCGGAGTTGTATCCCAACGTGGACGATGAAGCGGAAATTATTCTGAACTACAAAAATGCCGTGTCCATCATTCAGGCTTCGTGGAACTGGCCGTTTGGCGTGAAACAGATGGATGTGTATGGGCGAACCGGATACGCCAAGACCATCGATCCGGTGCAGGTGGAAGTGCGCAAAGCGAAAGAAGCGGCGGCGCAAACGGTGGAAGGCGCGGCGTTGCGCGCGCCGTATGACGATCCACTGCACTACATGGCCGCCGTGTTGAAGGGCGAGATTTCCGAGGATGACAGCTTGTCGTCACTGAAAACCAATGTAACGGTAATGGAGATTCTGGATGCGGCGCGACAAT
>Ga0302325_10022391_pt1 | contig 13222 bp, 13 predicted proteins | sample Palsa_T0_2_FD_201948 | JGI IMG/M metagenome (GOLD analysis project Ga0302325, IMG submission 201948) | Peat permafrost microbial communities from Stordalen Mire near Abisko, Sweden - Palsa_T0_2 | ecosystem: Environmental > Terrestrial > Soil > Palsa > Peat permafrost | place: Sweden: Abisko... | reverse complement strand
ACCTTCCCGCCGGTTCGCAACATCGCGAAGGCATCGGTCACCGGACACGCCACGAACATCATCGCGGGTTTGGCCGTCTCGATGCAGGCAACGGCGCTTCCGGCACTCACTATCGTCGTCGGTATCCTCGTTGCCAACGGCTTCGCCGGATTGTACGGCGTGGGTATCGCCGTCATGGCGATGCTTTCGATGGCCGGCATCATCGTGGCAATCGACTCGTTCGGGCCGATCACCGACAATGCCGGCGGCATCGCCGAAATGGCCGAGATGCCCGAATCCGTGCGCGCCGTCACCGATCCTCTCGACGCGGTCGGCAACACCACAAAAGCGGTCACCAAAGGCTATGCGATCGGTTCGGCCGGCCTCGCGGCGGTCGTGCTGTTCGCGTCGTTCTTGCAAGAGCTGTCGGACCGGTGTCACATGACCTCGACCGCGTATTGCAACACGGCCGATCCGAGTGCGTTTAGCTCGTTCTTCAATATCGGCGATCCTTACGTGTTGACGGGCCTGCTCATCGGCGGACTCTGCCCGTACTTGTTCGCATCGCTTTCGATGGAATCGGTCGGACGGGCGGCGGGCAAAGTCGTCGAAGAGGTTCGCCGTCAGTTCCGCGAGATGCCCGGCATCATGGACGGCACGCAAAAGCCCGATTACGGCACGACCGTCGACATCGTCACGACGGCCGCGCTCAAAGAGATGATTCTGCCGGCGCTCATCCCGATCGCGGTACCGATCGCCATCGTCGCGCTTTCCTACGTGCTGCCGAACTTTGGCGGCGCCAAGATGATGGGCGGCGCGCTCGTCGGCACGATCGTCACCGGCCTCTTCCTCGCACTCGCGATGACGAGCGGCGGCGGCGCGTGGGACAACGCGAAGAAGTTCATCGAAGACGGCAACTACGGCGGCAAGGGTTCGTCCGCACACGCGGCTGCCGTGACCGGCGACACGGTCGGCGACCCGTACAAAGATACGGCAGGCCCGGCCATCAATCCGATGATCAAGGTGTTCAACATCGTGGCACTGCTGCTCGTCGGGTTCCTCGTGCACTAATACGCATCTCACGAGAAAAAACGGGCCGCTTCATGCGGCCCGTTTTTTCTTGCTAGCGTCCGCCGCCGCCGGCTCCCCCGGAGCCTCCGCTGCCGCTGGGACCGGCACCGCCGGAGCTTCCGCCCCCGTTCGCACCGGACGCACCGCCGCTGCTGGCTGAACCGGTTCCATTTGCGCCCGATCCGTTCGCACCGGTTCCGTTTGCACCAGACCCGCTTGCACCCGGACCGTTCGCGTTGGACCCGTTCGCGCTTTGCGCGTTGCCGCTTTGCGCGTTGCCACTCTGTCCGTTCGCGTTTTGACCGTTCGCGCCGGATCCGTTTGCGTTCGTGCCGTTCAAACTTTGGGCGTTGCCGCTTTGGCCGTCCGCGTTTTGCGAGTTCGAACCGTCATTTGCGTCTCCATTGCCGGCCCGCGGACCCGACTGATCGGGATATCCATTCTGATCGCCGTTCACGTTGCCGGAGGTTGACGACCCGCCTGCGGAGCCGCCATTCGCGGACGAACCGCCGTTCGCCGACGAACCGCCATTCGCGGACGCGCCGCCGTTCGCGATGCCGCCGCCGCCACCCGATTGCATCGCGTTGCTGCTGCGCCCTTGCTCGTTCGAAGCGGACGAGTACCCGCTTGAGGGGTCATCGCCCGAGTTGCCTGCGGCTCCGGCCTCCCACGCGCTGTGGAAGATCGCGCCGAGGACGAGAATCACGACGATCGCAAGCGTCCCGACGATTCCGCGATGCCGGTTCGCATAGATTGCCGCCACCCGCCAAGCCGGCGGATCCTTGGCGGGCAAGGTCTCTGCTCCCGGCGGCGTCCATATTTTCTCCGGCCGCGCCGGATCCGCCGGCGACGTCCCAAGACTCGTTCTGTTGTCTTCCATAGCTGCGGTTGTACCCATCGGGGCGCGCCCCCTATCCGGCACGCAAGCTCGGAGAAACCCGCAGGCGCCTGCTCGCGCGGCCTACGCGGCTTTCGGCGGCCGGTCGCAATTCGAGGCGGCCGGCGCTACGGCGAAGCGCGCGTTGACCCAAGCGCGAACGGCATCGAGCGATGCCGGCAACACCCCGACATGCCTGGCGGCAGGGACGACGTCGTAGGTGAGCGGGGCTCCTCGCGCACAAAGTTCGCGAGCGAGCGCGTCGCTCGCGGCCGGCGGAACGAATTCGTCGGCGGTTCCCTGCACGAGCAACGCCGGAATCGTGATCTCCAGAATGCCCGGCTCGTTCTGGGCGGCCGCGTGGAGCAATGGTGCGAGGTCGGCGTGCTGGGCGAACGCATCGAAGGGGACGATCGCTGCCCACTCCTGGTCAAGGAGTACGTCGATCGCGCAGCGTTTATCCAGTTGCGCCGTAAGACGTGCCATGCGCTGCGCCCAAAGTTGTTCCGGATGCACGGACGGATAGGTCGCCGCGTAGCCGCGAATCAAAAGCGCCGCGAAAACGAAATCGGGATCCGGCGTCACCTCGTGCGGCAGCTGCGCGAGCCACGAGCTAAAGTGCGAACCGGGCGCGTAGGCGACCACGCCGAGCGCGGTAAGTTCGGGCGCCCACGCTGCGGCGCGCGCCGCCGCGAACAATGCAGCGTGACCTCCTTGCGAGTGGCCCATGATGACGTAGCGCGTACCGATCGAGCCATCGAGTTGACGTGCGGCGCGGACGATATCGATCGTATCGCGCGCCTCCGCCTCGCCGACGAGATACGGATGGACGCCCGGCGTTCCGTTGCCCTCATAATCCGTTTGCACGACCGCGTATCCATGCGCGGCGTAGTCGTCGAGCAACGTTTCGGCCACGTAGAGATACGAGTGTTCGGCGCCGCTCGGAGCGTCGAGTGAGGGCGCGCACTCCATCGCGTCGCCGGTCGTTCCGTGCGCCCAGGTGATGATGGGCCATCCGCCCGCTGGGGGCGTCCCCTTCGGAACCGACACGACGCCGGAGACCGCGACGTCGCGCCCATCGGGCGTCGTCGTTCGGTACAGCACGAGTTCGCTGCGCGCGGCACTCGGAAGCACGGCACTGCCGCCCTCCGCGCGGGCCCATATCAAGTCGCCGTGAACGCCGGCACCGAGCGGCAGACCATCGTAGAACGCGGGCCCATCCGGGCCGGGTGCGGCAGACTCGGCGAGGAGCGCGCCGCTGCTCAGGAGGATGGCGACGGCCACGAAGAGCTTCACGAACGCGATGTGCCAGGAACTCATCACGATCGCCTGCTTCGTCGTGGACGTTTCGGCTACGTGGCGATCGTAGAATGTCGGCATGCAAAACACAGCCACTAGCATCCTCGCGTCGCGAGAGCGCGACGTTACGCGGCTCGCGAGCGAGCTAAGCCATCTTCTCAAAGCAGCCGGCGACAATTCGTTTCTGATCGTATCGGCGGGCGCACCGTACGTGCAGTTCCTGGCGCTTCCCAAGCAGCAGGCCGTGTCCTTCGAAGCCGTGGGGAACGAGTATCTGCCGAAAAACCTGCGACTCGATGCGGAACGAAGTGCGGCACTCGTCGGCCTTGGGTTCCAAACGCCGGAGCAGACGGGCGCGAACTATTCGATGCAGCGGGGCCTCACGCAGGAGGCCGACTTCGACGCGCTCGCAGCGCTCGCCGTTCTCGTGCTCTTCGAAATCTATCGCTGCCCGATCGGGACCCCACTCGCCTACGAGCTCAATCTCGAATAGAGATCTCGGTGGGCACCGCATTCGGCGCTCGCTTACGCACGCTGTACGAGGAAGATGCCGGCCGCGATCGCGGCTAGGCCGCCGAGATCGCGTGCGCCCACGTGCTCGCCGAGCAACCACGCGCCCAAGAATAATCCGAAGATCGGCGTGAGGAAATAGAAGGCGCTCACGCGGCTCGCCTCGCCGTGCGTGAGGAGCCAGAACCACAGAAGCGATGCACCGACGCTGATCGCGAGCACGAGATACGCGAACGATGCAACCAACCGGACCGACCACACGACATGCGGGGCGCCTTCGAAAACGAGGGCAAGCGGAAGCAGCACCGCGGAAGCGGCGAGCAATTGCAGCGCCGTGAGCGCGCGCAGATCGAGATCTGCGCTGTAGCGCTTGAAGACGATCGTCCCGCACACGCTGCCGATGACTCCCACGATCGCAAGGCCGACGTCACCCGGGTTCGCCGTACCGGTTCCCGTGCGCACGATCATCACCGCTACGACCCCGCCGAAGCCGAGCAGCGTCCCGAAAAACTTGCCGGGCGTTAGCGGTTCGCGCAGCGCAAACGGCGCGACGAGCACGAGCAGCAGCGGATTGAGACTCGCTAAGATCGCACCCACGCCCGACGCGAGATGCCGCAATGCTTCGTACGTGCAGCCGAGATAGATCGCGTTGTTAAAGACGCCGATCGCGACGACGAGCAGCCACGTGCGCCCGGTCATTGGGAAGCGAGCCCCAAGAGCGCGAGCGATGACGAGCGCGATGAGGCCGGCAGTGGCGAACCGCACCACGAGGAACCACAGCGGCCCGGATTCGAGCACGCCGATCTTACTCGGTACGTACGCCGAAGCCCACAAGAATATGAAGAAAATGGCGGCGCCGGTCCCGACCGCACGTTCTCGACCTTCCGGCCTGCGATCAGCTATGACCCCCACCCCGTGGCGCTGCACGCGCTACCCCCCAGACAATGCTCGCCTCTACCACCGATATTCCGATCATCTAACCTTTCGGGTTTGCGCTCCGGGCGACGCGGCGACCTTGAACAGATCGGTGCCGGCCGACGCTGCGCATCAAAAACCCGGTCTGACGGGGAACCGATTCCACGCCGAACAAGTACGTGTGACCTCCGATGATGCACCCATTTCGCATGGCCACCTCTGCCTCGATGCTGTTGCTCGGCGTCGCGTCGCTGCTCGCGCGACCTTCGAATGCGTCGCTCGGACCCGGGTTGTATACGTTCGAACAAGCCCGAAGCGGAGCTCGTGAATACGCAGGTCACTGCGCGCGGTGCCATGGCGCAACGCTCGACGGAGCGCTCGGGAGCCCGCTACGCGGCGCAGCCTTCACCGATCTCGGGCGCGAGGGCAACCTCCACATCGGCGAGTTCTTTCACTTCATGATCACCGAAACGCCGGTCGGAGAAGGCGGAAGCCTCTCGCATCGCCAGTACGTCGAGATTCTCGCCTACATTCTGCACGAGAACGATTACAGGCCCGGCCCTTACCCACTAACCTTCAACGCCGCCCTCCACGCGAACGACCTCATCGCAGCTCAGGTACGACGCGGCACACCGTAGGGCATCCGACTCTTGCGGCGTCACGGGATCCCGCGGATCGAAAGTGTCACCGATGCGGACGCCCGCGATCATGTCCACCGACCCCTTCCTACTGCCGCGGCGTGATAAACGCTCGGGCCCGCGGTCCGTTGAAAACTGTTGCCCGTGTCGCCGGCAGACAGGAGATTATACACGCGAAAGTTGAGGACGGTCCCAAAAACACGCGAACCCGCATAGCGAAAGAAGACTCCGTTGCCATGTTAGCTTCCGCCGCATCCGCCACGGTTCGAGTGGACCGAGGGTCCCTTCCGTCGCCTCGTTTTGTGCCGGCGTTATGAACGCGGACGTCGTCGTGATCGGCGCCGGCGCCGCGGGCCTGGCCGCCGCGCGTAACCTTGCCGCGCGATCGGCCTCGGTGCTCGTTTTGGAAGCGCGAGATCGCCTCGGCGGCCGCGTGTGGACGCGACCTTCGGGACGTCCTGCGACGCCGGCCGAACTCGGCGCGGAGTTCATCCACGGACCGGCCGCACAAACGATGATGCTGCTCCGCGAAGCCGGCACCGCGTCGATCGACGCCGGCGGCGAGGGGTGGACGCGCGAGAACGGCGCGCTGCGACGCGAGGAGAGCGATTTCAGGATGGCCGCTAGGCTTTTCGAAGCGTCGCGAACAGGCGTTCCGGACGAGAGCGTCGACGCATTCTTGCGCCGTTACGAGCGCGATGAGACGACGCGTAAAATGGCGCACGCGGCGCGCGCTTTTGTCGAGGGATTCGATGCCGCGGATCCCGCGATCGCGAGTGCACAATCGATCGCGCTCGAGTGGCAATCGGGTGTCGATTCTACGACCGCGCGACCACTCGGCGGCTACGCTGCGATGTTCGAACGGCTGCACGATGCATGCACCGCGGCGGGCGTTCGCATCCGCCGCTCGACCGTCGTGCGGCGGATTTCATGGGTCCCCGGTTCCGTTGCGGTGGATGCGGTCGATCGTAGCGGGACGTCGCAGAGCGTGCACGCGAGAGCCGCGATCGTAACCCTCCCGGCCGGCGTCCTACGGCATGGCGGGGACGAAGCGGAGATCGTCTTCGAACCGAAACTGCCCGATGCGAAGCGGAACGCGCTGCACGCTATCGAGATGGGGCACGCAATCAAGGTCGCGCTCTCGTTTCGGAGCGCCTTTTGGGAGCGTATCGATAACGAGCGCTACCGCGACGCCGCGTTCTTCCGCAGCGACGGACCGCCGTTCGCTACATACTGGACGCAACTACCGGTGCGAAGCGAACTCATCGTTGCATGGTCCGGGGGGCCGAAAACGAGCGCGCTGCGCGGCGCTTCGGAGTCCGAACTCATCGAACGGGCACTCGAGGGCTTCGGGAAAATCCTTGGCACACCCGCGCTCGCGCGCGACGAGTTCGAAGGCGGCCTGATGCACGATTGGAGTCGCGATCCCTTTGCTCGCGGCGCGTACAGTTACGTTGCCGTCGGCGGAGGCGATGCCCGCGCGGCGCTCGGCAAGCCGCTTGAGGATACGCTGTTCTTCGCGGGTGAAGCGACATCGATAGACGGCCAGGGCGGCACGGTGAACGGAGCGCTCGAAACGGGCGAACGCGCCGCCGCACAGGCGGCGGCAGCGCTCGGCGCAAACCTGCGAGACGGGAGCAAATCGTAACCATGACCGCGTCCGTGTCACCAATCCTCGCTGCCTGGTCGAGCTTCTACGCCATGACCGGATCCTCGGCTGCGGCCCTCATCGGCTTGATGTTCGTCGTCATCACCTTGGTCACCGGGACCGAACGGCGGGGCAGAAACCCGGACGGCATCAAAACCTTCAGCACACCGACGGTCATGCATTTCGGCGCCGCGCTTTTCGTATCGGCCGTTCTCAATGCGCCGTGGGGATCGCTCGTGTACGCCGCGGTGTCGGTCGGACTCGCCGGCATCTACGGCGTCGCACTCGCCGTTCGCGTGATGCGGCGAACCAAGCGGCTGACGGAGTACACCCCGGACCTCGAGGATTGGGTGTGGTACACGATCCTTCCATTTGTCGCGTACGGGGCGATTTGCGCCGGCGCGATCGGTCTCGCCGTCGCCCCGAGGCAGGCACTGTTTGCGCTCGCCGGCGCGGTGCTGCTTCTGATCTTCATCGGCATTCGCAACGCATGGGACGTCGTGACGTTCCTCGCGATCGGACCCGGCAGCACTCCCGAACCCTGAGCCGGAGCGCATGTCGTCGCGACGTGCAAACTCGAACGCGGGCGTTACGGGCACAGATACGAAGGCGGTGCGCCGAGCGCATTCGTGAGATAGTCGAGATGCCTATTCGTCCAGTCGCCCGCCGCGTTGTCCCGCGGCGACGCGAGCGAACGGTGCGCGAAATCGCTTGGTTTCCACGCGGTATAGAGCGTTGCGAGATGGGCGTCCGCGCAGCGCAATGTCGCCGCATCGGCGGGATCCATCCGTACGAATGCCGCCATGATCGCTGCGATGTAGCGAATCGCGACGGCCGGCCGAGCGAGCGCTGCGCGACGTTCCGCCATGCCGAGGGGCGGCATGAGCCCCAGGTCCTCGACTTGTTTGGCGGCCGGATCGCCTTCGGAAAAGCGATGCTCGCGGTAGTGCACTTTCCCGGGGCCTGAGAACCGCGCCGCATAGAGGTACGTTCCCGTGCGCGGATCGGCGAGTGCTTCGTAGGCAATGGCGGCACCGATCGCGCGCCGGTCGATCGCGAATCGGCGTTCGGCGTCTTCGAAAGCGGGACGATAGCGGCGTAACCACAGCGCTACGCGTGCTCCAGCGGTCGGACCGGGCGGCGCATCCCCCAATTCGAAGGAGACGACACCGGGAGCCGCGCGGCCTACGTGCGCGGCAATCATCTCGACGACACGCCCGCCGAACGTCACCACCAGCGCGAGTGCGAGCAACGCGCCCACTCCAATGCCGGCGTAGCGCAGACCAGCGGCCCTCATGCTACGGTCGCTGCAAACGCTGACATCGAGCTCAGGATAGCACAGTACGTCGCTCGGATTCAGGGTTTCCCCTGATTGCGAGGAAGCGCATCACCCGGTACGATCAGCGAGACGCCGGCGGTTTCCCGCCGGGGGAAACTTTTGATTTGCAGGAGCCTGCCACCGTGCGTATGATGTCGACTTCAGCCCGCGGCTTCGCCGCCTTAGCGCTCATCTTTGCGTTCGTTTCCGGTTGCAGCAGCAACCCCGTCACGCTGACGCCGCAACCGGCAGCGCCAACGAATCCGGGAGCGACGCCGACGGCGACCGCGCAGCCCACCGCGACGCCGGCGAAGACGGCTTCGCCCGGACCCACGCCGACCGCGACGGCGGGATCCGCCGCCGCGAAAATCGTCGCGGCGCTTACGGATGCGCAGAGCTACTACGCGAACTTGCCTACGACCACTCCTTTGAGCGAGCTCCAAGCGACCGCCAAGCACATGGTCTCGTCCGGTAATTTCACCGCCGCGGTCGTGGGTCCGGGCGGCATCACGGGCACGTTCCCGGGCGGACAACAAGCCGCGCTGTTCGCCGACCGCCGCGAGGAGCTGGATCCGTCCGCGAGCGCAACCGCGAGCGCGAGAAGGCCGGCGGTGATTCGCATGCAGTCGCCGGGCGGCATTTCCGGCGCTTCGACGTCACACGAAATCGCCTACTTCATCAACACGACGGACTACAGCGGCGCCTTCACGCCGTCGCGGCAGGTCGACCTCGCGGGCGCCTGGCCGATGGGCTACGGTTCCGCCCTCTCGAGCACGTACGAAGCGGACGCTATCCCGGTGACGCTCGAGAATATCATCGCGCTCGGGACGAACCATCCGGTCGATTACCTTTCGCTCGGTACGCACGGGATGGTCGCGCTCGTCGGGGCACAGCAGACGCCGACATACATCAACCAATCCGATACAAAGATCAACGCGACGACGATCGCAACGTACCTCCCGGACATCATGGCCCACAATATTTTCCACTCGGTTATGCTCATTCGCCCGAACGGTCAACATACGGTTCAGTTTACGTTGCCGGAACTCGCGTTCACGCCTGCGTGGGTCACCGCGCACGTGCATTTCAATCCGGGCGCCTACTTCGACAACGAATCGTGCTACGGGCAAAATCCGATGATCTCTTCCGCGGTGACGGCAGTGTACGCCGCCGCCGGCGTCGCGCAGTATTCCGGCTGGACGTACCCTGTTGACGGCAACGACGCCGACGAAAGCGATTCGTTCCTAGCCGACCGGCTGCTCGGCGAACCATCGTCCGCACTCGCCGCATATGTCTCCCAGCGCTCACCGTTGCAGCGCCCCTTTGACCTGCCCGACATTCTCTCGGCGATGGCGTCGGAAACGCGAAACGGGGGCGTCGGCAACGCCGGAAATCCATATACGTACTCGCCGCCTACGGTCTATTCACCGACGAGCGCGTGGCCCGCGAGCATCCTCGTCACCACGGGGAGCGGTACGATCACGGACGACATCATATTCCCTTCGATCGCTACCTTGACGGTTTCGGAAGGTACCCCGACGAGCACGCTGCGCATCGATGGCGAGTTTCCGGTTGCGACCGGCAAGGTGATGTTCACCCCGCCGGGCGGTTCTGCGATTGCACTCACCATCGATTCATGGAGCGCGACCGACCTCATCGTCGATTTACCGGACGCTTCATCCGGCGGCGTCGCCGGCAACGTTACGGTCGTCGGCCCGACCGGTCTCGTGAGCCCGGTCGTTCCGCTTACCTCCTGGAGCGGCACGTTCATCTACAAAGAGAACACGACCATCTCCGATTTTGGAAGCGACAGCGGCACGGGAACGGGTTCCCTTGGCATCGCGCTCAATCTCGGAATTCGCGCCGACGTCGCCCCGGTCGTGCCCACGATCGACGTGTCGCCCGTCCCGCAGAATCTCTACATCTCAAACGTCACGCCGAATTCGACGGGTACGCTCAAGAACTACAAGGGCTCGTTCACGTCCTCCGATCCCGCAGACCAAACGGCGACGATCACGGGATCGGGCTCGGTGTCGCTCGCGCCGTATGGCACGGCCAATTTCATCCAAGTCAGTTCGAGTCTCAATCCGGTCGGCGGTGCGGCAGCCTGCAACAATGCAATGCCGGGGCCGCAAGACGACGGGCAAGGAAATATCGGATGTCCGGGCTTTGCCTACGCGGCGACGGGCGCGGGCACGTGCTCCGATAATCAGGACGGCGCGCTCTGCGGCCAGGCGACGGAATACGGCGCTCAGATCGGCATGCCGTCGTCGCAGTACGGCGATGATGAGGATTACGATAACACGCCCTCGACGCTGACCTTCACCATGGACCCAACCAATTACACGATCGCCGTAACCTCAACGACGGGAACGACATACACGGAGAATTACAGCGATTTCAGCCCGACAAAAGAGAACCTCAGCGGCACCTTCAGCGCACCGCTTCAGCCGCCGCTTACCTCCGTGACCGCAGACGGCAGGCGGCGGTCGGCATCGAGGAACAGGCTACGCTAGCGCGCAGAATCGCTATCGCGATTGAAACCAAGCGACGGTGTCTCGCATCGTCTCGTCGAGTGGACGGAAACGGATGCCGAGTTCGCGGGTCGCTTTTGCCGAACTCGTCTCGCGCTTGGGCAGGATCATTTCTAAACCGGCGCGGGTAAGCGTTGCAGGCCGGCCCGTCACGGACGCGCCGACATCGGATGCCCACGCGACCGCCCGCACGATGGGCGTCGGCAAGCGCCGCGACGGAGCAGCGATTCCACTCACCGCGCTCAAGGTGCGCAAGAGCACGTCGATCGAAGCATAGCTGCCGCTGACGATGCACCCGCTGCGACGCTGATCGCGTCAACCGGAAGAACTCGCCGCGCCTTCGCCGAGGTTCGGATGAGAGCCACGACCGAGTCACCGCGGTCGAGAAGTGCCCGAACGAGATTGGCTCCTAGCAGTCCAGCACCGCCGGTGACAAACGCACGCATCTTCTTCTCCGCTCGCGGCGTCAGTCGGTCCAGAAATCTTTAGCGGCGTTGCGACGCTGCCGAGTGTGGCTCTGCGGGTCGCGCGCCTGGTACGACGCCCAGCCCGGTTGACCGTCGGCGTCGTCGACCTGCCATCGCCCGTTCACGGCGGCGGTAAGCCCCGCACCGAGCGCCTCGAAACCCTGCGCCGTATACGGATCGGCTTCAACGTTCTTGTTGATCACGAACTTGAGCTGACGTAACCCTTGCTGGTTTTTTCCGAGCAAGAGATCGACGAGGGCTTGCGTTTCGCGATCGAGCGCGTCGTTCTCGACGACGCGATTGAAGAGGCCGAGTTCGCGCGCGCGCCGCGCGGGGTGCAGGGCGCCGAGCAAGTTGATCTCCTTAGTCATGCGTCTGCCGATGAGCGTGGCCGGACGCGTCGTACCGCCCCAGCCGGGCGCAATGCCCCAATCGACCTCCGGCATGCCCCAGCGGCTGCGCTCGGTAGCGATGACGAAAATCGCAGGCCATCGTAAGCTTGAGTCCGCCGCCGACACAAAACCCATCGACCGCCGCAACCGTGATCTTGTCGAGTTCCTCAAGCGAATTTGCCATGTGCTGGTACGTCCGAACGCGTCGCATGACGGCGTTCGCATCGCCCCACGCGCCGGAGCCCATCTCGGTGAGGTCGTCCCCGGCGCAGAAATTTCCGCCGGCGCCCGTGATGACGAAGACCTTCACGGCCGTCGAATCGCGCAGGTATTCGAACGCGCGCAGCAGATCGTCGGAGAGGCGGATGGACAGGGCGTTCGTGACCTCCGGACGATTGAGCGTGATCCGCACGACCGCTCCGCGAGAGAGAACGCACGGGAATCAGCTCCGGCGTACGTGCCGCTCGCGCGCGGCGGAGAACACGGCGTCGAGCAGCCGCGGCATCGCAACATGTTGGTGTGCCGGCAGCGCGAGACCACCCGAGAGTCCTGGGGCGGTGTCTTGCGCCGCGAGCAGCCCAAAGATGGCCGTCCAAAACGTCGTGTTGTGGAAGGTCTGGAAGCTCGCCGATAGCGACGCACCGGGCGGAACGAACTCGTTCATGTTGCCGAGCCCCGCGATAAACGGCGTCCAGTACGGAGTGTCCGAGTTGTTCGGCGATCCCGTCGCTGCGAATTGCGTCCAGTAGTCGACCATCGTCTCTTGAAGCTGTTGCTCCGCCGGACTCAGGGTGAGATGGAACTTCGGATTGTAGCTGTCGTAAATAAATGGTAACTCGGATTGGTGGCAGGCCGCGATTGGAAACGATATTGGCGGCAATTCCCAATTCGGTTCGTTCTCATCCGCGAATTCGGACGTGTACAGCGCGGCGGGATCGCCCGGTGAGAAAAGGTCATCCATCACGAGGGCGGGCGTCGCAAAGGCGGCGTCGGTCACCCACGCCGAGACAGCGAGGTCGGGGCTCGCGTAACTCGAGAGCGGATACTCGTCGAGCACGAGTTGCGTGTAGTTGCCCAAGCCGACGGCGCTCAGCGTCGCTTTGGTGAACACGGGGTACTCGGCCGCCGTTAGCGGACCGCCCGAGAGATCGAAGAGTTCGGCCGCGAAGAGGCGGAATTCGTCGTGATCCGTGTTCTGAAGGATCGGAACTTTCGCGTACTGCTGCTCCGCGAACGCATCGAGCGGGGATTCGGGCAAAATCGTGCCATCGACGGCCAGTCCGCCCGCGAACGCGGCCGCGCCGCCGGCACCCGGAGCCGCTAAGATCTTCTGAACCGGCAGCGCGCGCAGGCAGGCGGTATCGGTCGGCGCGCATCCCTCATAGGCCGCGAAGGCGTTGCCGTTTGTTTCCGCGGTCGCAAGCGGCGGCGTGGTGATGAGCGCGTAGGAGCCGCTCTGGATGATCGCGTGTTGGAAGAGTCCCGCCGATGCGGGCCAGATGAGTTGCGTCATCACGCTCGCGCCGCCGGCGGATTGTCCGAAGAGCGTCGTGTTGGCGGGATTGCCGCCGAAC
>Ga0302325_10022390_pt1 | contig 13222 bp, 1 predicted proteins | sample Palsa_T0_2_FD_201948 | JGI IMG/M metagenome (GOLD analysis project Ga0302325, IMG submission 201948) | Peat permafrost microbial communities from Stordalen Mire near Abisko, Sweden - Palsa_T0_2 | ecosystem: Environmental > Terrestrial > Soil > Palsa > Peat permafrost | place: Sweden: Abisko... | reverse complement strand
GATGGAAGCTTTCTCCTGAGACGATATTACCTTCTCCATCTCGTCTTTCAGGATTCCATGTCGTATACATGAGAGCAAAATCGGTCGGATTGACGATAGAATTTCGAGCTTTGCAGTTAACACGTTCTACGTCCTCTCGCATGATGTCTGCAATATAAACATAAGAATGATTTTAAAGCATAAAAGAAGAGTGCTTACCAGTATCGACCCATCTTGTATCTTCCCGTTGTTGCAATCTTGTCTGGTCACAATATATTTTCTAGTTCAAAATATGAAGGTAAGTTGGAAGTTTATAGCAGGCAACATCAGTTTCTAGATTCCTTACCACATCATTTGTGCCTAGTAAATTGTTATCTTGTACGAGTATTTCGGTAGTAAACCTATTTATTCCCTGTGGGCCGAAAACCTCTACAGAACACAATTTGGTCAACAAACTACAACCCAAGACTATTAGGTAGTACTTGAAACTCACGAGCAGCCCATTGAGCAGGAGTTGCAGCACCACCTGTGGTTGTGACTAATCTATTCAACGTTTCTGTCACACCTTGGTTCATGGGTGCTTGTACAGCAGCATACGCTGCTTGGGACATTGCTATAGCATTTGTGAACGTCGCCCTGACAAAAGCTAACATTCCTGGTGCTTTTGCGATCATTAGTACCACGGCATAATAAATCCATTGACTGAACTTACTTGCGTTGCATGATTCATCAAACATATAGTTTCCTGCATCTGCAAGTCCTGCCAGCGCAGCACACAGTGTGGTGAGGTACAGTAAATTAAGTTTCATTCTGAAATACCTGAAAAAAAAGACGTGAATAGTTCAACAAAGATATTCAAAGATTTGAACTCAAAAGAACTTTGTATTTGAATGAGTCCAGGTTTGCCGCAAGAGAGGTACCTGCTTGTTTGTGAGCCATATAAGATTCTCGATGGTTTGTGTAAGGGTATTAAACGTTGAACAGGGGCATTGTAGAATATTGGATTCAATCTGATGAACCCCTGCATCATGTATGACACATTCCCATGGTGTCCTTGAATCGTGCAACTGCGGTTGAACGGTTAAATTAGCCCATGATAACGGTAACCAATCCAAAATCTGGTACGATGTGCACAAGATCAGAATGCGCTTACGCCCCCCCGAAGGATCATGCTTCTATTTCACTGTGCCCGTCAGCCGCGTTTTAATAGTTTTGTACGAATCAAGGTTAGGAGGTGGACTTTTCATGCCTTACAGCCTACAGCCATATGCGAAACAAGTGCGAAAACCCATTTTTTAAGCGAGCCACTTCAAAACTTGTACGCGAGCTCGACATGTATATAAGAATATTATATTTTGTTGCTGGTGAGCTGTAAGTTTCATGCACGTGACCTCGCGTACGCGGCATGGCCTGCTAAGCTGTATTTAAGCTCGGTTAAGCACCTCTTAAATTAATCAAGCACTTTCCGCAAAACCTCAGTTACGACTTGATTCCCGATTCGGTAACATGACATGGTAGCAATACCCCCGATTTAGGACTTCTTTTGATTCTGTAATCGTTCTTCCTAAAACAAAAAGGATCTCGACTTTTATACTCAAGCTGTCTACTATTTTATTTTACAACAAGACATTAAGCGTCCGGAAGTGTAGCAAAGCTTATAGCGGCGCCAGTCGTTACACTCCTTGACAGAATATCTAGAAACCCCTCATCTATGTTATACCCTTAGCTGCCCCTTGGAAAATCGATGCAACAGCGTACAAAGCCTGTCCAGTATGTCGCTCAGCATGTCAGCCCGGTGTGTTCCTCCCGTCACGGTAATGTGGAGTGACTCGCCCGACGGCCTGGCCATGATCTCTACCTCTCCCGTATCATAGCCTGCCGGAAGCTCACAGAAGTCGAGCCGGCTTTGGCTTCCGTTTAAACTTATAGTAGGCCGATCGTCGACGGCCAGATAGTGAACAGTGAAGCCAAACCGCGTCATGCGCGGGTCCACCTCGGCATTGCCGAGTCCTGTCGTCTGATATGGCAGACTTCTCGCATACTGTTCTTGCACCACCTGTTGCGCAAGCTTGAAAGATATATCACCCTGATCGAAGGTAACTCTCACAGGCACGAAATTGACACACGGCCCTACGACTTCCTGTAAAGCTTGTTCGAGGACAGAGCGACCGGTGATGAGCCGGCCGAAAACGACGTCCGACGTCGCAGTCACTTCCGCAATCACGCACGCACATGCTGCTGTGAACACTGTGGCGGGTGTCATATCGTTGTGCGTCACGGAGAAGCCTACCTCCCTGGTGCAAGATGCCTTGGGGATAGCTTCGACCTGTGCAAAGGTTAACGGTCCTTGAGGTGCAGGGATCGGTGTCATCGGCACATCTTGTAAGAGCGACTGCCAGAAATGATCTGAGCTTGCCGTGTCCATCATGTTTTGGTCGATGAAGTCAGTGAATCGCGGCGAGTCGGGTAGTACTTCTCCTTGGAAGGCAGACGAAAGGTACCGTAGGAGATATTGGAGACTCATGCCGTCGTACTGAGCGTGCGAAAGCCGCAAGACCAATTTTCTCTCGCCTGCTGAAGTGGCGATGATGAAAAACTTTGTGAAGCAAGCGCCAAGTATCGCAGGCTCTTTGAAGTCTTCCAAGCACACTTGTCTGGTGAAGTGGTTGATATCGCCATCGTGCTCCTCGATGCTATAGCTGAGCTGTTGCTCTGGCGGCACCTTCTGCAAATATCGATCTTGATCCCAGATGAAGACAGTGCGGAGGATGTCAAATTGATCCCACAAGGCTTTGCACACGTTGATAATTTGCGATGTCGGTATATGAGGAGGAAAGTCCAACGAACAGTAATTCCACCATTGTTTATCTTCCCGTAATGCGGCTTCGATACACCTTGTCTGGAATGAAGTGATCGGCCTTCCGAGCATAGTCTTCGCCTGGTTACCATGAGCGACAGCTTGCGTACCACGAAGATCAAGTGCTGCATCTTCATTGCGCCCGGCGATTGCTCTATCGGAGACAGATTTTTCCACGAGTGTTGCCAAGTCACAGAGTCGCGGATGCGTGAAGACATCTTGGATTGTAAAGGGTAGGTCTCTAATGCTTGCTTCTCGAATCAGACGCATTGCGATGATAGAGTCTCCTCCGAGCTGGAAGAAACTGTCCTCTGATCCAATTGAGTCTGGAGTAACGTGTAGGATAGAGGCCCAAATTTCTTGCAATTGTCGTTCTAGCTGAGTGGAAGGCTTCTGCCGCTTCTGTTGCCCTGCACCCAGTGCGGTTAATTCCTGAAGTGTCATAGTTTGACCGTATCTCCGCAGCTCTGTCCGGTTACGCTTGCCTGTGACTGTGGCCGGCATAACATGCATTGGAACGTAAGCGTTCGGTACCATATACAATGGAAGATCCTCTCGAAGTCTCGGCTCAATTCCTGTTGTCATACGCTGCACGGTGGCAATGAGATCCAATTCAGAAATCGTAGCTGCGCCTGAAGGACAGATGAAGGCAACGAGAAGAGGATTCTTACTTCCGCTTGGACACAGAACGTCGACCACGACTTCCACGTCGCCGTATACGGAGAGGTGCTTCTGGAGATGGTTCTCGATGTCTCCGAGTTCGACTCGCTGACCGCGAATCTTGACTTGAGTATCTCGGCGGCCGATGAATCTCAGACTGCCATCCCAATCGTAACAGACCAGGTCTCCGGTCCTGTATACCCGTCCGGTGCGACCTTTATGTCCGTCCTCGCGCTGTAGCAGCCACGGAGGGTTTTCGATGAACGAACCGGCGGTTTTCGCGGGATCTGAAAGGTAGCCAGAACCGACGATTGGCCCTTCTATCACGAGCTCGCCAACAGCACCGATTGCGCACAGATCTGGGCTGCCATCTGCACGGACGATCCATGTGTTGGCACCGATACCTTTGCCGATCCGAGGCTCACCCACATCCGTTATTTTAAGATCTTGGATTGTGCTCACAGGTGTGCATTCAGCGGGGCCATAAGTATTCAGCATGACCCGACGGTCAGCCCATCGTTTTATATCAGCTTGCGAGACAGGTTCGCCAATCAGACTCATTGTCTGAAGTCCAGGAACAGCTGCAGGGTCGATAGTCCGAGCCACTGTTGGTGTCAAGTGAGCATAATTGGCTCGGAGATCTTGTATCGATTGGGCGATATTTCCTCTTCGATCAGATTCACTAGGGATGCACAAGCACGCTCCAGCTGTAAGCGTCTGGATAAGGTTGGACCATGCAACGTCGAATGCATACGAAACAAAGTCGTAAACTAGGGAAGTGGAAACGATCCCGAGACGATGCTGTTGATGTTGGATCGCGCTGCTGAAGTTTTGATGTGTGACAAGCGCTCCTTTGGGAAGACCCGTGCTGCCGGAAGTGAATACGACGTACAGTAGATCAGAAGGTTGAACGACAGGTAGTGCGCAACCCGAATCCGTAAGCTGAGATAATTGATCCATATCAACAGTCACTACTGTTGCATCGGCAAGTCGGCTAGCTAGCTGTTCATTTACAGTCGACGATACTATCACTAAAGGTTGGACCTGCCGAGTGATCGCTAGTAGTCGCTTTTCAGGAGTAGTTGTATCCAATACCACTGATGCGCCTCCTGCTTTCATGACTGCAAGCTGTGCCACTGGAGTCCAGACTGACTTCTCAAAGCAGAGGGGAACGATTGTACCTCGACCTACGCCTAGACTGCATAGCCGATAGGCGAGACGAGTTGACAGGCGATCGAGTTCAACATAGGTGATACTGCCGTTCCAAGCGTTTATAGCCACTGTTGTCGGATCATTGGTTTTAACAGTTTTCCCGATCAAGTCGTGCACACACGCAGCTGCTGTTTCGGGCACGCTTGCATTCCACCGCCAAATTTCTTGTCGATCGTGTGGACCTGTGATACTGATGTCACCTAGCTTGACGTCGGACTTTGTTTTGCATAGTAAGCGGATGATGTGCTCAAATTGTCGTTGAATACGTTGCAATTGCAGTTCATTAATGACGTTCGTGTCTGCGACAAGACTCAAGGTCAGATCATCTTTCCCCAGGTCACAGCAAAGTTGCAGTGCATAATTGCTGAACCTAGCGTTGATATCGTCGGAATTTGCCACCTTCTCGTCACCTAGAGAATGCTGGAAGAGTTCTCTAGATCTATTCGTATCGTCTGCCAGAGTCCTTGGTTGGATCAACAACAGCGTCTGGAATTGACAGGCTCTCTCGGTATCGCTGCTGATACGACGAAGGTTTTGTAGACCAATTTGCTCGAATTCCATTGACTCCACAGCTTGCTGTTGGACTTCGCGGAGTAAGTTTTCAAGCGGCTCTTGTTTGTTGAGGACTATGCGGACTGGAATGGTTGCAATCGTGGGGCCAACCATTTGCTCGATACCCTGGACGGCTTGACGACCCATGACGGTGACGCCGAACAATGCCTCGTCCACCCCAGTGTACTCAGCAGTCAGTACCGACCATGCTGCTCGAACTATCGTTGATGGGGTAATGTCGCCCTTGGGCCAATCTATATTGGAGATGACGTTTGTGATGCTCTTGTCCGCCTGTGGCTCGTATGCTGGAATGGGTAGTGATGGGAATGAGAGCGCTTCGATCCCCGACAGTAGCTCCTGCCAAAATGATTCACATCGTCTCGTATTGAGATCAGCTAGATGTTTCGCAAAGATCTGAAACGGTGGCGACTGTCCAAGTGTTTCGCCTCGGTATGCTTTTTCCAATCGATTCATCATAAGAGACCGAGACCAGCCATCGTAAAGAGCATGATGCACTGTCCAAATAAAGAAGCGGCGCTTGGTTTCTTTTTCGATGATAAAACTTTGCAAATTCAAGGGTAGGCCAAGTTCCATCGTCATGCTTGGATTTGTCACTTCAAGGTGGTCGAGACTGTCGCTTTCGGTCCATTGCTCAGCAATCTTGGAAACAACCTGGACAAAACCCTGGCCAGGTAAGTCGATAATGCGGGTTCTCAGGATGGGCGTAGCCTGAAGCACTTCGGTCCACGCTTGACAGAACCGATCCAAGTCAACCGAGGTCTGTAGTTCGAAGGTATAGCAAGCAGTAAAAGCACCGGCACGTCTTGCTGTTATTGCTAGTAGGCCTTCTTGCATCGGTGTACATGGAAAGACATCCTCAATATGTTCAGGTTTCATCTTGCAGAGTCGCGCTGCCTGGGCCCGAACACTTTCCTCATCCATACCACGTGATAACAAAGAAAATGGTAATATTTCGGAATTCGCAGCCACCACTTCGCCTGCAGCTGCAGCCAAATCCTCCAACCTTGGATTCTTGAAGATGTCAGAGACTGTGAGCGACAGACCGTACTCTCGCGCTATACCAGCCAGACTCATAGCGCTAACAGAATCTCCGCCGACTTGGAAGAAGCTATCATCAGATCCAATGTTTTCAGCATTGATGTTGAGCACTTGTGACCATAGCTGCTGAATAAGGACCTCTGTTTTGTTGACTGGTTGTCGCTTAACACCTCGCTCAGGATTAAGTGCTGAGAGCTGCTCAAGAGTATAGCGTTCACCTATCTTACGCAAAGAGCTCCGGTCGATCTTTCCAGTCGCCGTAGTAGCAACTTGAGCTACTGGGATATAAAAATTTGGAACCATGTATGCGGGTAGTGAGCTCGTAAGCTGTTGCACCAGCCCAGGGACGACCTGGCCTGCCACAGAGCGCAGCTCATCCTGAGACAGATCTTCTGCTGAGTGAACGTGAAGGAAAGCAACAAGTGTTGGAGTTTTGCTCTCTGCCGGGATCAGCACGTCTGCGAAGCCAGAAATTCTAGCTTGTTGTGATGCGGTTGATTGTGCATTCCTGGTAAGGCTCCTGCGCATGTGACTCTCGATGTCGTTAAGCTCAACTCGCTGCCCGCGGATCTTGACCTGCGAGTCTTTCCGGCCAACAAATACTACGTTTCCGTCTGAGGTATAGCGAACAAGATCGCCAGTCTTGTAGACAAAGATTTCGGAAGCATGTCGGGCGGCTTGTTTTAGCCACGGTGGGTTGGAAACAAAGACTTTGGAAGTACTGACTGCGTCTGAAAAGTAACCTTTACTCACAATCGGCCCGTCAATTACGAGTTCACCAACGGCTCCGATAGGAGCAAGGTCGTGTGAAGAGTCTTGTGGTCGAACAATCCACAGATTGGCACCAAGTCCCTTGCCTATCACCAATGGCCCTTCACTCTCGCTTCCGATTTCAGCACAGCTACTCAGCGGTGTGCATTCAGTAGGTCCGTAGAGATTCAGAACTTTGATCCCGAATCGCGTCCACTGATCTTTGTCAGATGTGAGCATCGCCTCTCCGACCAGTCCCACGCATTTCAGGTCCGGCAGCTGGGATGGATTCAGCGTTCGCGCTACTGTGGGTGTAAGATGCACATAGTTTGCCTGCAGAGCTCGCATCGACTCTGCGATTCGGTCCCGACGATCTGCCTCACTTGGAACACACAGACAGGCACCAGCTGCCATGGTGAATAGAAGCTCCAACCAGACGCCATCCCAACCATACGAAACGAATTCGTAAACCCGGGAGGTTTCTGTGATGCAGAGCCCTTGCTGCTGATACTTAATTGCGCTGCTGAACTGACTGTGGGAGACTACGACTCCCTTTGGCCGCCCGGTACTGCCCGACGTGAACGCGATATACAAAGGATCATTAGGTGTTACAGCTGGGAGTAGATAATTCTCTGGAGGGCTTGGTAATTGTGCCAGGCAGCGATCATCCAACAAGACTACCCTTTCGGTAGTGAGGAGGTCTGCAAGTACCTCACAACCTGGTGAAGAAACGACGAGCTTGGGATTGACTTGCTCAACGATGGATCGTAACCTATTTTCGGGAAGACTTGAGTCCAAAGTGACACCAGTACCACCAGCCTTGATTACAGCAATCATGGCTATTGACATCCATTTCGACTTTTCGAAAAGTATGGGAACTGTTACTCCTGGTTTGACTCCGAAGGTAACCAAACTGTAAGATAATTTAGTCGAGAGCGTTTCCAATTCGGCATATGTGAAGCTTCCATCCCAGGCACAAATGGCTGTTGCAGATGGCTTCCGATGTGACGTCGTTTCAAGAAGCTCCAGGACGCACTGCTTCACTGGTGTCCAGGGCTTCGAGTTCCAGCTTCGAATCTCAGCGCGATCATGGGCGCTAACAGTCTCAATATCAGCGACTCTAGATGCGCCCCGCCCTTGTGAGCATATCTGTCGTAGAATATGTTCGAACTGGAAAGCCATTCGACGCAGTTGAGTCTGCTCGATGATCGTAGAGTCAGCAATAAAGTCTGCTGTTATACCGTCATCCATGAGATCGCAAACGACTTGAAGGGCATAAGTGTTGAAGGCCGTGTTGACAGTGTCTTTGTTGACGGCCTCCTCAGCATGTATGGAGTGTTCAAACAGTTGGCGCGATGGGTCATGAGAAGATGGCCCAGGCTGAACCACCAAAAGAGTTTGGAACTGACAAGCCTGTTCAGCATCGTCGCTTATTCGTCGAAGGCGTTTGAGGCCAATCTGCTCGAACGGCATAATGTCGATCCCTTGTTTCTGAATGTCGCGGAGGAGTTCGTCAATGCTCTGCTCCACAACTAGCTTTATGCGGATTGGAACAGTCGCAATCGTTGGCCCTGTCATACGGTCGATTGATTCAACAGGAGCTTGTCGGCCAATAACTGTAGCACCAAAGAGCACCTCGCTAGCTGCGCTATATTCTCCCATGAGGATAGCCAAGGTTGCACGCAGGATTGTTGAAGCGGTGATGTTGCTGTCCCTGGGCCAATTTATACCAGTAATAGTATGTGCAAAATTCGTGTCCGCACGCAGCTGATGTGTGGTCGATGCCACTACCGGCCATGATGGTGCTTCCAAGCCATGGAACATGCCTTCCCAAAAGGCATTTGTGGCAAGTTCATCGCTTTCCTGTAGATATGAAACGAAGCTTTGGAAAGGCGGAGGAGGTGCAAGAACTTGGCCATAGTAGGCTTGAGCCAGGTCCTCCATCAAAAGTGGTATCGACCAGCCGTCGTAAAGTGCGTGGTGAATGGTCCAGACAAAATACTTACGGCCTGTTTCTTCGTCTTCCACGAGATCATTTTGTATGAGTGAAGTACCGAGTCCAATGCTTCTTCCTTCTATGGTCATTTCAATCTCGTCTAAGGTCTGAATATGGCTCCAACGAATGGATTCTTTGAGAACAACTTGTACGAGGCCATGGCCAGAAAGCTCAATAATCCTTGTTCTTAAGATTGGATTGTTGTCGTAAACAGATTCCCAGGCTCTCTTGAAACGAGGCACTTCAGTGGAAGAACGCAACTCTAGGGTGAAACGTGCAGTATAGTCACCGGCACGCTTTGCAGTCTGTGCTAGTAGAGCTTCTTGTAGCGGTGTACAAGGAAACACATCCTGTACTTGCGAGGCTGACACACCGCATAGGATAGCCGCACGCTTAGATAACTCTGTAACATCTTCCTGGATAGTGAGTAGCGAAAATGGTTCGATCTTGCGGGTGGAATCTCCTTGGATCACCCTCTTGGCTGAGCTAGCCAACTCATGCAAGACTGGTTTTGTGAATATATCGGCCACTGTCAATGCCAGCCCCTGTTCCTTCGCGGTAGTGACAAGTCGCATCGCCGAGATTGAATCTCCACCAATTTGTAGAAAGCTGTCATTCGCACCAATCCGGCTCGGTTCAATTCTCAGTACAGAGGCCCAAAGTTTCTGTAGTAGGCACTCGACCTTTGTAGTTGGCGGCTGTCGCTCGCGGCCTGGAGAGCTGTATGAGTTCAGTTCTTCAAAGGTCATAGAGGCGCCCAAGTTGCGCAGTCGTCGGCGATCTAACTTTCCTGTCGCTGTTTTGGGAATCTCATCTAGAGGAATGAATGCACTGGGTATCATGTACTTAGGCAGTCTTTTCTCCAGTGCCGCAATCCACGCAGTCCCGTGGCCCTTCATTGCGCCAGCATCGTCAACAGCACGAGAGAAGCTTGCAGTAGTCACAAAAGCGACGAGAAGTTTTTTGTCCTGTTTTGTAGGCGATATTATCTCCGCTGCGAGCTGTACATCACTGTGTGCGCCAATGACATGGTACAAATTCTGTTCGACGTCTGCGAGTTCGAAGCGCTGCCCATTGAGCTTGACTTGAGCATCCTTCCGTGCTACAAAATCCAGCGTTCCATCCTCGTTGTATCTCAAGAGATCGCCAGTCTTGTACAAGCGGTGTTGAACGCTTTCCGGGTCGGTGTCTTTGCGTACGAGCCAACTCGGAGCATCTATGAACACCCTCTCGGATAATTCCTTGTTGCCGATATAACCTTCTCCAACTAGAGGGCCTTCGATCAGAGCCTCGCCTGTCGCACCTACGGCTGAAAGTTTGTTGTGATCCCGAGGATCAACCAGCCATACGTTCACGCCTGCGCCACGGCCAAGGCTAGGTGCGAGAGTAGAGTTCGGATCGCAAGGTGCTATCGTGATTGGCGGCACACATTCTGCAGGTCCATAAACGCTAATAATGTTGTCGACTCGGCCTTTCCACCTCGATACATCTGCAGCAGTGACTGGTTCTCCGCCCACGATTAGATGCTTCAACCCTGGAACATGTTCCGGGTCAATCAGTCGAGCAGATGAGGGGGTAATGGAAATCGAATTGGCTCGGAGCCTCTCGAATGAACCTGCTAAGTCGTTCATACGGTCATCCTCGGATGGCACACATAAACAACCTCCAGCCGTGAAGGTCCGAAGTACGTCATGCCAGAAGACGTCAAAACTGTGGGAGACAAAGTTATAGGTTCTCGAATTAGCTGAATAGCGTAGCGCTTGTGCCTGGTGCCGAATAGCGCTGCTGAAGCCTCTGTGTGTCATCACTGCCCCCTTTGCAGTCCCTGTACTACCGGAGGTGAAAACGACATAGATCGCATCTGACGGCCTTACTGTAGGTAGGGCATCGAGGTCCAGCGATGATGAAAGCGGCTCCATGAGAGATGCGTCGACAGTCATGACTGGTGCGGATGTAAGCCTACAAGCAAGCTCTATCTGTCTTGCTGAGGCCAAGATAAGCTGAGGGGAGGCCTGAGAGACTATGGATTGCAACCGCTGTTCTGGCAAATTACAATCCAAAGTAACAGAGGCTCCACCGGCCTTCATCACACCCAACATAGCTACAGGCGTCCACTTCGACTTTTCGAAACATAGAGGTACAAAATTTCCCCCCTGACCTCCAATGCCTTGATCAACCAATTTGTAGGCGAGTCTCGTAGAAAAGCAATCGAGCTCCTTATACGTCAGTTCGCCGTCCCAAGCACACACAGCAGCGGCTTCGGGCTGTCGACAGATCGTACGAGAGATCAACTCGTGCATGCAACTTGAATCGCTCTCAGGGATAATTGAGTTCCATTCCCAGATGGATTTCAAGTCCTGGGGGCTTAAGAGATCGAGATCCGCAAGCCGCTTTGCGTTATTCTCTGGCATACACAATTGACGAATCGCTTGCTCGAAAGTATAGCAAAACCTCTGGGCTTTGTCGGATGATATTATTTCAGAGTCATACGACACATGGCAAAGCAGCTCATCCTCAGCCAGTGTGCATTCTATCATCAGTGCGTAAGTATTGAACGTTGCAGCTTCGTTGACTGGTTTTTCAACAGTTCCCTCTTTGCTAGACGGCTCAAATAGTGCATCTTCAACATTAGTTTGACTCTTTGGTTGTACAACAAGAAGTGTTTGGAACTGGCATGCTTGTTCAGCGTTGGCTCCAAGCAGTCGTATCCGCTGTAGGCCCAACTGTTCAACGGCAGTCAATTGAATTGCTTGTTCCTGGATTCGCTGCAAAAATTCGGCTATGGTTTCTTCTTTTTTCGAAGTGACGCGGACTGGAACCGTCGCTATCGTCGGCCCAACTACTTCTTCAATCCCAAACATATTGATCTGACGTCCCATAGAGCTGGATCCAAATAATGCCTCACTAAGGCCTGTATATTGCATTATTGCAACAGATAAGGCCGCACGTACTGCTGTCGAAGCCGTAATCCCCGTGCGTGGCCACTGTACTCTTGAGATGGTATGTGTCAACATGCTGTTACTTTCAGGTTGGGAGGTTGTCGAAGATATTGACGGGAAGGGCGGTGCATCTAGTCTATTGAAGTACTCTTTCCACGTCCGTTCTGCAGAAGCCTGCACCATGTCAATGCATACTCGCTTGACGAAGTTTTGGAACGGGATGATTGGAGACAGTGATTGGCCTCGATAAAGCTGCTGTGCTCGTCGAATCATTAGATCCATGGACCATCCATCGTACAAGGAGTGGTGTATTGTCCAAACAAAGAACGTCCGCTGGAGCTTGTGATCTCTGATCAATTCATAACGCACGAGCGGCGTTCCAAGGCTGACACCGATGGCCTGCTCCATTTCGAGATATTCATCCAGATCGGATTCTTTGGTTTCCCAAATTGCTTCCTCATCAAGCACGACTTGCACGAGGCCTTGATCCGCTATATCTACAATGCGTGTCCGTAAAATTGGGGTGGCCACTGCCATTTGGGACCAGGCATTGCGAAACCGTCCGATGTCGATTGAATCCTTCAAGGGCAGCACAAATCGCGGAACGTAGTCTCCTTTCCGGCGAGTACTCAGCGCCATCAGTCCTTCCTGCAATGGCGTACACGGGAAAGCATCTTGTATGAGATCAGGTGGAACACCACACGCAGCAGCGGCATGGCTACGTATGTGTGCGAAGCTTATTCCTGGCCGCAAAAGTGAGAAGAGAGCGATAGGTTCTGGCAGATCCGATGCTGTTGTCGGAATCTCAGTAGTTAGAGTTGCAAGGCCAGCAAGAGTGGGCTTTTGGAAGATGTCTGAAACCTTGATTGACAGGCCCTCACGCCGCGCAGCACTGACTAGCCGCACAGCAAGGATAGAATCACCACCAATCCTGAAGAAATTGTCGTCTAGACCCAGCTTCTCAGCGCTTGTCTGGAGGGTACATGCCCAAGCCGCTTGCAGACGAAGCTCAGTCGCCGATGTAGGCGCTCTCCGTCCACCTTCGTCGTAAGTGTTGCCGAGTGAGGCCAGCTCTTCCAGTGTCATAGAAGACCCAATTGCATGCAACTTCTTCCGGTCTGTCTTACCAGTAGCACTCATTGGCATACGTTGTAGAAACACGTATGCTCCAGGGATCATGTAGGATGGAACACGCTCCTGCAGTGTTTCTGTGGCTTG
>Ga0302325_10022389_pt1 | contig 13222 bp, 18 predicted proteins | sample Palsa_T0_2_FD_201948 | JGI IMG/M metagenome (GOLD analysis project Ga0302325, IMG submission 201948) | Peat permafrost microbial communities from Stordalen Mire near Abisko, Sweden - Palsa_T0_2 | ecosystem: Environmental > Terrestrial > Soil > Palsa > Peat permafrost | place: Sweden: Abisko... | reverse complement strand
CCCTCCTTTACAACAGAACCATCTCCCAAACTTCCTCACATATCTCCCGATCTTCGGATCTTCCTCGCTCAGCATCTCAACCATCGTTAGAACTTCTTCATATGCCTCTAATTTGTCTCCTTGATTAGGATGCTCCATTTTGAATGTCAAACTCTACTTCCCTTTTAATCTCATCGTTAACTGCTTCTTCATCCTCATCATTTGATGGGTGATCAATGATCACCTTAGCACATTGAGTCTCTGGAAGAGGACCAGGTGCCACGGTAAATCTATCTCTAAGCTATTTCTGGAGCTCGGCAATACTTGACGAACTCTTGTGTTGTTAAGAGAAAGCCTCGCAAATCTCTGTCTTGGGGAGGCTTTTGGAGCTGTACTAGGAGCAGTACTAGTTGCCTAGCCATTTGGGCGTCTGGCTCTGCCCTATGATTCTTGCCAATCAACTTATCGCCAGCACATAAGAGCGGATAAAGTATATCTAGCTTAGTGGTGATTCCGGACTTGATGATCATCTCAGCAATTTCGTCAGCAGTCTTCACTCTGGAACACTTCCTTCGATCACCGGCGCCATAAACGTGGGTTAAGGTTGCCAGTTGTATCCCTAAATGCTCCGGATTAAAACCGCTCCCATCCGGCCCTTTGAACAGTTCTCTTGTCGTACAGTCATGCTTAACTCAAGTATCAAGGAGAACTTTTCCCGAGATCAACTCAACTACCGCGACTTCGAGACGTCTCCTAGAATGCTGAAGGAACTCATCATCTATCACAACCAACGAGTTCTCAGGCTCATCACCATCTTGAATCCTCGCGAGCAGGTCGAGAACTCGTTGGAAGTCTGGTCTAACAGGCCATTGTTTACCAAGTGCCGCTCCTAAGTTACCCAGATTGACCGTGCTGATCCTTGTGCCGGCATTGTGACTCACAGCCCCTGACTTGCCGAGCCACTTGCGCTTGGTCGCTCGAGTCGAATATATCTTCCTCTTCGCGAGGTCGATAAGCTCCTCATCTTCGGTCCTGTTGGCCTTTTCCCTTGCACGCAATTTCTTTCGATGCACAAGATAGGCCTGCTGCCCTTTTGCGGTCATCCTTATCACTTTCCATGTTGGCTCAGCTGTGGGTCTAGGTGCAGGCGTGGGGACGATTGCATTTGGCACGCTAGTGTCAAGTCTATGATTAAGGCCCTCATCAGACTCGTAATCAGTCTCTACTTGAGGGTCAGGGCCCCCATCTCCGGGATACCTGACTCCATTTTGGCTAGGAAATTGATGAGAATAGAAGACTAGTAAAAAAGTTTTGCAGATAACAGCTTTCAAGCATTTCCGCTTCTGTTCAATGGTTCCTGTCTTATCGATGTCGTCGATATGTCATAAGTGCTTTTCAGCGAATGTCTTCAAAGCTCCAGTCGGCATAGCTATTACGTCTCTTCGATATGCTGGACCACGTACAAGATCATCATATATGGCACGCATTGAATTCACATGGTTATCTCGTAATGCTGAACGACAAAGGGGGTCGTTGAGTAAGTCATACTAGCCGGCCTGAAACTTAGCAATCAGAGCCGGACCAAGCACAGGATCGGCCATGATTGCCTTTTGCTCGCCGACTTCTTCGAAACACGGCGTACCGGATCAAGCACAGGATCAGTCATTGTGGCATCGGCCTTGTCAAGCTTAGAGGCCGTGCGACTTGCATTTTCTGGTGCAGAGGTCGCTGGTGCAGATGTTGGCTCCTTTGTAGTCTTCTTGCCAGCTGGTTGGCCTAAGAGACCTGCCTCCTCAGGTAATCGTTTCTTTCGGCTAGCCATGATGTGTCATCTCTGTTAGTTTCTGTCTATGTGAGTTAGGATGATGATAGGTGACATAGGTAAGGTTTCTGTGATGGTGAAGGCAATCTGTAAGGTGATTAGCTGAGTCGACTTGTCGTGTGAGGTTAGTATAATGAAATTCACTGCGTATGATCGCAATGAACGCGAGAGGAATGCAAAGAAGAACCGAATGTTTAAAATCAAAGAGTGGCTCAAGGTTGTGCTGTGGTTGTGAGTGGAGAAGAATGAAAAGCCGTGGCTGCCCAATCACAAACTTCATAGATTCAATAATTAAAGCAGTATCTCGAGGTAGAAGTGTTTTCAAGCGAGTTAATGTCAATTGGCATAAGTGAATATGCTAGCAGAACTGAAACGATCGTATATATTGCTCCTGATTTTGTTTATACCCTATAACTTGGTTAATATCCGACGATTTGGTCTGTGTCCTACCGCTTTATGCAATGACTTTTTCCTTGCATTCGATACTAAAAGCTTCATTAGGACATAAATGTCAAAGGCATCAAAACAAGAAAGACTTACTTGTACTTCTCCTTTAACTCCTTTATCAAAGGGTCGTTAATTCGGGGGTACATTGGGGCAAGAATTCCCTTGTCGAATATAGTACTATCGAGGATTTGCTTTGACAGCTGTGTGAATAGAACGTTAGCGATTCCTCTTTTAAAAGCGGAGGGGTTTAGACGCTGCTTGCGACTTAGAGCGATGAAAGGCGAGTCTTCATATGGCAATGCGCCTCTTGAGGCTCATGGCAGTACCGGAGGAGCTTTCAGAGACTGGGACGACTTACCAACGCCACATGGGACACCCACAAGCTTTGCCATTGCTGAGTACCCTCCTGACCCAATTGGAGCGCCATACTCGCACAGTGTCGAAGTTCTTGATTCTTTACTACCATCCTTGTTCTCGATCTCAAACTTGTGTTGGAGCATGACAAGATCTATAACTGAGTATTACTCTTTAAGGTTCAGGGAGATATGACTGTGCATAGATTTACTTACCACGCTCGCCCTCCTCGAATTGCATCTTATTCTCGAGGGTGGCACAAAGGGTGTCAAGTGGGTTGCCTTTAGGGATTATCTTTTCTGATGAGAACTAAACTGTGGCGTTAATATTATTCTTCATTAGGAATGGATAGGGTATCAAGATAATGTCTCAGTGCATAACCATGAGGGAAGCATGTGGGTTTGCACCTCAGAGAGTCCACAAGGGGACATTGTGTAGGCCAGGGAAGAAAATATGAAGATGCGCAGAGCTACTTACTAGCCCGATCCACCTGAGTCCTGCCATGAGCTGCTCCTTTTCCTCATTGTCCTTAAAGCTTTCCTTGCTAGCAATAGCCCAGGTCAGATCCTTCTCGCTATCATCTGAAGCTCCGAGAATCTTCTGTGTAGCCTCCTTCCATGGAATTGGCTCCTTCAAGGCACTGTTCTCCTTGTCGCTGAGGAAGCCCACTGAAACAAGGATTAGCAATTACTCTGTTAATAAGATTCTCGGTATCGAGATGCTGTTTTAGTCCCAGCTCTAAAGTGTTTGTGGTGCTTTGACACTTGAATTCCCACCTCAGACACTCCATACTGGGACACACAAGACGCCTAGGACATGCTCAAAGATGGGATTTAAGGTTGGCGGAACTTACTGTCGACAAGCAACTTGATGAATCTTCTTTATCCCTGCTGTGTTAGCATTACTCTTTCAAGAATGTTTAAGGGTTTGAACCCTGTCTAAGGCGCGACATCATGTGGGACGAGCAATTGCACCTAAGACAGTGTTTCTGCGCCCATCTGGGTCCGGAATAGGAAAATGTTCAATGCGCAGAATTGCTTACGGGAACCCAGCATATCTTAGAGTACTACGAATAATAGTCTGTGCCTCGGGGATGTTGTATCTGTCCAAGCCAGAGGAGTTAACAATGACTCTTTAAAGAAGTCTCTTGGCGTCGAAAAAGCGATTTAGTCTTAAAGCAGAGTGTTTATAGTGCTAAGACACTCGTCTCTACACCTCAGATAGTCTAGATTAGACTTCTGGACACCTAAAGACTCATGGAAAAAGTTTGTGGAGACGGACCGCTCCTTGTATAGCGTAGAATCTCTATTCGGATACGCAACAAACGCGAATCCGGGATATACCGCATAAGGCTTTACCTCAGCCATGAGTTCGGGTCCAGCCACATTGACAATCTTGCCCCCCTGATAGAAGCTGGCGGCGTTCCGCAGAGCCAATAGAACACCCCTATTTTCGTCAGCTTTTGTATCGATGTTGGGTATCGAGACAATGTCTTCTGGGCTGGAGACCATGGGTTTGGAACCCAGGAGTCTTTTAACACCCGAGAAAAGCTCGAAGAGACCAAATTTACGTAGATGACCAACTGAACTTAAATCCGAGAGGGTTACCGGAATCCTCTGCTCAAAATTAGTATCTCATGTCTTTGAGTCTTAGTATCTTCAAATACGTACCTGGCGCTGGCAAAACACCGCAGTATGACAAGAACGATAGGATCTTTCCTCCGGCTTCATGAACCTCAGAAATGGTCTTGATGGCGTACAAATGCTTTAACCCTACATTGTTAGCATTACTCTTTTAAGAAAATTCAGGTGTGCACTGTGTTAGGTGCAATTGCACATGGTTCCCAGCAGTATCCGCAGCCAGATTGGGCCGAAATTGGAAATCATTCATTGCGTAGGGTTGCTTACGTCGATTCCCGGATCCAAGCCAATCTCATTCATGACTGTTATTCCCGCATCCTTGCATTGTTGATCGAGCTCTAGCATGGCCGGTGAGACGTAACTCGTTGTGACGACATGCTTCTTCTGTCTAATCGCGCTCTTAATGACTGTCGGATGCAATGTATAAGGAATAAAAGAGATGACCAGATCGTTCTTTGCGACCTCGGCGTCGAGGGCCTTCTCATCCATGACATCGAGGGATATTGGGCGGGCGAGCTTGACACCTTTTGCTTGTTTCTTAGCGCTTTCAAGAGTTCTGCAGGCTGTGGGAGGTCAGCAAATGATACGAAGAGGGGCCGAATGCCAGCAACTCACCAACAAAGACCTCAATGCCAGCGTCGCTCAAAATATCTAAAGTGGGCCTGGTAACGAAACCAGAGCCGCTGGGATGCTGTCAGTGTGCGGATCGCTTTTTTGATGGTCGACTTGGGACTTGCAGCATCAGAACACGTTGAGGAGCCATGGTTGTTGTTGTATGGCAGATGTGTATAGAGTTGTCGTCTGGAAGAGACTTTCTAGCATGCTGCTATGCGCATCGAAAGTCAAGTTAGTAAGTTAGTAAGTGAAGGCTAGGGCGTGCACCAATCACCAGTGTTATGGTTTTGATGACAATTGCTTTTGATACGATCGGAGGTTAGAAAACTGGATTTAGTCGACGTCATACAAGTACGTCATAATGATACAGTAGCTCCTAGGCATGTTAAGCGAGCGATAAAGGCAGTGCAGTATAAACAGCGACTAACTCGGCCTGATTCAATAGCTAAAACTGCAGTACTTAAACATATATTATAATAAAAGATGAGAATTTCAAAGCTAAAAATAATTTGGGCGGAGAGAGAGATTGATTAGATTCTCTCGGGGTGATAACCTGTTTTCGTAAAGTCGAGGTGGAGTGAGAGGGACGTTACATTCCCTCATGTATTCTTTTTTTCGGAGCACCACAAAAATGGGGTGAAGCAGCCAGGGAGCCGATATCTACAAACAACTTATATCCCGATCTGTCAGGGTAGTCAGGGTAGTCAGGGTAATGTACAATGAACATGACAAACCTCACTTGGATTTTTGAGTCACGCGCGCTACGTACCTACAAATAGTTATTTTCTTCCCAGTTTCGAGGTCGATGTAAGCAAGGCTTCGAAAACGGAAGCGGAAACTAAGCGTGCGGGATATGTAGCTTCCTTCTTGTAAACAATATTCTTGGTAGTTCGGATAAACGGCTGAAGGAAAGTTAAACAATGACGGAAACATAATTAGTAAGTCCCATTGAATTGGGAAACGTAGTCACAGGGCTTGAGAAATGATGACAGTGCAAGAATAGGGGTTTTCGGCAGTTTTCGGCGGTTTTCGGCGGACGAAAGTCTGCAGGTTGGTGATGATGTAGCTTCCCGAGGTGTTGTGTGGAATTGCATGATGACAGAGAAGTTGTTCGGTGGAGGAGGGAGGTACAGGTGCGGAATCAATTACAATATCAAGACTAAGTCAGCCTTGCCGTTTATGGAATATCAACGGTTGTTGCCCAAGAGCATCTTTGAAATCAAGATCTGCTAATTATGAGTTAATTTCTTGGAGTAACTGTATCACCCAAGAAACGCCCCAGGTTCCTTTTCAGGAAGCCATGCTGCTATTGCCACCATAATTGAAATCAGACTTCTGAGATGTCAATTACGCCTTGTAATGCCCTTCAGCCCTCCGGACACCGTATGTAAGAAACTGAAAATAGTAACGCCAGTCATCTTTATCCTGCCATGCCCAACGCTCAAACAAAACTCCGCGCATAAGAACTGAACCAGAATGAATTTTGGGCATCCTTGCGACCAAAATTGTACTCCACCTCAGCGCCTTTGCCTCGAGCCCAATCCACAGCGTCCGAACTAACGTCGACACACTCGTCCAGATTAAGGGATGTCATGCCCCTTTCGACGAACTTCCTCACCGCGACACCAGTTACCCTCGTCCCCGAAACATCTAACTTCCTGAGCTTCGGGTACAACTCAATGATTTGAAGCACACGTGCATCATTGATTTGCATCTTAGTAAGTGAGAGTTCCTCCAAAGTTTCTGATGCAGGATACTCATTTGCAACAGGTACAAGGTGGGTTTCGGTGAGGCGGTCGCCAATCAGCAAGGATTTCAGGTTTCCTTTCGTAATTGATGGCATGGTGAGAATCCTGAGAACATCAGGACTGATGCTGGTCGATTCGCAGTTGAATGTTTCGAGGAGAGGAAGCTGAGTCGGTGTCTCCTCGTGAAAGCCAACGTGCAGTAACATGTTATTGCCCAAGTTGAGATATTTCAAGGTGGTCGGTAACACGGGCAGCCGACTGAGTTGCGTATTGCTAATATCGAGATATTCGAGTTTGGTCCATGTAGTGGCATCGACAAGGTTCGGCATAATTCTCCAGCCGTTCAAGATGATGATAGTGGCATTGGGGGTGGCATCTCGGAGACCAAGCTGCAAATGAAGTCAGTCAACCTTGTCGATAAAAGTGGTGAAAATGTCAGAAGTAGCACTTACGAAATCCATACACGAATCTCCGTCAGCCTCAAGGCGTAAGGTCTTCATCGATTTCATGACTTCCCATCTTCCAGCTAGAAAGCCGCCTTTGGTGCCTTGCACATTGAGAAATGTGGCCGTGACTAGAGTATCTTTGCAAAGTTTGAGTGCCGTTTGGACAGAGGAAAGTGTAATCTCAGTATTTCGAGATACATATAGGTTTTCCAGGCACTTTGCATTCGGCAACGCTAAAGTCAGCGACTCACCAATCATTCCCCGACCATGCATCTGAAGGTTCTTCAGCTTTGTGCACCATTTGGTGATCCATGCCATCCGCTGTGCGTCAATGGCCTTCATGGTCAGGAGGGCAGTGTCCAAAGTCCAGTTTGATCTCCTGAAATGGATTTTCAAAGACTTCTCCCTGATTGGCTTCCGAACGCTGGTCGTGTCTAATGTGGTCCACAACTTATGTGATGATTCTAGCAACCTCTTCCATGCGCGTGTGACGGCGAGACAAATGCTAAGAGCCCAAGTCAGTAAGTCAATATTAGTGGAGACTAAGTCTATGTTCAACTTACACTCGATCTCGCATAGAAAGGTTCAGACACACCATTTCTGCAAGTTCAAAAGGCAAGTACTCTAGAGGATCACGGCTCTTTCCGGGAATTTGTGCTTGACGTAGCTCGGTGTAAACGGATTGCAATTTCTGGATAATCAGTATTGGATATTGAAAGCTATTTCTTGAGAGTCTACCGTGCGATCATTATCACCCCCAGCCTCGACCTTGACTTTCGTGAGGCCCCTCTCATATATCTTCAAGGCAATATCGGGCTTTTTCATAAGCCGCAAGACCTTTCCACAACGAAGATAGCCCTAATTTCCGTCAGCAGTGCCAGAGCACGTGAGGCTAGGAGATATACCTTTGAAAGATTTGGCATTTCGTCTATCATCTTCTTGGCATCTCGAAGTGCAGGTTGCAGATCACCCAGCTTCTCGTGGGTTGCGGCTCGAGCATCCAGAGCATTGAGCAGAAGATGACGGGAGGTGCAATTAACAGCCTAACAGATTGGGTATTAGCGGAGGGCTTTCAGGAAAGTAACTTGATTGTCGTGTTTGGATCACCGGATTCCAAAGAAGGTAGTAAGGGCGCAAGAGGGCTGGGCTTGTAAACCATTTGAAGACATGAAGATTATCGTAAATCATGATTCGATAGTAACTCTCGTCTAGAACAGGGCTGCAGGGGGGCTCTTCAAGAGGGTGAAATGCATACCTCTGTAAAGGCAACCAACGCTCCAGCGTAGTTCGCCTTTGCATAGCGATGGCGACCCCGCTCCATCGGCCCCATACCTTCTTCATCAGCTGCCGGCGTTGCCATTCTGAATACCTTCGTACGCTTGGAGTTAGATTGATGCAGAAAGTCGCGTCGAGATGACGCGAAGCTCTCGTTTCGGCAAGGTCGTGAAAGGCTCTCCACGTGACGGTGGGTTAACCTCACCTCAACTCCCCTAAACCTCCAAAATTTCCAATTTACGAAGGACAACAAATCTATCAAAGTCGCATAACATATGGAGCTTCTTGGATCACGTTCAAATGAAAGGTTCTAATTTGGCAGATGAGTGGAATATTTCATTCCTGATGCTACGTGGTGTGAAGACTACCCAATACTTCAACAAATCCAAACTCCTCTCACTAAATCATTGCCAGAAGCATGTCTAGAATCAGCTCTAGGTTAATAGTGGCACAAACCACCAACGTTATCATCAATCGTCCATGTCCCAGCCAACCCACATTCGCCTTCCTCAGGCTCTTCCGCCTTCCCTAGGAAGAAGTCACCCTGACCTTTCGTGCTGAAATCCTTATTCATCACACGTCTAGCCCAGGAGTCGATGGCTGGCTCTCCTGTCTCATCACGTGCCTGCTTCAAGAACGGAAGCAAGGCTGTACCACCTGTTCCCTTCAACTTCTTCTTACCAGAAGTATCGTTCTTGTCTTGGCGAGATGCCGTAGCGATATCCATCTTGCGGCGCTCCACAACTGGGCTCTTGGAGCGGGATAGAGAGCGAGACTCTCGAGATTTGATGATGATGTAGCGAGAGACAATGTTGATGTGCTTGTCACGGAATGCTCGAAGCATAGCAAGACAAGCATCATAGGCAACGGTCAATTCACGGATGTTCCTATGCGTTTCCACATACTCGCGAAGATTAGCGACCTTGGTGACATCCTCGAGGAAACGTCGGTGCGGTCCAGGCATGTACTTCCGCATCTCTAGCAGGAAATTGTGCTTAGGTGAGCGCGCGGTACCCTCGAGTTCGCTCTCGGAGCTGACGTCCTTCTTTTCACCAGTTGGACGATGCTCGATGCCAAGAATGATGTCGAAAAATTGGATGATGGAGCTCTGGGCATTGCTGCCGCCACTGTATTGTCTATATATCTCTATACCCGTGCCATCCTCATAGATTACGCCACTGGGCAGTCCCGCCTCTGCCATATTCTTGCTTCCTGCGAGGAATGGACGGATGCGGTTGTAGAAAACTTGAGGATCGCAGCTCTCATGCATACGCTGGAGAAGTGTGCCCAGGTCATCTAGCCTTTCGGCGAATGCTCTGAGACATACAGCCACGGTGCGACTATCGTTGATTCTTGCTGCCTCGATGGCAGTAAGCATGAGAGGGAGAATTGGGGCTCCACGCGCCTCGATCGCGACCGAAACGAGATAGAACCATGACTCGTCGATAGAGCCTGTGAAAGTAGTGAGGGTGGCAAGGTTCTCAAGATTGTCAATGTCCTCATCTACAAACAATGGCTTGAAGTTCCAGAGGCACACAGCTGCGTAGGTAGCAACTGGAGGAACTTCCAAGTATGCAGAGATGTGGATGAGAGGGATCGAGATTGCGGCTGGCAGACGCTGAAGCGCGAGTTAGTATACAGCCTTGTGTTCAAACGAAGAATTAATATACCTCTGAAGGGCTGTCACCGCCCCAGATGTAGCCATGAGCCATGAAGCACAACAACGAGTACGCTCTCCGCCATTCCGAGTCGTGTTCCAGACCGGCTGTGGAAAGGACAGGAAGTCGTTCAATGACTCCGCGCAAACGCTTGCTCAAAATCAAACCCTGAAGGTTTGCCACGATAGCTTCCCATTTGTTGTAGTATGGGTCAGGGAGCCTCTCGAGAGGCAGTTCGGCCGGAAGGAAACCATATTCTGGTGAGATTCCGTAGTCGCCAAGGACGGGGAGAGGAGGCAACATGCTTTTCTTGGTGGGGTTTGATGGGAACTTTGCTCGGTCCAGACGCAAGGAGTAGTCAGATCTAGTCCGATACTCCTCAGCCGTAGTGTTATTCGGAACGGGGACTTTGCATGTAAGGATGAATAATGTGAAAGCCTGGGAGCGTGATGTTAAATATTTGTGGCGCGTTTTGCCTTGGACCCCCCCACCAAGGGGTCCATAGCACCGAGAAACTTTTACAAAGCAGGGAGAATTCGGAAGGCGACGGGCGGATCAATGGTGAAAGTATAAGAGGGCCCAGGTCTCAAAACAATTGGGCAATAAGCGAGTGCAGCGGATTATCTTTTGGCCGAAATTTATCACGTGGAGCCAAGCTGTTGTCCTCGTCACTGGGAATAGCTTCAAGGCTACAACAAAATGACAAGCCCAAGGTAATAATGGCCGCTGTTAAGCAGCAGGTTCTGAACTGGCTGTACAGTGTTTTAACTAGTGTAAGTCTTGGAGACACATTCCTTAGGAAGCCATTGCTAAGTAAGATTTAGGAATATAAAGACGTGAACCGTACCTACAACGACGTTGCGCAAACCCTCTCACACTACTCCTCACTATCTCCGCGAACCGAAGTGTACAGTGCGTATGTCCTGTGTCGAAACCCCCCTCAAAGCTGATTTGAATTGCTATAGCCTACGAGGATGGCGTGTCGGCGCTCCTCCTTCTCCTTTCAGGCACTCTACCTGTCGTCTTTCGAGGAACAACCTACAGATTTCCGATAGCATTATGGGTACCGCACTCATATCCGCTCGAGGCGCCGCTTGTATATGTTACGCCGACCGAGGGAATGATGGTTAGGCCAGGTCAACATGTTGATCCGCAGGGCAAAATATATCATCCATACTTAGTGGGGTGGGCAGAATTCTGGGATGTGAGTGATGGGTCATTTTTGGGCGCCAATGGCAATCTTCTGACATCCTTTATAGAAATCCAATATCCTAGACTTCCTTGCGATTCTGCGAGATATATTTGCGAAAGAACCTCCGGTCATTTCTCGACAGCAACAGAATGCCCCGCCTCGTCCTCAGCCTGCAGCGGTTCCACCGCCAGTCCCACCACTTCCTCCCGAGGTAGCTCGGACAACTTCGATTTCCCCAAGTTTGACTGAACGACCTCAGGCGCAACCTCCACCTCCACCACCGAAGCCTACAAGCAACACACAATCATATTTGCCCGCCGGCCCCTCGAGAAGGGACAGCGGACCTCCTCTGCCCTCTTTACCCCCACAACAAGGATATAACAGTGGACGGTATGGACCGTCTATACAACAACCGCATAGCGGCCCACCTCCTGCTCCTCAGAGAAGCAGCACTATTCAATACGAGGCAGCTCAGAGGGGCCGTAATCTTCGATACGAGACAGCACCTCCTTTACCACTCCAACCTTCGAGACAATCAACCTTGCGAGAGTCCTCATACAGTCCAGTCAGTCCCATAACTCCCCCCGAGGACCCCTACAGACGGCCATCCCAAGCCCAAGCCCAATCCTATCCAAATCCCCAAGCCCATTCCCAATCCTATCCACAACCCCGTGTCCAACCCCTATCACAGTCGGGATCAAACTCCAATGCACAATTTAACACTCACCAGAACCAACAACCAATGCCGCCATCCTACACCCCACAGCAACCATACCCAGGCCAAGGCCCACTGCCCCAATGGCAACAACAATACCCACCACAACCGCGACCCCCGCCCCAGCAAAAGCCGCCTCCACCACCAGACCTTCTGGACGCCCCTCTCGTCCTCTCCATCCCCTCCCAAGCCTCTACCAACCTGCCCGCCCCTCCAATTCCCCCAAACCCAGAAAAAGACATGCTCCTCCACAACCTCAGCCACGCCCTCTACTCCCAACGCCAACACACTCGCACTCAAACCGCCTCCTCCCTCCCCGGCCTCTCCGCCCAACACAAAGCTATGCTCACCGCCCTCAACACCATGCAATCCGAAATCGCTTCCCTAGAATCGCTCACCGCGCTCCTAACAACCAACACGCAGATCCTGCACACGGCACTCCACGACGCCGACGCAGTGATAGAGTCCAGCCAGCACCGCACCGCGCCGAATGTCGATGAGTTGCTCGTTGCGCCTACCGTGGTAGCTAACCAGCTGTACGAGCTTGTGAGCGAGGAAAGGAGTTTAGGCGATGCCTTGTTCGTGCTTGGACGGGCGGTGGAAAGGGGTAGGATCGAAGCGAGTGTGTTTGCGAGGATGACAAGGAGTTTGGCGCGGGAGTGGTATCTGAAGAAGGCGCTTGCGAAGAAGATTGGACGCGGGATGGGGTTGGCTACTTATTGATGATGAAGAGAGATAATGACTTTACGCTGGATAATAATTATGAACAGGTATGACTATTCAGTCAATGGGAGAAAAGTGTTCCATTAAGAAGATAGCAATATCAAAGCTTTCTCGACTGTGCGACTCGACTTCTCTCTTTATCCATAATCCCTCCAACGCGATCTCCACACAGCAATACCATCCTTTTCATCTCGGTGACTCGCACAGGTTTCGGTTGCTTCAATCCACACTCTACTTCCTTGACAATCATCTCCTTCACTCCTTCCGCATAGGGGGATCCAATCCCCTTTTCACTCATAGCACCATCTGTTCTGCTGGATGGTGGGACTTGTGGAACGATATTCCAGCTCCCTACAGGCGTATTCCTCTTTCTAACCGTTGGTGCAACTTCTTTGTCCTGGAATTCGTCTGCGATTTCTTTCACGTCTTGACTACTCAATCCCCTACTTCCGCCGTCTTCATTAGTTTTCTGTGAAGTTGCCTCGAAAAGACTTTTTATCGATGTTCTGATTTTGCGAGTATAGCTACTTTTGATCTTTTCATGCTCCAGCTTCTTGGTTCCCTGCATACTTTCAAAGAGCTTAATTCTGTCTCTGATATTGCTGCTT
>Ga0302325_10022388_pt1 | contig 13222 bp, 16 predicted proteins | sample Palsa_T0_2_FD_201948 | JGI IMG/M metagenome (GOLD analysis project Ga0302325, IMG submission 201948) | Peat permafrost microbial communities from Stordalen Mire near Abisko, Sweden - Palsa_T0_2 | ecosystem: Environmental > Terrestrial > Soil > Palsa > Peat permafrost | place: Sweden: Abisko... | reverse complement strand
CCCCTCAGAATGTATTCCACAATGTCTGCCCACCATAGAGGCCACCCAGTGACCACCAAAAAGTCAGGTTCAACCACAGTTCTATTCTGTAGATTTCATGACCGGTAAACCCCCCGTCCTCCCCTCCCCAAATTCACTCCAGTGTTATGTGACATGTTGATGTTTGAATATCACAGGACCTACCTCCCAACTGGCGCCCTCCACACAGCACGGGAATACACCTTTCTCCCCTCCTTCATTCCATCCCAGCACTTACTCTTCAAAATCCACACGCACATCGCATCTCGAGAATTCATCTTTATAAACTTCGCGCCCTCGCCCACACCCAGCATCCCGTTCTCCATACAATTCGACTCGGATTTCGACCTCACACTAACACCTACTCTCTCTAACCCCCAATACCAAAATTTCAATCACAAATTAGAGATTGACGAATACGAATTATTTGATAAATACGGAGGGTCTATGACCACAATAAGAATCCTCCACCACCGGAACAGATTACAACTGGAAGACCTTCGGCGACGGCTTCCAAGAATGCTACCACTGCACCATGTGTAGGTTGTGATACTCATCGCATTGGCCTTATAAGTCAATGGTAATAAGACATTCCTTAATTCATTTCATGTCGTCGGCAAGTCTAAAAAGCGACGTTTTGGAGATAGGCGATAGCCAATACAGTATAATTTAGTTATCAGGGGATTCTATAAGGAGTGGTCTTTAGCGATGGTGCGGGGTAATGCGGGGTAAAACACTATCATCCCTACATGAAGTCTATGAATACTGGAACATCGAGACCTGGGATATATTATTCATTATTCATTACTAGGTAAAAGCTTGAGGACATTGCAAAACTCAACCGTAACATTATCACGCATAAAAAATCATTAGAATAGCACCTTGGTATCAACGATCTCCCCCTGAATGCCCGCCATACTCCACTCGAAGTACATTGACTCCTAGTTAAGCAGTGGAGCATCTCTAATCTACTGAGATTACCCGTATCCTCCACCACCACTATCACCCGGCGGCGCACTCTGACCATACCCATCTGGCGGAGGTGCAGGTTGAGGAGGCGGTGGAGCCGGAGCCGGCGGTCCAGATCCAGGCAAAGTCGGCCCATTGGCACAAATACACTCATAAGCCATAAGCGAGCAAACACTACAACGGCAGTGTCGTCTCAGTCTCCAATGCCACCATCCAAGTCCTATCAAGAACAAAAGAGTGATAATAAATAGAACCAAGAAGATGATGAACAGGATGAACCATTTGTGACAGCAGTTGTGGCACACTGGAATTCTAGTTGGGGTTACGGGCAGAGGAGTGCAGTTGGTGCCGTTGCCGGTGCCGCATATTGTTACTGTGGAAGTTGTACTGTTGGAGCATGGTGTTGTGGCTGGGAGAGTGGGGCAGGATGTGATTGAACCTGAAGTTGTTGAACTTGAGTTTGTCGGGCATGAAGAAACCGTTGTTGTGGATACACTCGTACTGGTCGTTGGGATACATATCGGGCTTGTGCATTCTTGAGTAAATGTTGTGGTGCTGAAGATATCAGATATACTCGTCGACGTAAATGTAAATGTTGCGCAGGTAGAAACCGATGGGCACGTGATGGAGCAGCTTGTTGAAGTGCAGCTCTGAGTTGTGGTACTTGTCACAGGCACGCAATTTGAAGCTGAGCAGCTTGTTGGAGTGCAGCTCTGAGTTGTGGTGCTTGTCACAGGCACACAATTTGAAGCTGAGCAGCTTTGAGTTTGAGTAATGTAGGATGTGAATGGTACTATGGTGGTGAAGGCGGAGCATGAAGACAGCGTTGGACAGGAGTGCGATCTTGAATGTGAACCCGAGAAAGATCCTGAGTGGCTTGTTTTATTACAACATTCCACGGTTGTGGTAAAGTTTCCTAGTGCTGGTGAGCAAAATACTTATATAATATATTGGAAGGAAAGTGCCCAATTTGATATTCAGGAAAAGAGCAGAAACATACCATAGTTGTAATTCGTTACATATGTCGTTCCAGCTTGGCAAGCAAACGTAGTCTGCGTGCTCACGCTAACCGACGTGCTAACTGAACCCGGGAGTGTCTTTGTGACGGAAACGGTCTCATATGTGGTGATAAGTAGGGTACGAGTAACGCATACACTAGAGTCAATTGAGGTGATTGTCACAGGAGGCTCGCTGATCGTATCAGTCTCCGTAAATTGAGTAGTAATGTAGATCGTTCGATATTCCGTTACCGAGAGCGTTGGGCATCCTGAAGTCGACGAGCTAGATGGTGGAGGGATGATGATCGACGACGAAGAGGAGGGTACGCTATAGGATGGAGTTGTCGATGATGATATGCTATAGCTTGATCGAGACGATATAGAACTTGAGTAACTGTATGGAGGAGATGGTGAGCTGGATGGCTTCGTATACGAAGGTGTGCTCGACGTCTCCTCGCATGGGGTCGTTGGAGATGTTGTTGAACGAGAGCTGGTCACGTGATACGACGAAGGAGTTCCCGATGACTTTGACGAAGAGGATGTTGATTGTGTTTCTGATTCATCGCAGGGACTGGTTGTCGGCAGATGAGGCCCATATGGTGTTGTGGGTACTGGGCTGCTTGTGGTAGGGCTAGGTGGTTGACTTCCCCACTGCAAAGATAACTGAAAGAATATGGCGAGCCATAGCAAAATAATCTTTGGGACCATTGCTGGAACTTTCAGCACAGTCTCACTCAATCATCGCACTCCACCCCGAGTCAGACCAAGCTCGTAGCAGTGGATGGATGTAGTGACAATAAAGTATGATTAGGTAGAGAGGCTGAGAGAAAAGAATCTGGGAACTGTTCGGCTTTGAACCTAAAAAGCTTGTCAGATCGGGCAATTGGCTGATCAGCTCGCCATGCACTAATGCCGCCAAGCCATCATGTGTTTAACGAAAGCATGAAGCCAATAATTGTAACATCAGGCTATCATCGTTCGGAGTCTGACCTAAGCTGTGCAGGTCGCGATGCTGGCAGGCTCAGCTGGGCAGCCACGAAGCAGCCACGCGAACATTTCACCTGATCGCCAGCAAGACGGTGAGAAGATTCCCGCGAGCCAAGCAGAAAGCCAAGCAGAGAGCCCGAGAGGGATTAAGCTGTATGCACATGTGCAGACGTGTCAGGCTCTTGGTCCGAATGAAGACAAGGTGGCTAGCTCACCGACCCGCTACAGGGCTGGGACGTGGTCACGAAAGATGCAAGGATTAGCTACGGACTTACGGAGTACGGACCCCGCATCAACTGCTCGAGAACCGCACGGGATGCACCGCATCGTATGAAACCCCAGCAATCATCAGCCGTGGAAAGCGCAACACGATAAGCAGTGAAAATTGAGGAGGCTGGGAAGATAAGAATCATACAGTACTAGCATACACACTTCCTTTGCTAAGCATGCATAATAACATTCAACGAAGGACATTTCAATGTGCAAAAAACACGAAGGCGCTGAATGTTGCGGATGTACAAGGACCGGTAGAAGAACTACGAGGTTGGCCACCTAACTGAGCAGAACGAAAAGCGACAAGCTAACAAGCAATGGAAGATGCCTTGGACTCCGGAGTACCCGACCGCTATTCGCAATGGGCTAAAAGCAAATGCATTCGCAGAGTCGTGATGGTGGCGTGCATGGATTTGGCGGAAGTTCAGGCAGCCCATTCCATTGTTGACACAAAAATTTGTGGTGCTGAAAAGTCGCTCTTATGGCGAAGTGGAAGACATTTTGCCAGCACGTGTTTTGGCACATCTCCTCAGAAAAGGATCTTCATTCAGCTTGAAACTACAGTATTTACTATAGTCTGAGAGATTAAAGAGACTGTCTATCCTTTTACAGAGCTGTAAGAGATGGCGAAGTCGATAGGCGAGTATATGTCACGTGACCACCACTCAGAAGGTCCAACATCTGAGTTATAGGTAGCTACTTTCTTGATATATTGTCCTTTCTTAGAAGTATCCTCGTTCAGTACTTTGAGACTTCTCTGATATTAATGTCAGTTTTCTTCCTTCTCTAAGCAACTCTCGCTTGGTGCACGTGATTGTGGTCCCAAGGCGTCCTCGCGTTCTCGCGAGATGCATGATCTCCAGACTCATGAGAAACGTCAAACCTGAACCTACGGTTCCTCCTATACCCTCATACCCTCACTGTGGGACACACGGTCCCAAATACCGTCTTCCTGGTCTATCAACGTGAATACCCCGGCTACGAAGAGGACTACGACGTCGCGACAGTGTGGAGTGTTCACGCGACCCTAAAAGGCGCGACCTGAGCTGCCGCAAACTATCTGGAGGGGGGAGAGACCCAGCCACTAGAATTTCTATGGTTCAGGAGATATTCGTTACGAGCCGACCTTTACGGGACCGTAGAGCTGAGCAGAATATCGCGGGTGAGATTCCTCGTGGTGGCGAAAGAGGTTGAGATTGACTACGTATGAGTCGGTGCCTTCTGATGCATCTGAAGAGTCTGTCACTTACGATGACTTTGATGACCTTGATGGCGTTGATGAGCTTAATGAGTCTGACCCTTATGATGACCTTGAGAAGTCTGACGAGTCTAGTTACTCTGTTGAGTCTGAAATCGATGAGCCTGCTCTGAACGGCGCTGCTATAGCGTAAGCACGATCCCGCGCCGTTGATCAGACAAGCAGGCCGTCCCCTTGCGCTGTTCTCGACGATCCAATTCTCTCGGGAGTCTCAAACTGTCTTCGCAGATTCACCTTCACCCTTTCCGGCGAGATTGAGCCCGACTATATAGATACTCTAAGATCCCTATTTTACCATTATGGAGAGCTTGATCCCGTTCCTAGGCAACAAGCTGGCTTGGATTGCGCCTCTTCTTTGGTAACAAAATCTCTGAGTAGATCCAGTTGCCTTTCTGGCTTAAAATTTGCCATGACTAGAATGTGGCACGAACGGGACCAGATGGATTTGAACTTGCGGATGGATCCTGCAGTAACGAGAACTTTGATAGTGAAGGAGTGAGGAAATCACAAGCTACAGCTCAGATATGCCCATGTTCGGCGCCAATAGGGTACAGTGCCACGTCTAGCTGCTCCCGCCAGCGCACTTCCAGCAACGTCGTCAACACTTGGTCAACTGTGTAGTCACGTGATCAGAACGGAAACGCATGGCCAATAGCCCAAAACTTGGAGCTCTACCATCTCAGCCTATTGAAGGTTAATCACGATCATTAACTACCCTTAACATTCTTGAACTTTTCGACTCCTACACGGCAAAATCATGACAGACACTCAAACTACGGAGGTTTCGGCGAACTAGAAAAGTCGAAAAGGTACTCAAGAGAATTACTAACGAATCATTTGCTCGGAAAGAAGAAACACTGAAGCCCTAACTCGACCGGTAGATTGACCACCCCCTCTCGGTCGTAGAGTTTCAACCAGAACCTGAAGCTTTTTTCAAGTGCAAATCAATACAGATACACACAATCGACGAGCTCTCAAAAAATTTGTTTGAAAAGGGGAGCAAGTTATACTGGATTTTGGATGACATCGCGTGGGCTGCCTCTCCTTCCACCTCGGTATCGAGGGGATCAATGTGGACGCCCCAGCCAGACTACGACTCACGCTTGGTGAGATCCCTTACGATATCACCGAGCCCCTACATCCGTGCAATACTTGGATCAGTACCAGCTGGCTTCCGGACGAAGTCATCAATGTGGATTGGCTGCCGGCCGATGTTGATATGCCACGACGATACTCGTTCCGCTATGTCAAAATGTTGGATCAAAAATGTGATTTTGGAGAAGACTGAAGTTCTAATTGCTATGGAAAATATCCTATACTTATACTAATAAATGAACCCCTAAGTCTTAGCATTCCATGCTATAATTAGGTAGAAATGATGAAAATGAAAGCCTGTAGGGCTGATTTCGGGGTTGCCGAAGTGAAGCCTGTACAGCTGAAGCCTGTAATATCCAACACAAAATCGAAGTCATCGACACATCTCCAAAATACAAGGTCCCATTCCTCGACATGAAAGTCCGAGCTGTGAGCGCAGTCTCCTCCGTAGCAGTTGCTGCAGTACCAAAACTCGAAGTTGCTGATAATGAACTGGTTGCTATCGATCGCATCAGCAAGGTCACCTTACGAGACTGCATGCAAATAGTCTTCGAAGACGGCCCTCGGCGCGATCGAAGAGTTTGGCTTGGAGATCTTCGACTTCAAGTGTTGGCGAATTATTGCACCTTTAAAGACTCTGCTCTAGTGAAGCGGTGTCCGTACCTGTTCGCTGCTCTGCCATGAGAAGATGAAAGTCTCCCTGCCTGTCTGTTTGAGAAACCTAGACTTTCGCCAGCCTCAAATTATATTGTCGACTATGATGCTCTCTTTGGATCCACAGTTTACGATTACACCGTAGCTTCAGGAGACCTCGAAACCGCGATTGAGCTATGGCCTACCATACTCGGGAGCATGAAGATGGTCTTGTCACATCTTGATGAGCATGGGAGGTTTATCTCCGATGCTACAACGGCATGGAAATTCTTGGACTGGTCGGATGGTCTGGAGACGGATGCTGGAATGCATGGCCTCGTTCTTTTCTGCCGCCCAGAGATCAATAAATTGGCAGCATTGGTCGAAAAGCCCGCACCATTCACAGATATTGTATCAAAAATGGCTGTTGCGGCATCATCCTTCTAGGACAAATCACTCGGCGTGTTCGTAAGCGGTTCTAGTCGTCAAGTGTCGTGAATCAGTCAGGCATGGGTTGCTCTAGCCGGCGCTATGGGTGCACCAACCTGTCTACAAGCAATCACTACAGCCGTAGCAGATCCAAGAGCAGTGAAACCCCTCACTCCATATGCGTACCATCATGTTGTGAAAATCTTGGTCGAAACGGAGAGGAGGAACAATGCTAGAAGTTGATGAAGGAATATTGGGGAAGGATGGTGAAAGCTGGCGCCGACTCATTTTGGGAATGTTTTGACGCCGATGACTCCAGAAAAAGTCCATACGGTGATTGTCACAATGATAGCTGCTATCACGCTTGGAGTTGTGCGCCGAGTTATTTGTTGAGAGTTTTGCTGAGGGTGTTCCTCGGAAACATGAGTTGTGCTGAAGGTGTTCCTCGGAAACATGAGCTGTGCTGAAGGTGTTCCTCGGAAACATGAGTTGTACGACACATCAATTAAACATTGATATTAAAGTGTCGCAAAGGCGAACTAGAAGTAACATTGAATTTCATCAAGCTTCCAACGCCTTTTGCAAGTCAAATTTGGTACGAATTTTTGAAATTCAAGAGGAAATAACTAGGTACTGTAGTCAATGCCTCGAGCATTGCACCTGATCGGTGCCTCCCGGTCTAAAGATCCTCTTACATTGCCCCTCTTCAGTCACGTTCGCTATACTTACAATGCGAAGGCCCAAAAAATGCACTTCCATTTTTTGGAAGGCCTTGCGTTTGTGGCAGGCTTGTCAGGCACAGCTGCAGGGGTCTCATTTTTTTGCACTTCCATCCTCTGCCCTGAGTGGCCAGCTTGGCCGACGCAATTGGGCTACCAATAGCACCTGCAGTGTCGACAGATGTGCATACAAGGCTTAGAACATTTAAATATCATCCAGAATCCGACTTGATCTCTCCTACGTTTTCAACTAAGTTACCTCTCTCCTTGCTGTAATTTCTGGTACTATCGTATCATAATGGACGAAGATCGAGAGGGGATTAGGCCTCCACCGCTCCATAATGCCGCAAACATGAAGTCTCAGCGACCTGAGAAACTCTCATGCAAGGCTCGCAACGACCAGATTTGGAACTCCCACAAAGACGAGATCCACCAGATGTATATCGTAGAGGACAAAACCCTCACAGAGACGATGGACGTGATTCAGCAGAAACACAGCTTTGAAGCAAGGTTCGTTGCACTTGCAATGCTGTAGATAGCATGTCTTGGTATTTTCGTGCGCTAATTTCAATTCCAGTGTACGGAACTGGAAGAACAAGCTCAAAGAATGGAAGTTCGACAAGAATGTACCCGCAGATGAAATGAGCTTCATCGTTGCCAAGAGCGAAAAAAGAAAGACGATCGAGGGCAAAGATACGATGTTCTTCCGAGGCGAGACTCAGATTACTCCCGATAGGATTGAGCATTTCAAGAAAAGGAAGCTGGGAAAGAATGCAAATCCCACGTCCCCAATTGCCCGCAAGTACAACCAACCTCGAGACGTTCATCCAGCTTGACTGACCTTGGGGTGGTCCATGCAGAGACGCCGGCGAACCTCACGTATTATACTCCAAAAGCGATTGCTGACACCCCGCCGCCCGCAATTCAAAACGATCCTTCGCCAGTGTCGAGCCAAAATCTGCACACCCTGTTGCATGCGAATTCCTCATTCGAGAAGACCGGGGGCTCGGCTTCAAACGAGGACGGCATGATGGGTCTACTTGTTCTCGAAGACTCCACGAATAGCATCCAAGAAACAAACCCAGCTCAACGTTGCCAAACTAGGGATATTAACGCAGAAAGTTATACCGTCTCATCTGGAGAACTTGGTATTATCGATACTGCCCATCCAACTTCGCCGAGGCATTCTCCGAAGAGTGGATTTTCCCTTGCTTTTCAACCACCTGATCCCTATATTGATGAAGAAACGTATGATGGAGTGCCAGCAAATTTCGAAGTTGTCATTCCGGGAAACGATGAGGTTCGCATTTCGATAGACTCGCGCCAAGAACCTGGATCCATTATGGCACAACTTGACCTTCGGAAAGACTCTCCATCCATTCCAATCCAGTCTGACAATCTCGAATTCGATAATCGATGTATCCGAACGCCAAGCTCCGAATCCCCCGTACTAATCGAGACATCACACACCAAACAGTCACAAGAGGCAAATGAAAAGAGCCTGCCTGAAAAGTCATCCCTCAATCTGGTGAGGAATGAGGCACGGGCAGAGGCAGACTTGAATGTTTATGTGGTAAGCGACGCTGTCACGGATGATTCTGCATCATCATCCGAGGTAGAGGGTTTCGATAATCCTTACGAAACAGCGGCTTCTCTGCTAGAGTCTTCTCAAAAAACCGATGAAACGCTGCAGCTTGCACGAAGCTACAAGGAGCAAGGGCTGTTTCACATCGCAGAGTTCACATACATACGAGTGCTCCGAAATGCTTTAGAGGAAATCAACCTGCTTGGCCAAGACATACCTAAAATCTTGAATGAAATTATCAGCTACATGAAGCTCGAGAGGCCACCGGAAGTCATGCTAGGTTCTATCGAGAACTGTTACGCGTTGATGTCGTTGCTGATTGACCACGAAACTCTAGCTTTGAATCCGGCTTTGGCACTGCGGATGGCTGGCGTACTGACAGATTTGCTGAGTCGGTATGGAGCCGGAACCGGGGCTCTTACTCGACTAAATTTGTTTTACCGGAAATCAATCGATAACTGTTACCAGGTTGTCTGGCGTGACCGCCGATGGCGATTTCAGATCTCTCTTGGAGAAACGCTTTCTCGTCAAAATTGTCCGGGAGAGGCCGTGTACACTTATCTCAGAGCTCTGGGCGGATGCCTCTCCTCACGCGCACGTCCGCTGACCCACAAGGCAGTCATCGAACTCATAACTCACCTCCACAAAGCGTGCGATGTACTCAAGCACGAGGCAAACTGGAGACCGTTATGTGCAACGATTGCGAATCTCCATGGAATGATTACCACGCCTGAAGGAACTGCCTCAAATCTCCGAGCGACCCTTCTCATGCGGACAATGAAAGTTGCCACAGCTTGTTCAATTGTAGGCTGGTACGAGATTGGAGAAGAAATTTACTTGTGCTTCGAACGATACGGCATAGATGGAACCGGAAATAGGAGGGCAATAATCCAAACTCTCATTGATCGTTCAGTGTTTCATTACCAGGCCCAACGCAGGTGGAACGAAGCTGTATCTGACCTTGTCAGAGCCTACGAAGTAATATATAAGCTTTTCGTGTGGCAGGTCAAGAGCGGCCACGACACAGACACCGAGCTACTTGCTCTTCTCAGGGAATCATGGGCAAAGATACCAAGGAAGTTTCAGAAAGTGACTCAGGAGTCGAGGATCAACGAAAAGAGTGTGCATGAAATAGAAGAAGACCTAGGGCATTTGTTAGGAAGCCAAATGAGCTTTAGCATGATCAGGGAACTCCATCGGGGCGAGATTAAATTGGCAGGTAGTGGGAATCAGGCGAGAAGCATCATGAGCAGCAGCAAGACGAGCGGGTACGGGAGCAGATACGGTGTGACCTACACCGAAAGCGTGGTGACTGGGCTAAGTATGAATTATTCATCAATCTTCTCTTGAAGAAGACGAAGAATTGGGGATGGAATTTCCTTGCGGCAGCCCAGCAATGAGATATCTGAACATGGGAAAGAAAGGACTGTGAAGGGGACACTTGTACTCTCAATATTATAAAAGTAGAGCCGGCTCTCACTGCTACTCTGCAATTTCGTTCTCCTCTTGAAACTACTACCGCGAAGCCTCTCCTAACCTCAATTCAATATGTTAACAATCAGACAAACACTCTCTCCACCTCGACCTTTTGGCATGATGGATTCTGCGGCTTGCCCTCGCCAACCACCCACGCCAATGTCTGATACACGTAACCAGCATTGGTCGTGCAAACATACCACCTGTACAATGGCTTCGGATCGTAGCTATTTAGTCATTGAGGATGCCATTTCTCATTTGGGGGAATTTACTTATCCTTACACTGGTGGTGAAACAGTATCGTCAATATACTGCGGAATGAACATCTTGTCATCATTGTCGAATCCAATCAACACCTCTATGTCTTCCCCGGGCCAGAACAGTGGGACGGCAACATTCGTGGTCGGGTCAACGGGAAACGACAGCGGGGACGAGAGGTTGAAGTTTCCAACGTGAAGTTCCCATACCTTGAATTCGAATTAGTATCGTAGTTAGGCAATTTTGGATATTCATAGGAAAAGTGCATACCAGGATACCGATAGTGCCAGGAATTGGACTGGGGGTGCTGGATGGGTCTTGCGACGTGTAGTTAAGGTTGTATTGAGCGTACGAGTCGGTCGGAGCTCCTCCGAGACAAAGACTTTCAATCGCAGCGTTTTCGTGGCACGCAGCCAGCAAAGAGCCGTTGAGAGTGGCGTTGGCAGATGAGATGACGAGATTGAAGGGGGCCGACTGGGTTTGTGCAGCGACGTGGGTCGCGGCGAAGGCGAAGCCGAGGACGAAGGATATGATATATGCTTGCATTGTAAATGTTTTGAATTACTGTTACGAGGAGGGTTGTAGGGTTATAGGATTCAGGAGTTTGTGAGATATTTTTTGGAGAGGAAAGGCTTGAGTGAAAAGTTCCTAACTTTATATGAAGATCGAAAAAGTTGGGGTTCTCTCATATGGCAGGAATGGCGAGGGAAGTCATGATGCGGGGCCTGCGCGGATCGACATGACGACCGCTGACTCTAGATGAACACGAACGCAAAAGTTGTCAAGTCTCTCCGAGTAACGCAAGACTAGCTTAAGCTTAGTAGCCTTAAAAAGGTCGTCAAAAGTCTCGCTATCAATTAGATTGTGGTCATCTGAGTAACTCTTCAACAGGGATCGCTCGTATCGACTGTTAAACGGCGGGGTGACGTGCAACACGGGGTTTATGTTCGGGTGCATCGCGCAAGAAACACTATAAAGTATGGAAATATCGAATGAGTATTCTTTGGCGGTGAGACGGGAGGGTACAGCCTCACAAAACAACCGTACAAGACCGCTGGCGTGGTCCGCTGGTACCTAGGTATGACACCGTTATCGCAAAACGTAGGCTGAAGGTAACATGTAACCCGAGTAGCTGGATGTTCGTTCCGGCAAGACCGATGATAACGTCTTGCTACTCTCCGACGTCGTTCTCTGGCTTCGCCAGCCAGATAACGACGGTCGAAGAGTCAACAATAACATGACTTAGCGGCAACTCTGTTCTCGGCGCGGTAGCGCAAAGAATCGAGTTGGGCCCCCAACCTTAAACTTTCTGCCCTTGTGGCCTTAGCAATAATTCAGATGTGAGCCCATTATCATCGGCCCTTTCGTTCCAATACGAGTTGGTAGGAAAGAGGCTTTCAAACATAGAAGTGCTAAGTTTGCAATTTCGTACCACTGTAGTCCCCGTTCGCCTGCGGCTGCGAGTCCATCAGCAATATTATTCGGGCAAACACAGGATAGTGTTCAATATAGAAAAGTGCCTCATAAATTGGGCTGAGCAAAATTCCTCCAGACATCGTGGAATCGGGCTTTCCTCAGACTCACCATCGCTATCATCTTCGTTAACCCATCGAACTCTCAAACTTTCAAACCGCCAAGAGTTGAATCTGTCGCAGCAGCCTAGCGGCACGCTCAAGCCTCAAACTATCTCGGAGTCACCTTGTACCTAGCCATCTCTCTCCTCAGCTCACGGCAGATGAGCCTTGGCAACTTCCAACTTCTGAAAGCTGTTTCTGAACTCGCAAACTTCATGTACACCTCTTGAGCAATCTCCAAATGTCCTGACGTTCATGGTGCATAATGTTCCATTGACTCTGGCCCATCTTAAACATTCGTCATCTTAAACTTGGTGCACTTGATCTTTGAGTGCTTCCATTCCGATCCAATGGCTGCACCCCTCCAGAGCGTACAATGTGCAAACTTCCTCATGTTTCTGACTAAGGTCTCGGGGTTGAATCCAGTTTTCATTGTCCTGATGAAATGCTGGTTCATCCCCACCCTTCCAACCGTCCTTTTAGGGTGTCCTTGTTGGCCATAGATGTTCCCATCCAATGTAAATAAGTTTGGCAGGTATAAAGTGTCCATATCCGGACGCATGTAGATAGTTTCAGTCCGTGATCTTGTACCGCTTCTAGGCATGATAAGCTTCTCTAAATGTATAGGCCGGATCGAATTCAGGATAGCTGATCTTCCCGCAGACACTCATGATCCTAGCGTATGGATTTTGGTGGTGCAAAGGAAAAGGTCTGCGACCTCACACGGACCGATCCCGCGTTGATTCTCGCAGAAGAGAGCCTCGAATATTGTAGGCCCTGGGAGGGCGAACGATCGTATATGGCGTTGCAGCGCGACTGGAAGTTTCGAAAAGGATTCAAATTTCCTCGAGGAGCTGGAGAATGAGTTACTCTACTCGCGAACCGTCGAAGAGGTCAATCGTAATTGGAATAGAAATAACTACATGCGACGGGATAAACTGCTACAACGT
>Ga0302325_10022387_pt1 | contig 13222 bp, 8 predicted proteins | sample Palsa_T0_2_FD_201948 | JGI IMG/M metagenome (GOLD analysis project Ga0302325, IMG submission 201948) | Peat permafrost microbial communities from Stordalen Mire near Abisko, Sweden - Palsa_T0_2 | ecosystem: Environmental > Terrestrial > Soil > Palsa > Peat permafrost | place: Sweden: Abisko... | reverse complement strand
CGTAGACGTCATTAGACCAAACAATCCAAATCTGTCCAAGGTCCAAGGAAGGGAGGAAGTCGGTCTCTTTCCATTCCGCTTTGGTGTTGGTCTAAATGAGCAGTTTGCCAACGCCTCAGTCCAGCAGCTTTTTGATCCTCTCGGGTTCTTTGCTCCTTATGGTCCAACAACTCTGGAGATCAGGAATCCGTACTACGCTGCCACCAAACCAGGTGGTGCCTGCTGCTATTGGAATGGACAATCGTGGCCATATTCAACATCCCACGTCTTGAAATCTCTTGCTGCCATCTATCGAAGTACCGGTTGCACTACTGCAGAGCAATATGTTCAATATTTGGGAAGATATGCTACCACCCAGCACAAGGATGGTGTTCCATACATTGCGGAGTCCCACTATCCATCTTTGGACGAATGGAGTGCTGATAGCTCAAACCATAGCGAGCACTATCAGCGTGAGTCTCTCGAAACATCATACAGTCGAAGTACTAACATGCGATAGATTCAACCAATAATGATGATGTGATCACTGGTCTTTTAGGAATCGTCCCCCGTTCCGATAATCTCTTGCAAGTCTCTCCAATCATTCCTCAAAACTGGACCTACTTTGCCATTGAGAATCTCCCCTATCACGGACATCTCATAACGGTTCTCTATGACCAGGATGGTTCTCGCTACAACATCGGCCCAGGAATCACCATCTTCTGCGACGGTTCCAAAATCTACAACCGTAACAGCAAAGCCGCCCAAGTCTACATTTCCGCCCGCCCAATAGTAACTGCCACCGCTCCCATAAACATAGCCGGGAACCCGATCGGTCTAGGAGCCTACCCCCTCGCCAACGCCACCAACACCTTCTTCGCCGACTCGCCATGGAAAGCCATCGACGGATACCTCTTCTACGACTCTGAACCAGATAACAGGTGGACAAACTATCAATCGCCCTCCAGCAACGACACGCTGCAGATAACCTTCGCTCGGCCCCGGAACATCTCTTCGGTCACGCTCGCGCTCTTTTCGGACGTCGCTCGTGGCGGGGGAATCGACGTCCCAGCTCGTCTTGAAATCTACGGCTCGACAGGCCTCCTAGCAAATGTGTCTAGCGGATCATTCCTACCCAATGATCGAAACATGTTCTCTTTTGCCGAGGCGGAGACGCAGTTCGTGAGTGTAAATCTTTTCAGGAAGCCCGGTGTCTGGGTCGGGCTCTGTGAGCTAGAAGTTTGGGTGCAACCAGATCCTACTCCTCGATATTACGCCGTTGATACGCTGATAACGGGTGCAAGCGTGATGGTTGATGGAAAGTCAGTCGCTACGCCGAATGGTGCTGTGGTTGGGGGCTTGGGTAGTGGAAGTGTAGTTGCATTTTCGGGGATCGAGTCTGTCGGTGGCAATGCGAAGATAACTTTGTCTTATGCGAATGCTGGAAGCACGACTAATATTGAGGTCACTGTCAATCAGGTATCGATTGGGACGTTCAAGCTTACAGGGACGGGCGGCAAGTACGTTTCTGTGACGATGACTGTTGCTTTGGCTGGAGGAAAGAATTTCATCAGTCTGCTGGGTGGGACTGGGAACATTCGTTACGAGACATTGGATGTTCAGGTCCTGTAGATAACATCGAGAGAGAAGAGAGGTTACTACAAATACAAGAGGACACGATAGTTGGCATACTCGCCTTACTCACCAAGCGGTGATTTCTACTGTTCAAGCTATTGCATTTGCGTAAAGTCTCGATCTTATTTTCTATCTTCTGAGGGAGCGTATATCGCAAACCATCGTCAAAGTCGTAGGCAAGATAAGATCATCCTGTCCAAGGACCTAGGAATACATAAAACATCGAGCAATGTCAGAGGCGAAATCCTATCATACAGGCAATGCAACGCAACCCCCCAGCCCTTTATTATATGCCATAAGGAGATCCAGTTTCGAAAAGCGGTATTTTCAATGGAAGGGGGCAAGACCTTGAGCGTTGGGTATTGGGTCGCGGCACTCTTCATAATAGTTGCTGTATTTTACCTCCCCCTTGCGAAGGGTGGCCTCGTCAACCTCACCTGGTGGATGACCATTCTCCAAAGCCTTACTAGATGCTCTACCGGTAGAAGTATTTATCTTTAGATATGCTGGTTGAACGGAAAGAGGCCTGTTGAGAATGTCAGGCTGATGTTAAGTCATGATTTAGTACGAAAAGAACTTACCCGTTTAGTTCCCGGTCAACTTGCAGAAATTCCTTCATGGCTTCCTTCGTGCCTCTCTGCTGTAGATAAGTCAAGAAATAACTGCTGAGATCCTTCTTCGTACTCAGGCTCATGCGGCTTTTCTTGATTATATCATCATGGACCTGTTTGATCCTTGTATAATGCTCCGCTTCCTTATCCGTGGAAGTGGGTTGGGCAGTTTCAAATTCAAGGTATTTCATCCAGAAGTGGCGGCTCTGGAGGTACCATTGCTGGTTCTTCTGGAAGACTTGACGAGCTTCACTAACCGAACCTTGGATCTTCCATAAAAGGAGGGCCCACTCAACGACAAATGCTGCCTTTGCAAACAGGTCCACGGCTGGGTTATCAATCTGAGCTTTATACACCTCGATAGCGGCTTCAAGACCGTTTTGGCGGCGCTCCAGGTTTGCCCATGAAACAATAGTCTCAACGTGACCCGGCATGCGATCGAGAATGGCCTGGTGGATATCCCGGGCAACATCAGCGCGTTCAGACATCTCCTCGAAGTAGGCATATTGCAGTCGGATTCCAGGACGACTGATTGGAACGTAAAGTGTGCTGGCTCGCTGGTAGATATTTCTGACTTCTTCCTGTTTCTCCTCTTGGGCAGACATCCACCGGGCATATCGGAACCAGAATTCGTCGTAGAAAGCACAAGTCACCAGGCATCTCTCATACAGAAAAACTGCTCTAGTGTAGTCGCCCTCGGCCTCCTCGAAATCCAAGTACTTTCTCCAGTTGGCAAGTTGCTGGTGGTCAAGCTCAGTTACGTGGAAGTACGGGCGCTTGATCTCCGACTCGTAGGTCCATCGTTTGGTAGTCTCCGTTTGCGTGCGGGTGAAGATTTCAAGGTGAAAATTATCAATCTTAGTCCGTACTTCGCGCTCAATCTCCAACTCTGCTTTAGCACCTTGCTGGTAGCCAGCACTCTCCGCTTCCACATCCATACGAAACTGAGCAAGCGTCTCTTCGGGCACGAGCTCCATCAAAGGTCGGGTGTGAGCAAGCTGTCGAAATCTTTCGAAGTAGCGAGCATACTGATGCATTGGAATCTTGACAACACGACTGAGGATGGCAAAAATCCTGTCGTGTGATTCCAAGCGGTCTTCAAATTCGAGGTACTTGTCCCAGAAAGGGTGAGCAAGAAAGTCCAAACCAACTGAAGCAGCACCACGCTCAAAAAGTCTTTCACACAGTATTAGCCAGGCCTTCAATGGGGAAAAGAAGGGAGTGCAAAGGTGGCAAGGAGTGCAAATACGGGAAGGGCAGTGTGCTTGAGCTAATGATCCTCAAATTCCATCCGCGCCGGACAAGTGTGCAGTGTGAGACGATGTAACAGCGAACGTGTGATAGTAGAAGGAAAGAACCTGATAATGTGGGTGAGAAATTATCAAACGGGGAGCAGCTTGTGTTGGCATTTCTCACCGTCTGCGACCCAGTGATTGTCCGATTGTAGCGCGTAGCCATGACGATTGCATCCGTCGCAGGTGTCTGTGTTAAAGGGTAGGAAAGAGTCCAGTAATACTTACTCTCTGATCACATCTGGATCGTGACAGGTCTCAACCTTGAAAGAGCAATAGTCGGTCCACAAATCCACCGAGGTTGTTATACTCGCAACGCCTCGCTCGAAGACCTGGTACCGAAGTCAGCACTGTGTTCGGTGCGTGTGATTTTGGAGCCTCACCATCTCCGCAGCTTCAGTGCCGGCAATGGAGAATTCGAGGTCGGCATATTTCTTCCAGTATCCAAACAGAAGAGGAAACTTTGCAAGAAAGCGGTCGTAGGCGTCGCGGGTGGTTGCGATAGCTTGTGGACTAGAATTGCGATTTAAGCCACCCTCGAGGGTCTCAGCTGCGCGAACGAGCTTCTCCCAGTTCTCAAAGTTGTCTGTATCCTCGAGCTAAGTACCAGGAAAGTCAGCTTCGGTGCGAGTAGATCGTTCGCGCGCATGGAGCTCCACTTACGACTTCAGCGTTCAGCTTCTTGATCTCAGCCGACTCCTCGTCAGTACCTCCGAAGTTGAAGTCACTCATTGTGGTCGCAAGAGTGGGTTTTGCTGGGTCGCGCCTGTTGGTGACCGTGTCTGCAGTTCAATTCCCGCGCGAGTAGGTCCGGGAGAAGATATCCGCTTTTGAGACTGAGGTCCAGCAGCGACTTCAACAGTCGGCTAAAATGTAAGGAGATCTGTCAAGGAAGGAGGAGAATGGAGAGATTCAATTGCCTGCCTCCTAAAATTCAGCCTCAATCCAACGCGCTAACTTTTGGTAGCATGCGGGCTAGCTCGAAAGGGGGTTAGCGCTCGGCCGCAAAGTCGAAATCAAAACTCGATTCTTTTTGACCTTTCTCCTTCTTCCTCCACATAGGCTGGTGATGAACGATACTCAGTATCAATCAAATAGGAAGAGAATGAACGCTTTTCGGAGCATGATCTCAAAATGACCCATTCTGAAGCCTCAAATTATGCTGCAGCACAGCCTCGTTCATCTATTCCATTGCGTTATTAAGCATTCACTTCACTTTTTAAGGGCTGGTGAGGAAAAGCAACCTCCTTCTTCAAAGATTCAAGTGCGCACTTCCGAATTAGACTGCTGGAACAATTATTTTATCACCTTAGATATTTTTTCTACCCGAACTGCCCAAGACTTGAGTTCTGGGTTCGTTTATCCGTGTCAAAACTGCATAGCGTACTGCCGTGCACATATGCTGCAGTAACATCATCTTTGTTGACATATTTTGCAACATCCCCTTTTCCAATTACAATTCATGATACCCAGAGTTCCTTTATCATGATGCTGTTTTCTAGTTTCTTGTCTCAGACCTGGGAGGGTACAGCAACAACAACTCCAGCTACGCAGCGCCGATGAAATGCGCACCTCTGAGTGGCATTCCTTAATAAATGGCTTTTCTGGGATATTAGTCGACTCTAGAGGTATGAGTGATTGGTCTGGAGAATCTAAGAAGTTTATTCTGTTTTCAAGTTTGTTGGCAATGGGACCCAGATCGCTCAAAGTATTCGAAAGGCTGTGCTGGTTGAGCTCAGAGCTGATGGTGTTGTTCAAGCTTGCTGCTTGCGTCACTCTTATCTTTCTCCTGAAGTTTCTGGAAGGAGCAGCTGGATCCGAAATAACATGCTCCTGGAGCGCTTTGGCCGGAACTTCACAGCGGTTGCTTTTGGCTAGCAAAACGCTTAACGGGCTCTGACTGGGCAGCATGTACTTCTGCCACGGCTCCGTACGTCTCCTCGGATGGATTTCAACTTGATTATCCTCGCTGATGGACTTGCTGATAAGACTGTGTGCCAACCACGGAGATCATTGCCGTTGCTATTATGGACATTGGAGGACATGCTCCTTAGTGATAACCACTAAAGAGAGAAGGGAAAGGGAAGTGCTGAGAATGACCGAGGGAAAAAAGGATTTCTGTAAAATTACTGACAATTTCTGCTTAGCTATTTCCGTATTTTCGTGCACTATAAATGGGAGACAAGCTACCACGTGGTATGTTTCAATACCACCTTTATGTGGCTAGGTAACCCCATGAGATTGATCATTAATTTACTTGACATCAATGACTGTTCACTTGTCGTGTCTCTGGGATCTTCTTAAACTTTTGGTCACAAGAAAAGGCCCGGCCCGCAACCCAATCCAGCCATGCGCCGATCTCTCGTGACTTCTTCCAGATCCCTACCTACCTAGCCCTGCTGCCCAAGGTCGCGTGATTTGCCATACTACCTTGAGGGACCTGTCGCCACCCCTTTCCTCATAATTCCTTCAGTCCCCTAATCGAGATGGACAAAATTTAATAATATATCTCAATCGATTCTGCAAATCCTGCTTCCAATGCCCAAATCTCCCGGCCGCATCGAAAAGTGGCGTAAGGAGGTATCGGCATGTAGAGCACACTTCACGCCAAGCGAGTCCGAATACCTAGCCCCTCCTATCCAACAACCCTCATTCTGGAAAAAGATCTTAAAAAGGGACTCAAAAACTTCTGGTTCGGGCAGTAATTCAAGTTTCAAGAATCAGAGTGATGGGAGAGATAGCGTTAAGACAAAAATGTACGATCCTGAGGACGAAGAGTTGGATGGGTTGAGAGTTCCGGAGCAGGAGGCAGAGCTTGGAAGGGAGAGCAGTATGGAGAATGGGAGTGGAGAGAGTGAGCTTGGTGGGTTGAGGCAGAGAAGGGAGAGATTAGAGAGGGCGGCGAGGCTACTGAATAGGGATGGGAGGGGCAAGGAGATTAATGACCGAAAAAAGGGTGGTGGATAGTTATTCAAGAACTCTTGAAAAGCTTAACGGGAACAAGCACTGTATATAGTGCATGTCGATTTGGCGGTATTCATGGATATGTGGAAACGGGCCTAAAAGCCTGGGGGAGTCTGGGCCTCAGGTTGGTGGTGTTCAAACATAGGTCGCTCTAGAAAGGTGCAGCAATTAATTCTTGGCAAGTCATGGGGTCTCACATTCATGGGCAGGAACCGGATAGTGCGGAGTGAATTCATCGACCATAGCCAGCTACCAGAAAGCAACGCGCAGAGGTTTAAGAGGCTTCGCTATGACAACGCAAGGGGGATGTAGAAATCCGAGGGATATCTAGAGTAGAAGCACACCTCCTGAGCGAAACAACGAAAGCTCATCGCAAGTAGAGAGACTAAGAGTACCCTTTGACGAAATCATCTCCCTCAGCTATGTGCCGTTGAGGCTCTTTGTGAAGAAATGCATTCCATGATCAGAGACGCCCGCTTCAGAAGCTATGAAAGGCCCCATCCGCAAAACACGCCCATGACGTGAGAAAGACCGCAGGGAAAGAAGACATCGCAACCAGAAAGGAAAACATGATCATCAGGTTCGCAGGATGGGTTATTCGCAAATCGACCGAGTTCGCAAAGCCGCACTCGTTCTGCTTTTCATATCAACTCCCATCCCCTACCCATGCTGCAATCACTCCACCAGCAAGCCTGGTATCCCAGCCACTCCAGCAAGATCAAGAAGCATATGAAAACGAGACGAGGAGATCCGAGAGTGAGAAATCTAAGATTCAGTGGTTGGGGCAGCATCGCTCTTCGGCTCCTCGGTCTTCTCTGGCTCAGCAGCCTTCTCAGTCTCCTTGGCCGGCTCAGCTGCAGCAGCCTCGGGTTCGCCGCTGTCTGAGGAGGTCCACAACGTAAGGTTGTCCCGGAGAAGTTGCATGATGAGCGTGCTGTCACGGTATGACTCCTCGGACAGAGAATCGAGCTCGGCGATAGCATCATCGAAGGCCTGCTTGGCAAGGTGGCATGCACGATCGGGGGAGTTGAGGATCTCATAGTAGAAGACGGAGAAGTTGAGGGCCAAGCCGAGACGGATGGGGTGGGTTGGAGTGAGCTCTGTTTGCGCGACGTCGGTAGCATTCTATGTAAAGTGTCAGAATTGGCCATCGAAGTCTTCGCAACAGCGCATACCTTGTAGGCCTCGTGAGCAGCAGTTGCAGCAACCTTGCGCTTCTCGCCAGAAGCAAACTCAGCCAGATAGCGGTGATAGTCACCCTTCCTATATTTGAAACCCCTGTTAGCAAAGGTACACTCGAATTGCGGGGCGAATTCGTCATCACTGAAAAAGACGTACATCTTGTGATAAAAGACCTTGGACTCTCCAGACTCGGCCTTGGGGATCAACGATTCATCCAAAACATCAAGAACATCTTGGCAGACTTTCTCAAGTTCAGTCTCGATCTTTTGGCGGTAATCACGAATGGTCGAAACATGCTTGTCGGTGCCTTTAGACTCTTCCTTCTGCTCGATTGAGGAGATGATGCGCCAAGAAGCACGTCGAGTGCCGACAACGTTCTTGTAAGCAACGGACAGAAGGTTTCTCTCATCAACTGTGAGCTCTCCACCCAACTGCATCACGCGTCATCAGTTATGATTCCCAATCAAGGACCACGCTTAATTGTATGGTATTGGATGTTTACCTTGGCAACCTCCTTCATGTATGTAACCATCTCATCATAGCGCTCTGCCTGTTCGCACAACCGGGCAAGAAACGTCTTGCTATGAATGGATTAGCATTTCGGACCGACGATTCGGGTTGCCTGGGTAGGTTTGAATATACCTTTCACGCTACAAAGTGATGGAAGTGTCAGCAAATTCTTCTCTAGAGATGGTGGGCAGGTAGAGGGCTCGTGACGACGCGGTCGATAAGGCGGGTAGGAGGGGAACCAAATTACGTCCGTGAAGTGACGCGGATGCGATGGAGGAAGAACTTACTTCAGTCGTCATCGTCACGGTCGGTCAAGACTTGCTTTGGTTGGGTGTGGTAAGGCAAAGATCGCAGGTTTCTTATGTTAGGAAGGGTTGAATACGGTGGTGGATTTGTTGTGGAATATTCATAGACAGCCGACCTCATGGGCAGGAGCGACTGTCTGCGCTACCGCAAGCTGCGCTAACCGGAAATGGATCTTTCACACCTGGGAAGCCGCAAAACGGACAGTACTGACTTTTGTTTACTGAAGAGTCAAAGGTGAACAACTATAGTCAAATGTAAAACATAAGTGTAAGTCCAGATGGCCACATATTTCGTTGGAAACAAAAGCGTTCATTACTTCTACATTTACAAGAGATGAATGGCATCACGTGGTTCATGCTTGAGATTGTGTAACACCTCTCCCAGCCTTTTGCTACATGGGTTGCATTCTGGGACTCGGATCAAGCATATTGAAGCAAGTTGGCAATCGGTTAGGTCTACAAGAGAATCTAAGGTACAAGTATTTCCCCATTGCAAGTCACATTGCCAGCCCATAAGCAGCTGACTGGAAGTGATTCCGCCAACTAGGTCTTTGAACCGTGAATGGGTGGCTCAGGTTCCACCAGAAACATCTCTTATCAATTATACTCGACGGTTCTGCCTTGTAGGTTACAGGGATCAAAGTCTCCTTGCATGTGCTGGCAAAGAGCCGCTGGCCAATGAAGGCACATGCCAATTCACTCCGCCAACCTGGCAGAACAAGTTGTCGCAAAGGTAGGAGATGAGGGGTCATCAAGCCTTCCCGCCACGTCTTCACTTGGAGGAATGGAAAGTCCCTCATGTCATGTGACCAAAGTCCATAAAGGGAGTTCTGATATTAGACTCGTATCAGCCTCGTCTCTACGAAGTGTGAGCTGATGGGAGACCAAGTATGTAGAAGCTATAGAATCATTCGTATTGTAATGGCTTCATGCCGCAATCCTCCTCAAATAAGGAATGGAGTCCGATCAGCGAAATGGACAATCAAGCCGCCTTGAAGTATGACCTCGACCCCAATACTTCGTGATATGGTCAGCCGCAACTCTCATACGGTAATCAATGAGGGGTACTCAGAGACACGGAAGTTGGATGTCTTGGAGGTCCGGACATTAACCTTTGATTTGGCTGCTGTCTGTACTGCTGGTTGGCTAACGCTGCCAGCAGAGAAGCGGACCAGCAGATAGGTACCGATAAGTACTAATTGCAAGGATCTGGGGAGGCTGGCTCAAATGATGTTGATGTTCGAACACCGAAATCTGGTGATCGAGCATGTTCATGTCCCATCGTCAACTATGCTATTCGCATATGCTTTGGAAAAAGGCCATCCCACCTTTCTTTGAGAAAGGGTTCCTCGAACTTGGAAGGCACTTTTAGACTCGTTAAGGTGTCGGACTTTGGAGCTAGTTTTCGCCGAGGTACCTACCAATGAGAATTTGGAACAGCCTCATCAAAGAGGACACCTGTAGAAAATCGAAGTGGAGGCAAACTTACCAAGCAACTCTACCCCAACGGCCACTTTTCTTTACTTTTCCCGGACGTTGACTTTCATCGTCTTCTTTACACCGTATTCATATTCTCGCGACGTACTTGCGCAAGCATTTTGCCTTACATGAATATTCCAGCATAACCAGATTGACCGCAGACACGGTACAAGAACATTCTTGCCCACGTCAATATGGAGAACGCATTCACACAGTCCACATCGGAGGTCCTGAAGTTCTTTTCAGTCTCTGAGGTTCAAGGTCTCACCGAAGCGCAAGTCCAAACATACCGGCAGAAATATGGTCGGAATGGTAAGCAGTACACTTTTGCGCCGCAACAGAGAAGAGTAATACCTAACTTTCAAATTCTACAGCAATCGCAGAAGATCCTCCTACTCCTCTCTGGGAATTAATTCTTGAGCAATTCAAGGATCAGCTAGTTATCATTCTCCTCGGTTCGGCAGCGGTTTCTTTTGTCCTCGCCCTTTTTGAAGAAGATGGTGGCTGGACAGCTTTTGTAGACCCTGCAGTTGTAAGCTATAACCATACCGCGGAATGTGACCAATTCTAATATCACCAGATTCTCACAATCCTGATCCTTAATGCCATCGTTGGTGTATCGCAGGAGAGCAGTGCAGAGAAGGCAATTGCAGCGCTACAAGAATACTCTGCGAATGAAGCTAAGGTCATTCGAGATGGACATGTTTCTAGAATTCGGGCGGAGCAGTTGGTTCCAGGGGACATAATATCGATTGCTGTGGGAGACAGAATTCCTGCAGATTGCAGAGTTCTTACTATTCAAAGCAACAGCTTCGCAGTCGACCAAGCTATCCTAACTGGAGAAAGTGAGAGTGTTGGAAAGGATACGGTTACGGTCAAAGATCCGAAGGCTGTAAAGCAGGACCAGATTAACATCCTTTTTTCAGGAACGACAGTGGTTACCGGACACGCTACCGCGATTGTGGTCCTTACAGGATCCTCCACGGCCATTGGCGATATTCATGAGAGCATTGTGGCCCAGATTTCCGAGCCTACTCCTTTGAAGCAAAAGCTTAACGATTTCGGAGACACTCTAGCAAAGGTCATCTCGGTGATTTGCATTGTTGTTTGGCTCATCAATATCCCGCATTTCAACGACCCGACCCACGGAAGTTGGACGAAGGGAGCCATCTACTACCTCAAGATTGCCGTTTCACTGGGTGTTGCAGCTATTCCGGAAGGATTGGCTGTTGTCATAACAACATGTTTGGCTCTTGGGACAAGAAAGATGGCGGCAAAGAATGCTGTTGTGCGAAGTCTGCCCTCTGTCGAGACTCTCGGTAGTTGCAGCGTCATCTGTTCCGACAAGACTGGTACTTTAACCACTAACCAGATGAGCGTCAACAAGATCGTTTACATTAACGAAGCCGGAAATGACCTTGAGGAGCTGGATGTTGAAGGAACCACATTTGCTCCTGAGGGAAGTATTAAGTCCAAAGGCTCCGTGGTTATAGATGTAGCTAAAACTTCCGAGACCATTTTCCAAATGGCTGAAGTTGCCGCATTATGTAACGACGCTCAGTTGGCCTTCGATTCAAAATCTGGACACTATTCGAACGTTGGAGAACCCACCGAAGGAGCCCTGCGCGTACTGGTCGAAAAGATTGGGACCAAGGACACGGCTCAGAATCAGCGAAGAGCTAGCGTCTCAGCCCAGGACACTCTCCATCTTGCTAGTTCTTGGTATGAGGAGAGAAGCCCCAGATTAGCCACCTACGAGTTTTCTAGAGATAGAAAGAGCATGTCCGTTCTTGTCGGCGATAAAAAACACCAGAGACTTCTTGTGAAGGGGGCACCTGAATCAATCATCGACCGCTGCACCCAAACGATAGTAGGAGCAAACGGAAAGAAGGTTCCGATGTCCAATAAGCTGTCTGAGCTTTTGCTGCGAGAAGTCGTGGACTACGGAAACAGAGGATTACGAGTCATTGCTCTTGCCAGTGTCGAGAACGTCGCTTCGAGCCCCCTTCTTAAGAAAGCCAAATCAACGACGGAATATTTACAGCTTGAACAAAGTCTGACATTTCTTGGTCTTGTTGGCATGCTCGACCCTCCTCGTCCTGAAGTTGCCGGATCTATCCGAAAGTGCAAGGAGGCTGGTATCCGTGTCATTGTGATTACCGGAGACAACCGCAACACGGCTGAAACCATATGCAGGCAGATTGGCGTTTTTTCCGAGTATGAAGATTTGAAGGGCAAGAGCTACACTGGACGTGAATTTGACAATCTCACTGAGAGTGAACAGCTGGAAGCTGCAAAGAGAGCCTCTCTCTTCTCCCGAGTTGAACCGAGCCACAAGTCTAGGCTTGTTGACCTCCTTCAGTCAGCTGGAGAAGTCGTGGCAATGACTGGCGACGGCGTTAACGATGCACCAGCTTTGAAAAAGGCCGATATTGGTGTTGCCATGGGATCCGGAACGGACGTCTCGAAACTAGCCTCTGATATGGTTCTCGCTGATGATAACTTTGCTACCATTGAAATTGCCATTGAGGAAGGCCGCTCCATTTACAACAACACTCAGCAATTCATCAGATACCTCATCTCGTCCAACATTGGCGAGGTTGTTTCGATCTTCCTGACTGCCGCCGTTGGCATGCCAGAGGCTCTTATTCCCGTCCAGCTTCTTTGGGTCAACCTCGTTACTGATGGACTTCCAGCTACTGCTTTATCCTTCAATCCTCCAGACCATGATGTTATGAGAAGACAACCAAGAAAGCGTGACGAGCCACTCATTGGTGGTTGGCTTTTCTTCCGCTACATGGTGATCGGAACATACGTTGGTCTTGCTACAGTTGCAGGCTACGCTTGGTGGTTCATGTACAACCCAGAGGGACCTCAGATTACCTTCTGGCAACTGTCACATTTCCATCGATGCTCTGCCCAGTTCCCAGAGATTGGCTGCCAAATGTTTTCCAATGACATGGCAAAAGCAGCTTCTACAGTCTCACTATCCATCCTGGTTGTTATTGAGATGCTGAACGCCATGAATGCACTCTCCTCAAGCGAGTCTCTTCTTACACTCCCGTTGTGGGACAACATGATGTTGGTGTATGCGATCACTCTTTCAATGGCCTTGCACTTTGCTCTGCTCTATACTCCCTTTTTGCAGACCCTGTTTTCCATTCTTCCCTTGAATTGGAATGAGTGGCAAGCGGTTCTTCTCATCAGTGCTCCTGTAATGTAAGTTCTACTTCCCTGGCATGCCCAATCATTTGTTAACATGCCA
>Ga0302325_10022386_pt1 | contig 13222 bp, 9 predicted proteins | sample Palsa_T0_2_FD_201948 | JGI IMG/M metagenome (GOLD analysis project Ga0302325, IMG submission 201948) | Peat permafrost microbial communities from Stordalen Mire near Abisko, Sweden - Palsa_T0_2 | ecosystem: Environmental > Terrestrial > Soil > Palsa > Peat permafrost | place: Sweden: Abisko... | reverse complement strand
AGGCCGGCACGACGAGCTCGCGCCAGGGGAGGCGTCCCTGGGCACGGTGGGCCGCCTCGAGCCCCGCGACCGCGCCCGGCACGGCGACCGAGGCGGGCCCGATCCGGAAGGGCTGCGTCGTCGCCGAGTCGCCGAAGCTGACGTCGACCTCGTGCATCTCCCCGCCCCGGCGCCGCCCTGCACCCAGGCCCGGCGCGGCGACGAAGAAGTCCGCGAGCCGGGTCGAGCGGTCGCGCGCGCGGTGGACGAGCATGAAGCCGCCCGCTCCGAGGCCGGTCAGGGGGCTCTCGCACACGGCTCCGGCAAAGGCGGCGGCGATGCAGGCGTCGACGGCGTTTCCGCCCTCCTCGAGGATCCGTGCGCCCGCCCGGGCGCTCAGCGGGTGCCCCGCGGCGACCGCGCCCTTCATCGACAGGCTGCCGGGGCCCGGCCGGGCGCGCCCGAGCCTAGGGTTCGAGGAACGACGGCGGCTCGAAGAGCTCCGGGCGCGTCGCGACCCCTGCGAGCGCACGCGGCCGTCGCGGCCCCCCGAGGCCGGTCGCGATGACGGTGATCCAGATCTGCCCGTCCAGGCGGCCGTCGATCGTCGCGCCGAAGATGATGTTCGTCTCGTCGTTCGAGGCGGCGCGCACCACCTCCGCCGCCTCGTTCACCTCGTAGAGCGAGAGGTCGTCGCCGCCTGCGATCGAGAGCAGGATGCCGCGGGCACCGACGAGCTCGGTCTCGATCAGCGGGCTTCGCAGTGCGCGCTCGGCCGCCTCGCGCGCCCGGTTCTCTCCGGTTGCGTACCCGATCCCCATCAGCGCCGAGCCGGCGTCCTTCATGATGGTGCGCACGTCGGCGAAGTCGAGGTTGATCAGGCCCGGATTCGTGATCAGGTCGCAGATCCCCTGGACGCCCTGGCGGAGCACGTCGTCGGCGATCCGGAAGGCGTCGAGCATCGAGGTGGACTTGTCGAGCACCTCGAGCAGGCGGTCGTTCGGGATGACGATCACCGTGTCGCAGGCGGCGCGGAGCGCCTCGACGCCCGTTTCTGCCTGCTGCATGCGCCGGCTGCCCTCGAACTTGAAGGGCGTCGTCACGATCCCCACGGTGAGCGCGTCGAGCTCGCGTGCGACGCGCGCCACGACCGGCGCCGCACCCGAGCCCGTGCCGCCGCCCTCGCCGGCGGTGACGAAGACCATGTCGGAGCCGCGCAGGGCGCGCTTGATCTGGTCGTGGCTGTCCTCGGCCGAGCGCCGTCCGATCTCGGGATCGGCGCCCGAGCCGAGGCCCTCGGTGAGCTCGCTGCCGATGTGGATCTTCGTCGGAGCGTCGCTCAGCTGGAGCTGCTGGATGTCGGTGTTGACGGCGATGAACTCGACCTGCGTGATCCCCGCGTCCATCATGCGGTCGAGCGCGTTCATGCCCGCGCCTCCGACCCCGACGACGCGGATCACCGCCAGGTAGGCGTTGCCGTCACGCGCGCGCTCGAGGTTCGCCGGCTGCTCGGGGAGCGGCTCGAGCCAGCGGACGCGCGGCGGCTCCTGTCGTTCGACGGCCTGTGGTTCGACGGCCAGCACGAACGGCTCGGGCTGCGCAAACGGCTCGTGCGGCGCGAGCGCCTCGGCGGGCCGCGGCCCGGGCGGGGCCAGGATCCGGGTCGGCTCGATCTCGGACGGCGCGAGGATCTGCGTCGGCCCGGGCTCGGACGGCGCGAGGATCCGGGTCGCCCCGGCGTCGGTCGGGCGCTCGCGCTCGGCGCTGCCGCCGTGGGCCGGCGCCGGGGGATCCGCGGCCTTTCTCTGGGCCGCCTCCGTCGCGCGGAAGAGCTCCGCGAGCGGGCCCTCACGCATGCTGACGCGCTTTCTCGCCACCGAGCACCTCCTTTGCAAGATCACGGTACATCTCGGCGGCCTCGCCGTCGGGCTCGTAGGCCATGATCGAGTGGCCCTTCACCGGCGCCTCGGCGTAGCGCACCGTCTTGCGGATCCGCGTCTGGTAGACGAGCGGGCCGAAGCTCTCGCGCAGGATCTCGTCGGCCTCGCGCGAGTGGGTGAGCCGCTTGTCGTACATCGTCGCCAGGATGCCCATCACGGCGACGTCGGGATTGAGGTTCTCGCGCACCATCTGCAGCGTGTTCTCGAGCTGGACGAGGCCGCGCAGGGAGAGGTACTCGGTCTGGACGGGGACGATGACCCCGGTCGCGGCGACGAAGGCGTTGATCGTCAGCAGTCCGAGCGAGGGCGGGGTGTCGATCAGGATGTAGTCGTAGCGATCCTTGACGGGCGCGAGCGCCCGCTGCAGGGCGCGCTCGCGGCCGATCTGGCTCGAGAGCGCCATGTCGGCGCCCGCGAGGTCGATCGAGGCGACCGCCACGTCGATCTCGCGCGAGGCGATGACCTCGGCGATCGGCAGCCGGTGGACGAGCACGTCGAACATCGAGCGCTCGATCGTGTCCGGGTTCATCCCCTGCGACATCGTCAGGTTCCCCTGCGGGTCGAGGTCGATGCAGAGCACCCGCAGCCCGTGCTCGGAGAACGCGACGCCGAGGTTGAGCGTCGTCGTCGTCTTCGCGACGCCGCCCTTCTGGTTGGCGAGCGCGATCACGCGCGTGGTCGCGGGCGCCCGCGTGCCCGCGAGGCGGCGAAACGTGGGGCGCGGAAGGACGCGGGCGACGGACATCTGTGGCCCTCCATTCGCCCCCGGGGCGCGGGTTCCTTCAGCCCCTGCGCGTGGCGTGCGCTCAGGCCGCGAGCGTGCGCGGCGGGCTTCGCTCGACCCCGAGCAGCGTCTGGTCGAGCGAGGCGATGAGCTGCCCCCGGTCTCCGTGCAGGAGCGCCTCGACGAGCGCGCGGCGGACGGCGCCGCGTGCGCCCGGGCCCGCGCGCTCGGCGCGAAGCTCGGCGAGCAGCTCGACCCGCTCCCCGGTCGTCCCGGCGAGCAGCACGGCGGCGCGCATCCCCGCCGCCCAGGCGCCGTCGCCGTTTCCGAGCAGCGAGGCGAGCGCGTCCCGCAGCTGCGCCGAGCCGAAGGGCTCGTCGGCAAAGAGCGAGAGCTCCCAGCGGTCGAGCGCCTCGGCGAGCTCCCGGTCGCCGTCGGCGAGGGTGAGCCGAGCGCGCAGGTCGGCCGCGAGCGCTCCGCGCAGCGCGTCGAGCCTGCAGCCCTCGCCGGGCGGCTTGGTCGCCGCGATCGGAAGCAGGGGCGAGATGCGCAGCGGGCGGAAGTCGAGGCGCTCGAAGACGACGGGCCCGGCCGCGATCGCGCCCGAGGTCGCGAGCCGCAGCGCGCTCACGGCGTCGGCGAGCTCCGCCGCCGCGTCGGGGGGCTCGCCCTCGCTCGCGGCGAGCTCGCGCCCGAGCTCGAGCACGCACAGGCGGTCGGTGTCGCGCCCGAACTCGGGCGGCATGAGGCCCTGCGCCTCGGGCCAGAGCGACGAGACCTCGCCCGCGACGGTGTGGCGGACGCGGATCCCGCCGCCGAGCTCGACGGCGGCGCCCGCGGAGACGCCGACGAGCGGTGCGATCGCGGCGTAGGAGCGCGCCGTCCCGAAGAGCGAACGTTCGATGGCGGCGTAGGCGCCCTCGAAGGCGTCGTCGTGCCAGTCGAATCCCCCCGAACGCTCGGCGACGGCGGTCAGCAGGGGCAGCAGGATCGTCCGGAAGAGCGCGTCGTCGTCGCTCGACCCGAGCCCGGAGTGCGCGTGGGCGAAGATCGCTGCGGCGGGCTCACGCCGCAGGTCGGATATCGCGTTTCGCGTGTCGGGGAGCCGCCGGAGCGTCGGTGACTGCTGCTCGACGAAGCCACGCACGAGCGGGCGGTACTCGTAGAGCGAGGGGCCCCCGCGCGTGGGGTGCTCCTCGAAGGAGAAGGGAAGCTCGGCGCCCCGCTCGGCGGCGAAGGCCGCGAGGCAGAACGCCCGCAGCGACTGGTAGAGATGCGGTGCCCGCAGAGCCATCCAGAGGCATTACGAGGCCGAGGGCCGGTCTCCTACCCGCACGCGCGAGGCCGGCGGCGCCCGGCAGGCGCCGCGGCGGCCGGGCGGAGCCCGTCAGGCGGCCGGGGATGACCGGCGGGCGGCGCGCGGGATCGTAGGATCGCTCCGTGCCCACGCGCTCCTACTGGCTCGCCCGGCCGATGGCGCCGCTCGCGGCGGGGATCGGCCGGGGCCCGGTCGACGTCGTCATCGTCGGAGGCGGGGTGACCGGCTGCGCGTGTGCGCTGACCCTCTCCGAGCAGGGTCTGCGCGTCCGGCTCCTCGACGCGGGGGCGGTCGCCGGCGGGGCGAGCGGGCGAAACGGCGGCTTCGCGCTGCTCGGCGGGGCGGCGAGCTACCCGGAGGCGCGCGCCACGCTCGGCCCCGCCCGCGCCCGCATGCTCTGGCAGCTCAGCCAGCGAGCGCTCGAGCGCATCGAGCACCTCGCGCAGGGCGCCTTCCGGCGCACCGGGAGCGTGCGGCTCGCCGCCACCGAGGCCGAGCTCGCCGCGCTCCGCGGCGAGTGCGAGGCCCTGCGCGCGGACGGCTTCGCCTCCGAGTGCGTCGAGCGGCTCTCCCCTGCGCTCGAGAGGCTCTTTGCCGGCGGCTGCGCCCACCCCCTCGACGGCGCGCTCGATCCCGTTCGCTTCGTCAGGGGACTCGCGCGCCGTGCCGTCCGGGCCGGGACGGAGATCGGCGAGCATTGCCCGCTCGAGCCGGCCGCGCTCGAGGCGCTCGAGTGCCGCGCCGTCGTCGTCGCGGTCGACGGATCGACGGCCGTCCTGCTCCCCGAGCTCGCCCCGTTCGTCGTCGCCACGCGCGGCCAGGTGCTCGCCACCGAGCCCGTGGCCGGGCGGCTCTTTCCCCGCCCCCACTACGCCCGCGGCGGTTACGACTACTGGCGCCAGCTCCCGAACGGGCGGCTCCTGCTCGGGGGCCGGCGCGACCGGAGCCCGGCGAGCGAGCGCACCCGGGTCGACGAGACGACGCCGCTCATCCAGGGCGAGCTCGATTCCCTCGCCGCCGCGCTGCTCGGGGCGCCGCCGGTCGTCAGCCACCGCTGGTCCGGATGCTGGGGTGAGACCCCGGACCGGCTTCCGCTCGCCGGGCGCGTCCCGGGCCGCGAGCGGGTCTGGGTCGCGGGCGGCTACTCGGGGCACGGCAACGTGCTCGGGTTCGCCTGCGGCGAGCTCGTCGCGCGTGCGATCCTCGGCGAGCAGCCACCCGAGCTCGCGCTCTTCGATCCGCGGCGACTGCGCGCGGCCTGAGCGCTCCCCAGGTCGCGCCCGTCGGCAGCCCGTCGGCACCCGTCGGCGGCCACGTCGGCAGAGGGATCCGCGCGCTGACGGGCGAGCGCCGCGGCTAGCCGCGCGTCCGCTGCGTCGCCCGGGCGACGGGCGCGACGGGCTCCCCTCCCTGGCAGCCCGGGCACCAGTAGGCGGTGCGGTTGGCATCGCCCTGGCCGAACGCGCGCACGGTCGCGCCGCAGCGCGGGCAGGAACGACCGGCGCGTCCGTAGATCTGCCGGCGCGGCTCGCGCGCCGCATCGACCGCCGAGCGCATCAGCCCCGCCGCCGCCTCGAGCGCGCGCAGGCGATCCGGCCCGGGAACCTCGCCGAGGCGCGCCCAGGGCGAGAGCCGGGCGAGCCAGAGCGCCTCGGCCATCCACATGTTCCCGATCCCGGCGACGAGCGTCTGGTCCTGGAGCGTCTCGCCGAGGCCGCGGCCGGGGTCGGCCGCGGCGATGCGCGCGAGCATGCGGGCAAACGCCGGCGGCGAGCCGAGGATGTCGGGCCCGAGGCGCGCGAGGGCGCGGGTGTGCAGCTCGAGCACGGGCCCGCCCCGCAGGACGGCCTGCAGGCGCTCGCCGCGCAGGATGAGCCACGGCCTGCCGCCCTGCCCGGTCCCGCGCGGCACGACGCTCCAGTGCCCGCTCATGCGCAGGTGGGAGCGCAGGACGACGCCGCCCTCGAAGCGCAGCACGAGGTTCTTGCCGAACGCCTCGGCCGCGAGCAGCCGCCGTCCGTCGATCTGCTCGGCGACGCGCGCGGCGCGGGCGCGCGGGTGGAGCGCCTCGGCCTCGAGCCGCTCGCCGACGAGCACGGCGAGCGCCGCCGCCGCGCGATGGAGGGTGTCCCCCTCAGGCACCGGCCGGGGCGCACACGGGGAGCGCGCTCACGGCCGCAGCACCGCCCGGCGCGGGCCGGCCAGGAAACCGGCCTCGACGAGCAGCCGCAGCGCATCCGACTCGGTCACCGCCACCCCGTCGAAGCGCTCGACGGCGAGCCTTCTCGCGCCGCCGCCGCCGCGGACGTGGGCGACCAGCGCAGCGAGCGCGGGGACGAGCCAGGCCTCCTCGGGGTCGCGCAGCGGCACGAGCGAGCGGCCGCCGCGCTCGACGTAGAGCACGGCCTCACCCGCGAGCAGGACGACGTGCGCGCCGGCGACGCGCGACGCGCGCGCCCCGACCCGCCGCGGCCAGGGAAGCGCCGCCCCGTAGGGCTGGGCGGGGTCGGCGGCCGCGAGCACGCGTGCCGCCGGCTCCTCCCCCGCCTCGCGCAGCTCCCGCAACCGCTCGACCGCGCCGCCGAGGGCGAACTGCGCGCCGCCGAGGCCCTCGACGAAGTAGCCGCGCCGGCAGAGCCCGAGCGTCTCGAGCGCCCGCAGCTCGGCGTAGACGGCGCCGTACCCCCCGGGGATACCCTCCGCGCGCACCCCGTCGCGGGTCACGATCCCCTGCCGCTCGAGCAGCAGCTCGGCGAGGGCGCGCCGCTCGGGGGCGCCCCGGAAGAGCCGCGCCGCCGGAGACCAGCGACCCTGGGTCGCGCTCACGCCGGTCGTGCGGCTGCGCGAGAAGCGCCGCGGCCGCCGCTCGGGCCGCGGCACGCCGTGGCGGCGGCCGGCGCGAAGCGGCGTCCAGGCGTCGTTTGTCACCTCGCCTGCCCAGACGAGATCCCAAAGCGCCGGCAGCGCCTCGTCTGCGGCGAGCCCGGTCTCCTCGACGAGGTCGAACCAGAAGAGTGCGCCGCGCTCGAGCGCCCGGCGCAGCGCGTCGTGGACCTCCCCGGCGGGGGCGGGCGTCCCGCCCACCCGGCCGAGCGCCGCGGCATCCTCGCGGAAGTAGAGCGCGACCCGATCCTCGCCTGCGCCGACCCACACCACCTCGCCGCTCGCGCAGAGTGCGTCGAGCTGCTCGGGCCGGTAGCCCTGGACGCGACGGGGCAGGAGCTCGCCCTCCCAGAGGGAGACCGGCAGCGCGAGGGCCTGCAGCGGGACGAGCGACTCGCGCAGGCTCGCCCGCCGCCCGATGCCGTGCCAGGAGGGCAGGAAGCGGGCGAGCGCCGCGGCCTCGACCGGCTCGACCTCGCGGCGGAGCGCCGCGAGCGAGGCGCGGCGCAGGCGCCGCAGCACGTCGGGGTCGCACCACTCGCGCTCGCTCCCGCCCGGCCGCAGCTCGCCGCGGACGAGCAGCTCCTCGCGCTCGAGCGAGGCGAGGAGCACCGACAGGTCGCGGCCGAACTGCTCGCCGGCCTGCGCCGAGGTGAACGGCCCGCGCCCCTTCGCGTAGCGCAGGACGAGCTGGCGCAGCGCGTCGGGGGCGCCCTCCAGGTAGGCGTCCGGGAGCCCGCCCGGCGGCATCACCCCGAGCGCGTCGCGGTAGCGACCGGCGTCCTCGGCGGCGATCAGCCGCTCCTCGCCGGCCACGCGCACCAGGAGCGCTCGCCGCGCCGCGACGAGCGGCGCAGCGAGCGCCGGGTCGTACTCGCCCGGGCGGCGGTCGCCGCGCATGCGCAGCTGGTCGTGGAGCTCCTCCGGCGAGGCCGGCTGCCCGCGCAGCTGGCGCTCGACCTCCGCGAGCGCGGCGGCGTCGAGGAGCTCGCGCAGCTCCTCCTGCCCGAGCAGCTCGCGCAGGAGATCGCGGTCGAGCGAGAGCGCCTGGGCGCGGCGCTCCGCCGGCGGTGTGTCGTCCTCGTACATGTAGGTCGCGACGTAGTCGAAGAGCAGCGAGGAGCTGAAGGGGGACGCGCTCCCCGTCTCGACCTCGACCAGGTCGATACGGCGGCGCTGCAGGTCGTGCAGGACGCCGCGCAGGGCGGGCAGGTCGAAGACGTCCTGGAGGCACTCGCGGTAGGTCTCGAGCACGACGGGGAAGGATCCGTAGCCCCGCGCAACCTCGAGCAGCGACTGCGCCTTCAGCCGCTGCTGCCAGAGCGGCGTGCGCTGGCCGGGACGGCGGCGGGGGATCAGGAGCGCCCGCGCGGCGTTCTCGCGGAAGCGGGCGCCGAAGAGCGCCGTCTCGCCGAGCTCGGCGACGACGAGATCCTCGACCTCCGCGGGGTCGAGCACGAGCTCGCTTCCGGGCGGCGGCGCATCGGCGTCGGGGAAGTGGAGCGCGATCCCGTCGTCCGACCAGATCGACTGCGCCTCGAGCCCGAGCGAGGCGCGCAGACGCGCCGTGATCGCCATCGCCCAGGGGGCGTGCACGCGGCCGCCGAAGGGCGTGAGGATGCAGACGCGCCAGTCGCCGATCTCGTCGCGGAAGCGCTCGACGACGATCGTCCGGTCGGAGGGGACGGCGCCCGTCGCATCGGCCTGGTCGCGCAGGAACGCGAGCAGGTTGCGCGCCGCGCGCTCGTCGAGCAGGTAGTCCTCGCCCAGGCGCGCGAGCGCAGCGGCATCGGGAAGCGCGGAGAGCTCGCGCGAGGCGGCCCCGATGCGCGCGCCGAGCTCGTAGGGGCGGCCGACCCCCTCGCCCTTCCAGAACGGGACGGCCCCGGGCAGCCCCGGCGCCGGGGAGACGAGCACGCGGTCGCGGGTGATCTCCTCGATGCGCCAGGTCGACGCGCCGAGCAGGAAGGTCTGCCCGGCGCGCGCCTCGTAGACCATCTCCTCGTCGAGCTCGCCGACCCGGCCGCCGCCGCCGACGAGGAAGACGCCGAACAGGCCGCGGTCGGGAATCGTGCCGGCATTCGTGACGGCGAGCCGCCGGGCGCCCTCGCGGGCGCGGATCGTGCCGCCGCTGCGGTCCCAGACGATCCGCGGCCGCAGCTCGGCAAAGGCGTCGGAGGGATAGCGGCCGGCGAGCATGTCGAGCACGTTCTCGAGCTGGGAGCGCGAGAGGTCGGCGAAGGGCGCGGCGCCGCGCACGAGCGCGTGCAGGTCGGAGAGCTCGATCTCCTCGTCGGCGCAGATCGCGACGATCTGCTGGGCGAGCACGTCGAGCGGGTTGCGCGGGATGCGCGTCTGCTCGATCTCGCCCGCCCGCATCGCGCGCGCGACGACCGCGGACTCGAGCAGGTCGGCGCGGAACTTGGGGAAGATCCGCCCTTTCGAGACGGCGTTCAGCTCGTGGCCGGCGCGGCCGACACGCTGCAGCCCGCGCGCGACCGACTTGGGCGACTCGACCTGGATCACGAGGTCGACGGCGCCCATGTCGATCCCGAGCTCGAGCGAGGACGTCGCGACCAGGCAGGGGATGCGGCCGGCCTTGAGGTCGTCCTCGATCAGCACGCGTTGCTCGCGGGCGAGGCTGCCGTGATGGGCACGCGCGAGCTCGCGCCCGGCGAGCTCGTTCAGCCGCAGCGCGAGCCGCTCGGCGAGGCGCCGGTTGTTGACGAAGACGATCGTCGAGCGGTGGGCCTCGACGAGCCGCAGCAGCTCGGGGTACATCGACGGCCAGATCGAGGCCCCCGCGTGCTCGCTCGAGCCGTCGGCCACCTGGCCCTCGGAGAGCAGCGGATGGGAGAGGGCGCCGCTCGAGCCGAGCTCGCGCAGGTCGTCCACCGGGATGACGACCTGGAGGTCGAGCTGCTTGCGCGTGCCCGCGTCGACGAGCTCGATCGGCCGGCCGCCCGAGACGAAGCGGCCGATCTCGGCGAGCGGCCGCTGGGTCGCCGAGAGCCCGATGCGCTGGAACGGCGCCTCGGCGAGGCGCGCGAGCCGTTCGACCGAGAGCGCGAGATGGGAGCCGCGCTTGCTCGCCGCGAGCGCGTGCACCTCGTCGAGGATCAGCGTCTCGACCCGCCCGAGCGTCTCCCGCGCGGCGGAGGTGAGCAGCAGAAAGAGCGACTCGGGCGTCGTAATGAGAATGTCGGGCGGCTCGCGCAGGAGCGCGCGCCGCTCCCTGGCAGGGGTATCGCCCGTGCGCACCCCGACCCGCAGCGTCGCGCCGAGCCCGGCGAGCGGCCCGCGCAGGTTGCGCTCGATGTCGTAGTTGAGCGCCTTGAGCGGCGAGACGTAGACGACGCGGATGCCGCGGCCGGGTCGGGTGGTGAGGCGGTCGATCGCCGAGAGGAAGGCCGCGAGCGTCTTCCCCGAGCCGGTCGGCGCCTGGATGAGGACGTCAGCGCCGGTCGCGATGACGGGCCAGCCGAGCCGCTGGGCCGGCGTCGGCGCGGCGAAGGCAGCCTCGAACCAGGCGCGCGTCGCCGGCGAGAAGCACGCGAGCGGGTCCACACGGCCAGCCTAGCTCCCGCCGTGGGCGCGGTAGCATCAGGGCATGGTCGACCGGCTCTACTTCACCGACGACCCCGAGGCCTGCGAGCTGATCGCCCGCGACCCCTTCGCGCTCCTGGTCGGGTTCGCGATCGACCAGCAGGTGCCGGTGCAGAAGGCCTTCGCAGGCCCGCTCGCGCTCAAGCGGCGCCTCGGCACGCTCGAACCCCGCGCGCTCGCCGCGCTCGATCTCGAGGGCGCCTTCCGCGAGAAGCCGGCGATCCACCGCTTCCCCGGCTCGATGGCGAAACGCGTCGGGCAGCTCGCCGCGGTCGTCTCCGAGGATTACGGCGGCGACGCCTCGCGCATCTGGAGCGAGGCGGCCGACGCCGAGGAGCTCGGCCGACGCCTCGCTGCCCTCCCGGGCTTCGGCCCGATGAAGGTGACGACGCTCGCCTCGGTGCTCTCGCGGCGTCTCGGGGTCGCGAAGGCCGCGCCGCTCGCGCCCGGCCACACGACCCTTGGCGACGTCGACTCCCCGCAGGCCCTGCGCGACTACCAGGCCGGGAAGCGGGCGCGCAAGGCAGAGCTTCGCGCCGCGAGCGGCGCCTAGCCCGTCGCCGCCGCAAACGCGCGCGCGCCGTTCGCCCGCACCCCGGTGACTGCCCGCGTTCGCGCGGGCCTGCGGGACGCGGTCGACCGATCATGCCCCGGCGATGCGGCTCCGGCGACGCCGCGCCTCCTCGCCCGGGCGACGTTGATCGGCGCTGCCTTCGGCGCACCCGGCATGTCATCGCCGGTACGGGGCAGACGGGGATCGCTGCAGGGCGACCGACGCGGGCCCGCAGCCGGGAGGGCAGAGGGAGGCGCGGTCTACACTTGCGGCGTGGATATCCCCGAGGAGACGCGTGAGCTGCGAGACGTCACGATCCGGGTGCGAGAGACGCGCCCCGGCTTCTTCGAGGCGAGCCTCAAGCCCACCTCGCCCGAGACCCACCTGGCGCGCGGAGGCTACACGCTCGACACGGCGCGCGGCCTGCGCGGGCGCACCCTGGGCGATGTGCTCGACCGCGCCGAGGCGCACTGGCGCCAGAACTATCCCCTCGCCTGACCCCGGCGCGGCGCGGAGGGCCGGATCAGGGTCGGGCCGGCCGCGGCCCGGGTAACGCCGAAGGCCGTCGTCGGGCAGCGGCTGCCAGACCGCGGCGCCGGAGACCTACCGATGGCAGACGGGACGGTCGGACGAGGAGACGGTCGGACGAGGAGACGGTCGGACGAGGAGACGGTCGGACGAGGAGACGGTCGGACGAGGAGACGGTCGGACCAGGAGACGGTGACGCCCGCGACGACTCCGGCGATTGCGGCGATCAACGCAGCGCCTCGAGCGCCGGGGAGAGCGGCTGCCCGCCCGCGAGCACCGGCTCGAACAGGTCGCCGAGCCTCGCGACCCGGTCGAGCACGACCCGCATCGTGAACCGACCCGGGACGAGATCCTCGACCAGCTCGTCCCAGGCAAGTGGCGTCGAGACCGGCGCGCCCGGCCGGGGACGCACCGAGTAGACCGAGGCGATCGTCTTCCCCCAGCCGTTCTGGCGGTGGTCGACGAGCACCCCGGAGCGCTTCTTCTTCAGCCACTCGGTCGTCACCTCACCGGGGTGGGCGGCCTCGAGCCGCCGCGCGAGCAGCTCGGCGAAGGCGTAGGTGTCCTCGAAGCTCGAGCGCCGGGCGATCGGGACGAGGATGTGGATCCCGTCGGATCCGCTCGTCTTGACGTAGGAGCGGAGGTCGAGCTCCGAGAGGGCGTCGTGGATACGGCGGGCGACGCGAACCGAGAGCGCGAAGCCCTCGGGCGCCTCGGGCGGGTCGAGGTCGAAGACGACGTAGTCGGGGCGGTCGGGCCGGTCGATCCGCGAGTACCAGGCGTTCATGTCGATGCAGTGCATCTGCACCATCCACATGAGCACCTCGGCGGAGTTCACGAGCGGAAAGTCGACGAGGCGCGTCCCGCCGGTGCGCGGGTGGGTCTCGAAGCGCCGCGTCGGGACCCACTCGGGCATGCCCCTGGGCGCCTGCTTCTGGAAGAAGCTCCCGCCCGCGAGGCCCTCGCGCCAGCGCTTCATCGTGAAGGGCCGGTCGCGCAGGTGGGGCACGATCGCGGGCGCAACGGCGGCGTAGTAGCCGTAGAGGTCGCCCTTGGTGATCCCCTCGCCGGGGAAGAGGATGCGTTCGGGGTGGCTCAGCTCGACGCGGTCGTTCATCGGCGCCCGGCGAGCAGGCAGACGCGCTCCTCGCGCAGCATCTCCCGCGCGATCACGAGCCGCTGGATCTCGTTCGTGCCCTCGTAGATCTGGGTGACCTTGGCGTCGCGCATCATCCGCTCCACGGGGTAGGCCTGCATGTAGCCGTAGCCGCCCAGCACCTGCACGGCGGCGGTCGTCACCTCCATCGCCACGTCGGTGCAGAAGAGCTTGGTCATCGCCGAGCGCTTCGTCAGCTCGGGCCCCTCGAGGCCCGCGTCGATCAGCCGGGCGCAGCCGTAGAGCAGGCCGCGCGCCGCCTCGCACTTGGTCTCCATCTCGGCGAGCATCCCCGCGACGAGCTGGTGGCGGGCGATCGGTTCGCCCATGGTCTCGCGCCGGCGAGCGTACTCGAGCGCGTAGTCGGTCGCACCCTGGGCGATCCCGAGCCCCTGGGCGGCGATCCCCGGCCGGGAGCGGTCGAGGATGCGCATCGCGAGCCGGAAGCCGTCGCCCTCCTGCCCGAGGCGGTTCTCGGCCGGGACACGGCAGCCGTCGAAGAAGAGCTCGCCGGTCGTCGAGCCCTTGATCCCCA
>Ga0302325_10022385_pt1 | contig 13223 bp, 10 predicted proteins | sample Palsa_T0_2_FD_201948 | JGI IMG/M metagenome (GOLD analysis project Ga0302325, IMG submission 201948) | Peat permafrost microbial communities from Stordalen Mire near Abisko, Sweden - Palsa_T0_2 | ecosystem: Environmental > Terrestrial > Soil > Palsa > Peat permafrost | place: Sweden: Abisko... | reverse complement strand
AGCAGCGAGCTGTCATAAGTTACGATATCCCGAACCTTCTCAACCTCGAAAAGCTTCGCTTCACCGCCACAGGCCTCTACGACGACACCGTCGACGTCTCGACTTTCACCTCGAAACGCCTTGAGGGCACTTTGCAAGTCACCCAAATACTGCTGAAAATGCAGGATCGCGAACTGACAACCCTAGCCTGGCGTTTCAGTTACCGCCGCGTCGAGGCGAGCGATATCGAAGTAACCAGCAATCTCATTCCGCTCCTCTCCCAGCCGACCCGCGTCGGAACCCCGAATTTCATCTACGTTCGCAACCGTCGCGATAACGATTTGGAAAGCACACGCGGCAGCTACAGCACTCTCGAAGGTGGTGTTGCTGCCAGCTATTTTGGCTCCGAGGCCGATTTCAGCCGTTTTCTCGGCAAAAACTCCACCTATCACACCTTCTTTCGCGATCGCAGTACCGGACAAGGCTTTGTCTTTGCCCGTTCCACCACCATCGGTATCGAGAACGCCTTCGGAAGCACGGTGGTGCTCGACCCCGCGCAAACACCGGCCCCGGGCGAAACCCTTATCCCGTTGCCCGAACGTTTCTTCAGCGGCGGGGGCAACTCCAATCGCGGATTCGGGTTAAATCAAGCTGGCCCACGCGATCCCTTCACCGGATATCCCGTCGGCGGCAGCGCTGTGTTCCTCAACAGTCTTGAAATGCGTTTTCCCAACGTCAGAGTGCCTTACCTCAACGACAATATCGGCTTCACCATCTTCCACGACATGGGGAATGTCTTCGCCCGGCCCCAGGAAATGTTTCCCAGCCTAGCGCGTTTTCACCAGCCCGACCGCGATCTCTGCTTCCAGTACGACACGCACCTGCAGTGCAACTACAATTACGCTTCCCATGCGGTAGGCATCGGAGCGCGTTATAAAACGCCCATCGGACCATTACGCTTCGATTTCGGGTACAATCTAAATCCGCCTTATTTCCCAAGCTTTACCAACATCACGACCAACACGAGCACAGGTCAGTCGGTCGGACAGTTTGGGTATCAGCGCGCGGGTCATTTCAATTTTTCGTTCAGCGTAGGACAGTCATTTTAATGAAACCAGCCTTAATAGAATCCGGAATGATGAAACTGAGGATGAACAGATTTGGAATCCCTTGGAGGGTCGGGCATCTCCACCCGTCAAACCTCAGAAGCCTCGGCCATTCGGCCATTCTGCCGGCGTTAGTCATGATGCTAGCGATTACGTCCCTGGCCGGTACCATCGTCGATCGCATCGTCACCAGCGTCAACGGTCACGTGATCCTGCAGAGCGACTGGGAACAAGAAGTATCCTTCGAAGCCTTTTCTCAGGGCCGCGATCCCGACTCTTTTACCGCCACCGAACGCCATGCCGCCCTCGATCGGCTGATCGATCAGGAACTTCTTCGCGAACAGCTTCGCCCCTCGCAGCCAGCTCCCGCGGAGCAGATATCTTCCCGCGTCGCCGAATTCCGCAAGCTCTACCCCACGGGCAATACCGACCAGGGATGGCACGCCACGCTCGAACACTACGGCCTGACCCAAAGCGAAATAGAGAAGCGACTGGGCGATGAGATCCAGATCATGAAGCTGGCCGAAGATCGTTTGCGCCCCTCCATTCAGATCGATCAACGGGCGGTAGAAGCCTACTACCACGATAAGTTGCTGCCAGAGCTGAGACAAGCAGGCGGTTACGCAACGCCGTTAAGCGAAGTCTTTGGCCAGATCAAGCGCTTGCTGGCTGAGAAAAAGATGAACGAACTCCTCACCGGATGGCTCGCGAACCTGCGCTCTGCCAGCCACATCCCGACTCCTGAATCCGGCGCCGGAGACCGTAACCCTTGATCGAAAAAACGAGCGAGAAAACGTCCGAAAAAACGACTGAGGAATCGCTCGAAGCGTCGGCGGAAATAACGACCGAACAGACGATCGAACCGTCGCCTCCCGAGCGCCGGCGCATTTTACGCAACCTCTTTCTCGCCTTCTGTGTTTTCGCTCTCGCCGCCTTTGGAGCGCTCGCCTGGTATGTCACCACCGATTCCTTTCAGCAGATAGTTCGCCGCCGCGTGGTCACCTCGATCGAAAAGATCGTAGGTGGCCGAGTCGAACTCGAAGAACTCCACACCATTCCGTTCCGCTTGCGCGTCGATGCCCGCAACCTGACGATCCACGGCCGTGAGGGGCCCGACCAGGCTCCGTTTCTGCACGTCGATCGCCTGCAAGCGGACCTGAAGATCATTTCGCTCCTCAGCAAAACCGTGGGCTTGCACTCCCTCACCCTCGAACATCCCGTCGTCCACATCATCGACTATCCCGATGGCACCACCAACGTTCCCGTGCCGCAACTGAAGCTTTCCCGAGACCAGGGTCCGCTCGAGGAGCTGATCGCGCTGTCGGTTTCACGCATCGGCGTGGAGCGCGGCGAGGCTCTGTGGCAGGACAAAAAATTTCCATTCGATTTCGGCGCCAGTGATCTGGCGCTGGCGTTGAACTATTCGTTGCTGCGAAGACGCTACGAAGCGCATGTGGTTGCGGGAAGCGTCGCCACCCAGTTCCCGCCGGATCCATCATTTGTGTGGCGCGCGGATGTGTCGCTGATTCTGGCCCGTGGACGAGCCGACATCAGCAACCTAACCGTGATCTCAGGAAAATCGGAATTCCTCTTCACCGGCCACGTGCTGGACTTTCACAATCCGCACGTGACCGGCGATTATCATGGCATCGCCGAACTACGCCAACTGGCGTCGCTTTTTCGCGAAACGCAACCGCAGGCAGGCACCGTCCAGTTCGCAGGCAAAGGCTCCTGGAGCGTTCGGGATTTTTCCACCCAGGGAACTCTACAGGCGAGAGACGTAAACTGGTCCAGGGAGAAACTTTCCATTCGCAATGGCCGCATCAATGCAGCCTACGCTATCACTCCCGACCGATTCCGCGTCTACTCCATAAAGGCAAATCTGCTGGGCGGTGAACTGCAGGGCGAAGCCGACGTTACAAACTGGCAGAATTCGCTTTTACCGTCACCACATCCACGTCGAAGTCGTCTCCTTGCACGCACGTCCGCGGCAAATCTCCAGCGCGGCTCGGTGCGCTTGCAGCTCATCGGCTTTCCGCTCCTCCCTGGCTTGGAAGTGATGAGTTCGCTCAAACTCCCGCTTGATCAACTCAACTTGTCCGGGGATGCCAGCGGCAATTTAGACATGCTCTGGGTGGGCTCGATCCATGACGCGGAGACGCGCCTCAAACTCGACATAATGCCGCCACAAAAATTCGCGCCCGGCGAGATTCCTATACGCGGCGTAGTCGAGGGAGTGTTTCGCGGTTCGCGTGACGAACTTGAAATGACTCAGCTGCATCTCACGACATCTGGCTCCGAAATCATCGCCGCTGGCAATCTGGCCTCAACCTCTGCGCTGCGCTTCTCCTTCACCAGCCATAATCTCAGAGAGTGGATGCCGCTCCTCGACGCCGCCTACGGTTCAAGCAATTTGCCCCTTGCTGTTCATGGCTGGGTCAATCTGACCGGCTCCGCCAGCGGCAAGCTAACCGCGGTTTCTGTCAACGGAAATCTCGAAGCCTACGACTTTGACACCACTTTGCCGGCCACCGCCAAAAATTCTGCGCGAAGCGTTCACTGGGATGCGCTTACCACCGCCGTACAGTATTCAAGCGGCCACTTCGCCGCCCACAATGGCTCCCTGATTCATGGCCACGCCACCGCACACTTCGACGCCAGCATGGCTCTTGCCGGCAATATCGTTCCAATGGATGCCCCTTTCAATTTGCACTTCGATCTTCGCAACCTAGACATCGCGGAGGCCGCGAAACTGGTGGGAGCGTCCCAACATTTTTCTGGTGTGGCGAATATGACCGCTACCATCTCGGGCACGCGTGCCAACCCCCACGGCGACGGCCACCTCGAGCTTCGCAATGGAATCGCTTACGGTGTCGGCGTTCCTTTCCTGAAAGGCGATCTTCGTTTGTCAGGTGAGGAGCTCCAGCTCAACAACATCGATGCCGGCGCCTACGGTGCCGCTCTTTCCGGCAGTGCGGCAATCACCACATCGAACCTCAGTCTGTCGAATGACTGGTCGAAAAACGATTGGTGGAAGAACGAATTTCGCCTGAATCTTGCCGGGCGCAACCTTGACCTGGCCCGTTTCTCCCGTGTGCAGACCAGCCGATTCGCCGTCGATGGAATCGCCGGCTTCTCCATTCGCGCGAGTGGTACGGCCGAAGAGCCTTCCATCGAAGGGCACGTCCATCTCAAGGATCTGGCCTTCGACCATGAACGTGCCGGAGATTTTTACCTTGACGCCGTCACCCGCGGACGGCAACTCGATGTCAATGCACACTCCGAGTTCGACAAGGCCGACCTGAGCATTCAAGGCAATGTGGGACTCGAGCATGACTTTCCCGCAGACTTGAATCTCACCTTCCATCATCTGGATGCCGACGCACTACTCCGCATTTACTTTTCTGGAAAAATCACGGGCCATTCCGCGCTCGAAGGAACCGTCCACGTTAGTGGCCCTCTGCGCCATCCGAGCAGTCTAAGAACCGCCGCCGAGCTTCAATCTCTCAGCGTCGAAGTGGGGCACGTGCAAGTACAAAATGTCGGCCCCATCCGTCTCGAAATAGCAGACCAAACGCTTCTATTCGAAGACGTCCACCTGGCAGGAAGCGGAACTGATTTCACCGCCCACGGCAAGGCTCATTTGGCAGGCGCGAAAGAAGTTGATGTCAGACTGGATGGTTCGGTAAACATGACACTTTTGCAATTGCTGAACTCCAAAATTTCCGCGCGGGGCATGGTGGGAGTCAACCTGAATGCCACTGGCACGATCGCGCAGCCCGTGCTGCAAGGCCGGCTGGAAGTTCAGAACACATTCCTCAGTCATAACGACTTCCCGAGTGGACTGAGCGGCCTGAATGGCGCTTTGATTTTCGAGCGCAATCGAATCCAGATCGAAAAGCTCACCGGCACAACCGGCGGCGGCACCGTCGCCCTGACCGGCTCTACGACCTATGAGAACGGAGTCTTCCAGCTCGATTTCGGCGCCACCGCCAATGATGTTCGCCTCCGTTATCCTCCCGGTGTAAGTTCTACCGCAAACGCCGATCTTCGCCTGATCGGAAATACAAACGCCGCTCTCCTGAGCGGCAATGTGCTGGTCACTAAACTCGCCATCACTCCCGGATTCGACTTCGGCGCCTATATCGAGAGGAGCCGCCAGACCATCCTCCTCGCTCAATCCGACAGCCTGCAAAGCCGACTCAAGCTTGACGTGCACGTGACGACCACTCCCGAACTGCAGATGCAAACCGCCATAGCCAGGCTCTCGGGCAACGCAGACCTAAGGGTGCGAGGCACCGCCGAGCGTCCGGCAATTCTCGGACGGGTTGAGGTTCTGGAAGGAGAAGTCACGTTCAATGGCACCAAGTACCAGCTGGAGCGCGGAGACGTAACGTTCGCGAATCCCGCCAAGACACAGCCGATTATCGATCTGCAGGCGACGACGCGTGTCCGCGATTACGATATCACGGTGCAGTTCCGCGGCGATGCCAGCGTCGCCAACGGCCTGAAAATCACCTGGCAGTCCGAACCCCAACTCCCGCAAGCCGACGTCATCGCCCTCCTCGCTCTGGGCCGCACGCAGGAAGAATCCCAAGCCGTAGCCTCGTCCGGCTCCTTTGGTTTCGGTGGAGACGCCTCCAACCTCCTGATCAATCAAGCTCTCAACAGCACCCTCAACAGCCGCCTGCAGAAGCTGTTTGGAGTGAGCAACGTAAAAATCGATCCGCAAGGCCTGGCCAGCGATACGGCCGTAGTTCGCGGCCCTCAAGTCACCGTTGAGCAGCAGGTGGCGAACAATCTCACCCTAACCTACAGCACGAACGTAGAAGTCTCAAACCAGCAGGTCATCCAGGTGGAGTACAACATCACGAGAAACGTCTCCATCGTGGCCCTCCGGGACTGGAACGGAGTAGTAAGCTTCGACTTCAAGCTAAGGCGCCGAAAAAAGTGACTGCCGCACGCGACCCACATCTCCTCTTGACATAACTGTCCAAACCAGCAACCCTAGTTGTTTTTCACCACAAGTCCAGGAAGTGACAAAAAGAAGCGGCCAACAAAGCGGGAAGGGAAGCGAAATTTGCGAGTGCGAGTCTTCTACCACGACAAATGTTTCGACGGCGCCTGCTCCGCCGCCCTCTTCTCCCGTTTCTTCCGGGAGCGCATCCGCAGCGATGTAGACTTCGTCTACTCGGGCCTCCTGCACCGCGCCGGCTCTCTCTTTGATGAGAAGCAATTCGATGGCGATGAGAACGCCATAGTAGATTTCAAATACTCCAGCTCTCCTAAAATCACCTGGTGGTTCGATCATCACCAAAGCGCCTTCTTATCGCCCGACGACGCCGCCCACTTTGAGCAGGATCAAAGTAACCGCAAATTTTACGATCCCGATTTCAAGTCATGCACCAGCTTCATAGCCATGATCGCCGAAGAGCGCTTCGGCTTCGATCCGAAGCCCGTAGCCGAGTTAGTCCATTGGACCGACATAGTGGACGGCGCCATGTACGAAGACGCCAAGTCGGCGGTGGAAATGAAAGCCCCCGCCATGAAGCTGACCATGGCGATAGAAGCCAGCACTGACCGCAATTTTGTCAAGACAATGATCCCGCTCCTGGCCTATAAACCGCTGGCGAGCATCCTTGAAGAGCCCTTCGTAATCGCTATCCTCCCGTCGCTGCTCGAACGCCACCAGCGTTCGATCGAAATCCTGCGTCAGCGCACCGAAGAAAAGGACGGCACAGTCTACTTCGACATCACCGATCTCGATCTCGAAGGCTACAACAAATTCATCCCCTACTACCTGCATCCGGACACCATCTACAGCATCGGCCTGAGCAAAAGTTCGTTTCGGGTAAAAGTCTCGGTAGGCTCGAACCCATGGTCCAAGCGGCCGCCGACCGTGAACCTGGCGAAAATCTGCGAGCGCTACGGCGGAGGAGGCCACGCCAGAGTAGGGGCCATCTCCTTCGAAGTAACCCAGAACGAATCCGCCCACAAAGCCGCACTAGAGATAGTAGAGGAGTTGCGCGCCAGGGTCCGCGACCAGATCTAGTAATCGGCACGGTCGAAAAATGATCAGCATGCGGAAAAAGTCGCTGCATTTGATTTTCGGTGGCAATCGTATCTCGGGCGGCGCGGCGGTTCGCCGCTGCGATAGCTGCAAGCTTTTGAAGGGGCGCGGCTTCAGTTGCGGCATTGGCATCGAAATGAGTCGCCCCTTTGGGGGCCACGTTTTAGAATGAATCCGCGATCACACCCTCGAATCGCGGAAATCACCTTCACCAAAATGCATCCCCACATCCCGCACCCCAAACTCGGTGATCCCGGACACATCAAAGGCGTGCGCACCGTTGCCTCCTTCGAATTCCTGAAAGGCATCGTAGTCCTTCTCGCTGGCTTGGGCGTATTCTCTATGCGTCACAGAGATATCTGGGGAGTAGCCGAGAGCTTCCTTGAATTCATCCACGCCAATCCTCATCACCACTTCGTAGGCATCTTCATCGACCTGGTCTACCGCGTCAGCGACGTGCGCCTGTGGAAGATAGCCCTGATAGCGACCATCTATGTAATGCTTCGCTTCATCGAGGCCTACGGATTGTGGTATATCCGCCCCTGGGCCGAGTGGATGGCCATAGCCTCTGGCTCCCTGTATATCCCCTTCGAAGTTGCAGACGTCATGCGCCGCCCGGACATCGTCCGCATCCTGATCCTGGTGATCAACCTGGCAATCGTCCTCTACATGGTGTACCTGCGTCTCGAAGCAGCCAAAAAGCGCCTCGCACAGCACGCCCACCACTAGCGGGTCCAGAGCGGACACTCCTTTTGTCCGCTGCCTTCGACTCGAATTTTCAGGATCCGAAATCCGTCGGATGCCAATACCCGGGCCTTTCGAAAGATAGAATTCCAGGGCCTCATCCTGGCATAGGTAGACTGAGGTGAAGTTGCCTCCGGCTCACGATTACAAACTTCAAACGCGACGAATCCGAGGTTCTTGCGTCACCCTCCCGCTCGTCACAAGTGGTTGAGACCCGCAGAAGCGAAACCGCACCTTCTCACTTCTCCACTCGTGAAAACAGTCCTGTGCTTGCATTGATCGCAATTCGCAGTTTGGCGGTGTCGCGGTCGGGTCCGTAGATTACATGCCATAGCAATTCGTTCGTTTGCCGGTCCCATTCGAGGACATACAGAACCGGAGTGTCGGGCTCTTTCTGCAGCAATTTTTCGCCGCCGTGTTCCTGGGCTAGGGCAAACGCCTTATCCGTGTCCGTTTTTAAAAACTGAACGTTGAAGATCTGGGTGCTTGAATTTGTCGGGCTGTAGGCATCTTCGACGCTGTGCGATACGTCGCCTAGCGCCCAGGTGTAGGGTCGAGTCGTATGCAGGGATGGTGACGCGAAACTGGCACGCCACTCTGCCGCTTTGCCGTCGCGCCCCTTCGAATCCGTGGTTGGTTCTGACTGGACCCGGTAGGGTTGGGCATCCGCCGCCCATCCTCGCGCGGAGATGTAGCACTTGTAGAAGGCGGCGCTTCCGGTGATTTGTTCGGGAGGCTTTGGTTGGGGCTTCTCTGCGGGAGTGGAATTCGTTGGCTCGGAAGAGCAACCGGCCATCAACGTTAATCCGGCTGCTAGAATTGCGACGAATGGTTTTTTCATGATGGTGCTTTCACCGATGCTTCCTGGCAATGATTCCCGCTCTGGCTTGGGCTTCGAATTCGCGACCGCCTATTGTACTGAACTGATGCCATGAATTCCTATCTTGAACGCCTGCGTCTGGAAATCCGGGATGCCATCGCAGGAGCCAGTCCTGAAGTCCTGACCCAGGCGCCAGCAGAAAAGTGGAGTGGCGCTCAGATACTGGAGCATCTTTTGCTTACCTACAAGGGTACCAATCGCGGCTTGGCGAAATGCATGGAAGGTGGCGCTCCGCTCGCGACTGGGGCCACATTGAGGGATCGCATCGCTAACTTGATGGTCCTGAAGCTAGGCTACCTCCCCAACGGACGCAAATCTCCGGAGCGTGCTATGCCTCGCGGAATGCCGCTTGAAGAAGTTCGACAGGCTTTCTCGACCGAGCTCGAGCAGATGGGTGCAGCCTTGGACGACTGCGAAGTGCGATTTGGGGCGCAGACAAAAATTCTCGACCACCCTTTCATCGGACCTTTAACCGCGGAAGAGTGGCGTAGATTCCACTGGGTACACGGGCACCATCACGCACGGCAGATTCGGGCGCGAATTGGGAAACCCTAGCTCAGCCCTTACTTCGGCTGCCTATTTCTGGTTCTTGTCTTGGCTGTTGTCGGTATCTTTTTGTTGTTCAACGCCGGCTTTCCGAGCTTCTTCCTGCATCTGCTCGAGGTTTTGGCGAGCGGCATCTAGGTCCTTCTGTTTGTTCGCGAGATCGGTCTGATACTGCGCATCGTCCTTGTCCCACTGGAGATTGCGCGACCGTAGCGTGGGATCGGCATAGAGCGCCGCCTGGCGCAGACGAAGTTCGCGCTGATCGAGATCGACTTCATGGTTCAGGGAATCGATTTTCGCCTTCTGCTTGTCGATCTTGTCCTTCCATTCGTCTGCGGCTTTCTGGCGCTGGGCGGCGGAGGCATCGGTGGCCTCTTTTATTTCAGTTCCAGCTTTGGCCTCGGCTGCTGGCGATGGTCCGACCACGCTCACACCCTCGCTGGTTGGAAGATTGTCATTGTCGAAGTGTCGGCTGGCCGGAGCTTGTTCGGCTTTATTTTTGCGAGCGGTTCGCGCCACATCTCCGAGTGACTGCTGCGCAGCCGCGCCGCTGACCCCGAGGAATAGCAGAGCGACAATTGCCATCAGTTTAAAGTGCTTTATCTTCATCGAATTATCCTTTCGCAAGTGCCGCGATCGAATCGCGGCCTTGCCGTTGCCGTCAAGAACTTGTGGAGGCAGTTCGGGTTCCCCCGAGAAAGCTGCCAATCGTTTGGTCTAATTGCGCTGCTTCGTGGGAGATGTCATCGGCTAACTGCCGCGCCAGATCAGGATCTCGGCTGCTTGCCAATTGCTGCGCGGTTCCCGCGATTGTGGTCAGGGAGTGGCGCAATCCGAGGGCTAGCTCGGACGAAATTTCCTGATGTTTCTTTTGATCGTGACGAATGCGCTCGATGTCCGTCTTGTCGGTGAGAACGAGAGTTGTGCCCATGAGGCTCGCATCTTCGGCCAGCACCGGCGACGCTGTGACGTCAAGGATTTCGCTTGCACCGTCGCGCGTGAAGTAATTAACTACAAGTCCTCGAACCGCTGCCTTGCCCGCGAAGGCCGGCGCAAGAGCTTGCTCGATGGTCGCTTGCACGGACGCGGCAGTCGTTTCTGGGCGCAGCGTCGCGGTGCGGAAAAGATCGGAGATGTGGAGTCCGACGGGCGATGCAAATCCTAACAACTTGCGGGACGCCGGGTTTGCTTGACGCACCAGCCCGCTGGTATTGAAAAACAAGACCCCGCAGGAGAGGTTAGAGAGTATGGTCGAGCTTAGATTGTCGGATGCCCTGGCTTTTCTGCGATCGGAAAGTTGCTGGGCAGCCAGTTCATGCTTTTGCTGCTTCAGTTGCTGAATCACCGCGTGGTAGGCGTGCACCGGCAATCCTTCAGCCGCCAGGGGTGCGTGATCGAATTCTGGTTCCGACATCAGACTCTTGCGCAAGCGCCGGATCGAGAATAATCCCAAGCCAAAAGCTGCCACGGATACGAACAAGAGCAGGCCCATACGCAACATTACCGGGTTCAGCGCCGGGTTCATGAGCATCCTCATAGCGCGCTCCAATACCAGTGCAGCAGGCGGTTTCCGAAGAAGAACGATAAGAGCCCCATGCCTCCCAGAAACACGCCAAAGGGCATTTCATAAAAGCGCAGCGCCAGACGCGCCGATTGCCACGCTCGGCGACGAGCTTCCGTTGCGGAAGCACCGCGTGCCTCGATTCGGCGAGTCCGCTTTAACCAGACGGCGAAAACTGTGCTCAGCCCAAAGATCGAGCCGGCGAGCGACGCGGCAAAAATCGTCAAGACTGTCAGTTTTGTTCCGAGGAACGCGCCGATCATGGCCATCAGCTTCACGTCACCGAACCCCATGCCTTCGACACCCCGTGCTCGCAGATAGATGGCCGCTGCGCCATATAGAAATGACGCGCCAAATGCCGCTCCCAGCAAGGAATCTGACAGGGACCAAAGGCGCCAGGAGATTTCGCTTCTCATTACAGGCGATACCAGGCCCGGCATGATGCGCGACGCGAGGTCATTGACGGGAACAATCAGGCTGAAGACAATCCCCAGAGCGAGACCGGGCAGAGTCAGCGCGTCGGGAAGCAGCTTGGTTTCCGCATCGGTGAAAACCAGCCCAAGCAAGAGATAGCCAAGTACGACGCATTTCAACATCGCGAGCGTGAAACCGAAATGGAGATAACATCCGAGGAAGAGGAGTCCGGTTAGCAGTTCGATCACCAGGTAGCGCGGTGAAATGGGCTCGTGGCAGGCCCGGCATTTCCCGCGCAGAATCATCCAGCTCACGACGGGAAGGTTGTGATAGAGCGGGATCATGTCTCCGCAATGTGGGCACGCGGAACGTGGGGTCACAACCGATTTGCCAAGTGGCAGCCGGTAAATGCAGACATTCAGGAAGCTGCCGAAGCACAGCCCATAAGTGAAGACGGCAGCTTCAAGAAAGAGTTTCATGTCGGCTAAGTGCCCAGTGTACTTGGATTTAGAGATTATAAGCTCGGTCGGTGGCAGGCTTCCAAGTACGAAAGTCACTGTACTTTTGCGGCCTTGAACTCATGCGAAATCAACGGGCTAGAGTTCTTTATGCGGCGCGGCTGATGGCTTGCCTGTGGGGGAGGAAGATCAAAAATACGGTTCCGGTGGCGCGCCCGTCTGCCCGGCTCCGAACCCTTATCGATCCGCCGTGCTTCTGCACGATGCCGCGCGAGACCCACAATCCCAGTCCGGTACCAGTGTCCTTTTTGGTCGTGTAGAACGGTTCGAAAATTTGGCGCAGATTCTTGCCTGGGATTCCGCCACCGTTGTCGGCAACGGTGATGCGGACTCCTGGTCTGCCGTCTGCCCAATCGCGCCCGGTCCTGACGCGGACTCGCAGAGAGCCGCCGCTAGGCATCGCATCTACGGCATTCACCAACAGATTGGCCAGCAACTGCTTCAACTCTCCGGAATAGGCGCTGACCTCGCAATGTTCGCGGTAGCGACGCTCTACGCGAATGTGCTGGCCTTCCAGCTTGCGGGAATACAGCTGCAGAATCTCGTCAATGATGGCCGCAGGTTCCATCGCAGTGGGAGAGCTGGCGTCGCGGACGAATCCCAAAGCCTGTTGCGCTAATTTCGCCACGCGTCCAACTTCTTTCTCGGCCAGGCCCAGATACTTATCGGCATGGCTCGAGTCGTGCCGCGCAAGGTAAAGCAGGTTGGTGACGGCCTCCAATGGATTATTGATCTCGTGGGCAATGGAAGCGGCGAAACGTCCGGCAGTAGCGAGTTTTTCGCTGCGGCGGATGGCTTCTTCGGATTGTTTCTCGGCGGATATATCGCGCGCTATGAAGGAGGCTCCGACAATTTCGCCGCGCATATTTCTAAGCGGGGACATCGAGAGAAGGATCGGCCAGCGTATGCCGTCCATACGCATGCCCTCGGTTCGGTAGGGCGCTACATTCCCTCCTGCACTTAGCAGTTCGAGGTTGCACTCCAGTTCGTCGTGCCGCTCGGGGGGCACCAGCCAAGCCGCGGGCGAGCCTACGATCTCTTTCGCAGAGTAGCCGTAGAGCAGTTCCGCGGCTCGATTCCAGCTGGTAATAAATCCGCTCGGGCCGGTGCTGTAAATTGCGTCGCAGGAGTATTCCACGATAGCCGCCATCTCGCGGTTGGTGCGATGCGCTCGCGATTCCGCCAGTGTTTTTTGCCGGGTCAGGCTTCCGGCGAAAACGGAAATAGCGAGGAAAACGCCCAGCCTCTCGACGTCGCTCGCGCTGTGGACACCAAAGCTGAAGTAGGGTGGAACCGCAAAAAAGTCCAGGGAAGCGGTCGAGATCAGCGAGCAGAAAACCGCAGGCCCAAAGCCGAGGAAGCGAGCCGTGAACAACACCGCTGCCAGCAAGAGAACAAAAAGATG
>Ga0302325_10022382_pt1 | contig 13224 bp, 10 predicted proteins | sample Palsa_T0_2_FD_201948 | JGI IMG/M metagenome (GOLD analysis project Ga0302325, IMG submission 201948) | Peat permafrost microbial communities from Stordalen Mire near Abisko, Sweden - Palsa_T0_2 | ecosystem: Environmental > Terrestrial > Soil > Palsa > Peat permafrost | place: Sweden: Abisko... | reverse complement strand
ATCTGGCAGGATACACAAGGCGAAGTCGATTCCTTTGTGTCTGCCATTGGCACGGGCGGAACCATCACGGGTGTGGGCGAGGTTCTTAAACAAAAGAGACCTGGTGTCCGAATCATCGGCGTGGAGCCCGCCAACGCTGCCATCCTTTCTGGCGGCCCGGCGGGGAATCACCAGATTCCAGGAATCGGCGTCGGATTCGTCCCGGAAGTCTTGAACCGTTCAATTCTCGATGAAGTGATCGCCGTAACAGACGAAAGTGCCTTCTCATGTGCACGCCGTCTTGCGCGCCAAGAAGGAATCATCGCCGGCGTTTCATCCGGAGCGGCAGTCCACGCGGCTCTTGCTATAGCCGCACGGCAAGACGCCGCCGGGAAGATCATCGTGGTGATTCTAGCCGACACGGGAGAAAGGTATATCACCACGAGCTTGTTTTCCGCAGGAGCGGAGCAGCCTCCGCGATGAACTTGCCCGGAAGGATTCGGCGAAACTAACATGGATTCATGAGCGGCCTTTTCCTCGAAGAATGTTTCGCCGTACTGAGGCGGACTCCTGCGACGTTCGATGCTATGCTGCGCGGCCTCCCGGAACAGTGGACCACAGCCACCGAAGGGCCCGGCACGTGGAGTCCATCCGTGGTTCTCGGTCATCTGATTCACGGGGAGAAAACGGATTGGCTGGCGCGCGTGATCATCATCCTGGAGCATGGCCCCCATCAACCCTTTGAGCCCTTCGATCGAGACGCGCAGTTCCGCGATAGCCAAGGCAAACCGATCTCTGCATTGCTGGACGAATTTGCCGAGCGGCGCGCCGACAATCTCGTGCAGCTTCGAACTCTGGATTTGCAGCCAGCCCAATTGGAATTAGTGGGTACCCATCCCGCGTTCGGTCGAGTAACGCTGCGGCAACTCGTGGCGACATGGACCGCGCACGATCTGGCGCATATCCTGCAGGTCAGCCGGGTTATGGCCAAGCGTTATAAGCAGGAAGTGGGTCCCTGGGCGGAGTACCTTTCTGTAATGAGATAAACGCCCGATCCTTCGCGCGGCTACGCTCGACCACCTTACGCCTGGCAATCCGCGAAGGAAATGAGCCTCGATTGAGTCGGCGTCCTGAAACGGCGTTCGGGGAAGTTGCGATATCAGCTCTCCATAAGGTTATTTCAGGCCTCGTCCTCCAGGAGATTTCGCCACGACTACTTCAGCGTATCGCTGCTGTAAAGCTGCCCGAGTTGGGTGCGCCACATGTACGCGATCCAGCGCCCATCGGGCGTAATCGAAGACGGTATGGTCATGGGTTTCAAACCTACCGCGTCTTTCGGGGTTATCGTCTGCCACAGTTCCCGTGCACCGGACTCGATATCGACCTTATAAATATTGATGCCGGTAGCAGTCTGTGACTGCACGAATAGATGCTTCGAATCCGATGCCCACCCGATCGGATGCTCCATAGGTTGAATGCCAGGGAGCGGCCTGGAGGTCCCGTCCGACACGGAATGGATGACCACTTCGTTATTCTGACGAAGCACGACTGAATTTCCGTCCGCCGCGATCGCCTTCCAGGAAGGCTCTCCGAGCGCCAACTGTTTTGGCGTAGCCCCATTCGCGTCCGTGATGAATACAGCCCGCGCCCCGTCGGACTGAGTGGCGGACAACAGAATGTGTTCTCCATCGGGGAACCATTGCGCCCATAGCGGCTGAATCCCGTCCCAGTGAAACGCGCGCGCCTGCCCCGGCCCCACGGGCACAACCTGGATGCGTGCAGCCGGATCGCCAGCAAACAGCACCAGCGCCCATTTTCCATCGGGACTGATGTTCGCGCCGTATCCGCCGCCGCCAATACGCACCGCCGCAGAACCGTCGGTCTTGCGCACATACACGGAGTAGTCGTTGCCCGACCGTTCCGACAAATCGGTGAATAACACTTCCTTTCCGTCGTCGGATAGCCTCGGACCAAAACTGTAGGAAAGCCAATTCAGGTCGCGTTCCTGATTCGAGCCGTGCTCGACCAGCGCGATCGATCCCCGCGCCTCTTCGGTCGAAACCAGGACGCGGCCGGAGGACGCAATATCGACGATGCGCGTGGGCGCGGTGCCGCAATACACTGTCCTCTGCTTGCCCGATAACGTGACCGCATGAATGCAATACTGCTCCCCTGACAACGCCGCCGAAAACCAAACCTCTTTCCCCGATGGCGCCCAGGCCAAACCTTCCAATGCTTCCCATCCGGCCGATAAGGTTTGCAAGTGCCCGGATCGATCCACCAGCACGACCTCGCCGCGATCGTCGATATTCGGCGGATGATGAAACAGTGCTACCTGTTTTCCGTCGGGGGAAACTCGCGGGTCGCTCAACCAATTCCCGCCCTCAATTAACACCTTGCCGATGGGATATTGCAGCCGCCATTTGTTGTCCGCGCGATCAATCACAGCCAGGTCGTTTCCCTCGGGCGACCAATCGGCATCGACAACGTTCTCCAAAATTTCGCGCGGCGCGCTGCCGCCCATGGGAGAAGTCGCCAGGGTGCCGCCCCATTGATAGTGGGCGTACAGTTTCGGACGTACCAGGACCGCCATCTGACTCTGCCGTGAGATGGACAAAAGCAAAGCTCCGCCCAGACCCACCGGCGTCGATTCCGGATAGTCCTCACGAATGCTATACGTGTCGGGCGTTCCTTCGCCAACCGTTGCTCTGCCAATCTTTGCGCTGTAAAAAACATTCTTCGCGTCCGGCGCGAACCGGGCACGAATGACCTCGCCGCGCTGGAACGACACGCGAGTAAAAGTCGGCGGCGCGGCTGGAGCAGGGCGCAGGTACCAGGCGATCGCGGCCCCCAAGGCGAGAGCGACCATTGCGACCGCTGTCAACCCGATCCAGCGCGGTCGTTGTGCTTTGCCGGCAATCGCAGCCTCCAACGCCATCTTCGAGGTGGAAGTGGAGGTCGTGCCGGTCAACGCTTCGAGCGCGAAGGCGAGGTCCTTTGCGGACTGGAAACGCTGCTCGGGATACTTCTCCAGGCAGCGGCGCACGATGCGCTCCAGTCCCGGCGAGATCGGGTGCGCCAGTTCGCTCAGTTCCGGCGGGTCATCTTTCAGGATGGCGGTCATGGTCTCGGCCGCGGTGTCGCGACGGAAAGCGCGCTTGCCGGAGACCATCTCGTAGAGCACCGCGCCGAAGGCAAAAATATCGGTTCGCGAATCGACTACAGCGCCCCGCACCTGTTCCGGCGCCATATAGCCGGCCGTGCCCAAGACCATTCCGGCCTCCGTCGGCGAACTGGTCAACGTCAATGCGGCAGCTGGGGTGTTGGCGCCTTTGGAGGTTGGCGCCAGCTTGGCCAAGCCGAAATCGAGAATCTTGAGTCGGCCCTCTTTCGTGAGGAAAATGTTCTCTGGCTTCAAATCGCGGTGGACGATGTCCTTGTCGTGAGCCGCCGCCAGTCCTTGCGCGATCTGGGCGGCATAATCGGATGCCTTGCGCGGGGCGAGCTGGCCATGCTCCAGCTCAGCGCGCAGGCTCGTGCCCTCCAGAAGTTCGGAAACAATGAAGGGCGATCCATCCTGCTCCCCAATATCGTGGATGGCAAGAATGTTGGGATGATTGAGTGCTGCCACGGCGCGCGCTTCCTGCTCGAAACGCCGCAAACGGTCGGCATCGCGCGAAAAGGATTCCGGCAGCACTTTCAGCGCGACCTCGCGGCCAAGACGTGAATCACGGGCGCGATACACCTCACCCATACCTCCGGCACCTAGCTGGCCGAGAATTTCATAGGGGCCTAGTTTGCTGCCTGAGATAAGCGTCATGGTGCGCGCAATTATAGTCGAGTGCAGCACCGTGCAGGCAATTCAACGATTCCGGGCTGATTGTCGGCTACTCGGAAGCGATCCGGAAACGCGGCATCTGGGAAGTCACAAACCTGGGGAATTCGGGATTGTGCGGTCTGGGCGATAACGTCCTCGATCACCGCCCGACCTAGGGCGCATCAGGCAGACCTGTGTCGGGGAGGCACCTCGGAGAATCGCTTCGGCAACGACACGCCTGCTTCGTGCAACCGGCGACCGCAAAGCGCGCTCCAGGCTATGTCAATGTCCGCGGAAGCCAATTTAAGTTTCTGAACGTCAGTCTGATCGATTCGCACCGCGAAAGTATCGTCCAAAACCTCAGCCCGCGCGCCATCCGGGTTACCTATCTGAGATTTGATGCCGACAACGGGGAGTTGGTCAAAACGCCCTTCCGCTGAAATTTCCAGGCGCGTTGTCTCGGCTACTGTGATGACAACCCTGCCAAAGAACAACACGTAGCAATGATCATCTAGATTCAAGACTGACCCGGTCCCATGCATCTCGCAAACCGCACCATTTTCAATGTCGTCCCGGTTCGGTGTTCTTGGACCAGGGAAAATTGATCTTGAGTTAAAGACGTTCTGTATGACCCTGCTTTTGGTCACCGAATACACGGATCCTGCGATGTCAGGGTTGCGAGTGAGGATCTTAGTAAAATCTTCGTGTGCCAGCTCCAGCAAAAGGCTGTACTGTTCAGCTTCCACGGTGGCGGTCCGTCGAAGACCAGGTATCCAGAGGCTAAACTCGCCAACAATATCAGCCGCTTTTATGGGCACTCGGCCGCCGCCAGGGATCTTTACAACGACCTGCCCAGACGCAACAAAAAAACAACTACTCGCTAGGTCGCCTTGGTGACAAACTGCTTCGCCCGCTGCGAACATTCGCGGCTTCATGTTCCGAATCACTTCGAGCAAAAGGGTTGGCGGCAAATGGCTCAAGTAGGAGTGTTTGGGGGCACGGGTACACTCCGATGACTTTCCACTATGCGATATTTTGTCGCACATTTCTCGGACTTTTTTCTCTTCGCCGAGCTTTAGAAGAAAACAGGATGCCGCTATCGCTGCAACCGGGTCGTGGCACCACAGAGCATCCGAGATGAAAGTCTCATAATCGCTGGCTACCTTGTGCCACAGGGTTCCGATACAGTTCCAGCGATTCGACTCGGCAGCTTCCTGAAGCAGCCCGAGCTCCCGCTTGTTCGCGTTCATGACCTGGAGGGTCACGCCATGTTTGACCGTTCTTTGAAAGGGCTGCCCGAATCCATACTCTGACTGCTGGATGTGTTTTGCAAATAGGTCGTGGTACTCGCGAGAGACTAATAGCTGGGAATCGTCGGCGATTGACAGAATGCGGGCGGTCTCGTTGATGCCGACACCGAATATATTCTTCTTGCCCGCAAGTTCCAGTCCCTCCTGCACAGTGCCGGCGTGCAGCCCTGCTCGTATGAGAAACCCCTTTCGAAGCGATTCGCGCCCGGCGGTTCCTCTCACCTTTTCAAAAATAGCGAAAGCTACGTCTAGAGGTACGTCTCCAGCGGATGGGTTTAGGAAGGTGATATAACCACCGTCCCCGGCGGAACTCCACGAATAATCTTGTTCCTTGAGACTTCTGCCGGACAATGCCTCCTGGATAAATCGTGTTAGTTCGCCGATAATCTGAATCTGTTCACTTTGGGAGTAAGTGGAAAATCGCACGACATCTATGCCCAAGATCGCAAACGCTCCAGATGCGAACGGCTGATCATTCTTCTTGTCTTTTTTCCGGCCGGAATGTGCCATTCGTTATAACCTCGGAGGGCTATCATACTACTTGCAAAAGTCGTATGCCTAAGCGCGCATAACCTCGAATGACCAACTGATGTCGAATGCAACGAGCGTCATAACGCCCCCGGCAACATTAGACTCCTTTGGTTCACGTGGCGAACCCGCCGAGCCGAACCACTCAGGGACTACTCTTCGCGAAGAGAAGAAACAGTAATGCTGCAGCCGAGCCGACGGAACCAACCCAGAATCCGATCCGGAGTGCCCGATACTTAGCGCTACAGATCTTGGACAATTCGTAGCAATGCTGCAGTTTCGTCCGGACTAAATCATCATGCGAACGCGTGAGGACGTCATTCGCATAATCCGTAGAATTGTCGTACTCGGATATTGCGTTGAAGAAGAGCAGCCCGCGTCTGGACCCTCTCAGCCGAGGGAAAACTACGGAAAGCAAAATAGCGGCACCAGTTGCGAGCCCGAGCATGCTCACGAACCCCAGCGCATCCACAAGCGACCACAGCCGCGGATCTTTGAGCCAACGGGTGGGGACGTTCTGCGTATTGAGGAAGGCTAGGATGGCCGTCAGCGCGGCAAAAAAGAACGTGGCCTTCTGGTCAGCATTCCGAATGTGTTCGCGGACGTACTCGTGAGCATCATCAGAGAAACGTGAGTGGCTGGACTCAGGCAACGGTTCTGGTGGCGCAGCGGTACCCTTGTCGGCGCCTGACGCTATATCGGCCGCGTTCAGGGAGGTTAGAGCCGCGAACGGTTTTTGCACTTCTGACGGGTTTGGCAGCGACCATCCTGTTTCGCCGTCGGATTGCGTGCTTGTCCCAGGAGTTGGATGTTTCATAGCTACGCTGGCTGCGTCCATCTCAGTTCAACGGACAACGTCGCGCATCGATCCGCGGCGCCCCCGCCGTCCGCTGTCAGAACCCACTTTACAAAAACGAGAAAACTCCTCAATTCCCTTCATGCCTTGGAAGGAAAAGGTCAAAAGGTCGACTGGAAAGCTTGTGAATATAGCGGACATTCGCCAACGTATAGCGGCGATCGCGAAACGCATGCCCGAACGCTGCCCCTCGCAGGTAACACGCTAGTCCGCGCCGGGAGAACTGCTCTGCGCTAGTTTGACCTGCAGAAGTACTTGTGGCGGGTGTTCCGGACCATGGTAGATGGTGTTCTTGTGGATCGCCCACCGGGTCCCCGCGCCCTCTCCGCCTCATCCCAGCCGGTGCGCGGCATGAATCCACATCCCCAGCCTCGAATCTCTCTCGTGCCTCGGCGCGCACACCGCTTCTGTGTCTCGCATTCCTCAGAACGCAGTATGGTTGTGCGCTCCAGACTTTCCGATCCACCGCCCCACGACCATTCTCTCTGCCACCCGCTACCGAAAGCCATGCCCTCTCACGGCAACGGTAAACTAAAAAACCATCAAGACTGCTCAGCCGGATATAAATCCCATAGTCCCCCGGGCGGCTTCCTTCAAGTCGCTGTATCTGAAGCGCCCCTGCACAGCGTCTCAACTCCCAGCTCTTCGCTCGTGGGCGCTCCAGATACAGCACTAAGACTCGTAGGTACCGATAACTGACGCCGATCAATTGGAAGCCGATCGGGATTCCTAGCTCAGTAAATAGGAGTGGCATAATCAAACGGCGGAACACCGTGATGTCTCATTACGTATAAACCTGCATATGCAGACTGGCTTGAAGAGCCTTCCCTACGGGATTTATTTCGGCACAAGCAAGATTCACCAGGAACTTCCGGGCTTTTCAGTATCGCTTCTCGAGCCTACGCTCCGCGCCGAAGATGTACCTCTGCACACGCACGAGAACGCGTCGTTTGTGTTCGTGTTAGAAGGATCGTATCTCTCCAATGCTGATGGTGCGCCGTCTGTCTGTACGACATCGACACTCATCTTCAATCCTGCAGGAACGGCCCATCGCGACAGTTTTGCGCTTGCGAATGGTCGATTTCTGGCAGTTTCGATTTCGGACCAAAGCCTCCGTGTTGTTGTTGACGGAGCTGCTTTGCCGTCCGCGGCTACTGCGTTTGCTTCTGGAGAAGCCGTCACTACCGGTGTTTGTTTGGCCAAGCAGTCCGTTCATCCGGGAATCGACAATTCCGCCACGATGGAGGGATTATGCTGGGAACTGCTGTCGAATACTGCGGGGGCAAAACTGTGGCCGGGGAAAAACCTGCCTTCTTGGATACGAAATGCACGCGATCTGCTGCACGACCAGTGCACCGGTTCTCTATCGATGACAGACATGGCGCAGCAACTCGGTGTGCATCCGGTGTACTTTGCAAGGGCTTTTCGGCAAGTATTCCGTTGTACTCCCGGGGAGTATCGGATGCGCTGTCGGCTGCGTAAGGCGATGGCCCTTCTGCGCAACGTAAGACTTCCCTTATCGGATATTGCGCTCAATGCAGGCTTCTTCGATCAGAGCCACTTCGCCAGGGCCTTCCGGGAACACTTCGGTATATCTCCTCACGCGTATCGAAAGCGGCTGAACGGGAATGGCCAAACCACCGAAGTTCAATTCGTACAAGAACCGATGGCGTGATCGGAGGATGCTGGTGTTCGGAGACTAATCTCGTGATGAAGGTTCTTTCTTCTCTGTTGCGTAAAGGCTTGTGCCAATTTCTCGCGCTGATAGCAGCAGTTCCCGCACCGTTGGTGGCTCAAACAATTCAGGTGGACCCGTTGGCGGGCCTTTGGGGAGTGGAGGTCCGCTTTGATACGCCAGTGCAGGGCGATCTCACTCTGGATGCGCGCGGAGGCGTGTGGCGTGCGTTCATCGCGGGATATCAAGTAGAGGTCGATGCAAAAGGGGATGACTTCGGGTTCACCCTACCTGGAAACATCGCGGAGTTCCGGGGCCATAGGGACACAGCCTCAAATATGGTCCGCGGCCAGTGGATTCAACAGAGTGGGAAGATCCTGAACCAGCAATATGCCAGCCCGGTCCAGCTTTATTCGATTGCGCCGTCCGTCTGGCGCGGCACAATCGTTCCGCTCGATCAGCGCATCTCAGTGTATGCGTTCCTTTCGTCGTCGGACGGAAAGTTGACGGCATTCCTCAGCAACCCCGAGATGAATTTCTTCCGCCGCCGTATCTACACAGTGACGCGTGAGGGAACAAAGATCCACATGGAAGCGAAGGGCTCAAAGATCGAGGGCACCTACGACGACAAATCCGATACTCTTTCGCTCCAGTTGGTCAACTTCCTGCCGCCATTCCAATTCACCCGCCGCAAAGAGAAAGATGCGGTAGGATTTTATCCACGCATTCCCTCCGACAGCGCCGATTGGCGGTATCGCAAGCCGATTCCCGACAACGATGGCTGGACAACGGCCTCGCTCGAAATGGAGGGACTGAACGAGCAACCCATCGCATCCCTTGTTCACCGTATTCTGACGGCCGATCCTGAGGTCAATCCAGTTGCAATCCAGAGCCTCTTGATTGAGCGCCACGGCCATTTGGTGCTAGAAGAGTACTTCTATGGCTTCGACAAGGAACGCACTCATGACATGCGCTCCGCCGCCAAGACGTTCGCTCCGGTTCTGGTAGGACTGGCCAAAGAACATGGCGCGAAACTATCGCCGGAGACGCCCATTTATCCGCTTTTCTCGCAATACAGTTCGTTCGCGAACTGGGATGCCCGAAAACAGAAGCTCTCTCTCCGCGACCTCATGACCATGACGGCGGGAAACGCCTGCGACGATAACGACGATGATTCGCCTGGCAACGAAGACCGGATGCAGGGGGATTCAGAGATACACGATTGGTATAAATACTCGCTCGACCTGCCGATGCTGAAGCAGCCCGGCGGAGAGGACGCCGTATATTGTTCCGCCGACCAGAACCTGGTTGGCGGCGCGGTTGCCGCCGCTACCCATAGCCGGCTTCCTGAGTTCTTCGAGCAGAATCTGGCTCGTCCTCTGCAGTTCAGCCGCTATTACTTGAACCTGATGCCCGATGGGCAGGCATATATGGGCGGCGGGGCCTATGTGCGGCCGCGCGATCAGCTTAAACTGGGCCAGCTCTATCTGGCGGGCGGCGTCTGGAATGGCAAACGGATCCTCAGCAAAGAGTGGGTTGCGGACTCCACATCATTTCATTCCCGGTTTGCTCCCGCCTATAGCCTCGGACAGGAACACGAGTATGGCTACGGCTGGCATATTCACAACCTCACAACCGGCGGAAAAACCTATCGGGAATTTTCCGCTGGGGGAAATGGCGGGCAATTCGTTATCGTTATACCCGATCTCGATCTCGTCGTCGGCATTACCGGCGGCAACTACGGTGAGTTCGATAAGTGGGGCCGTTGGGAACTGGAGCTTGTCCCTCAATTCATCATCCCAGCCGTCTCTCCGGATCCGAGTCATTGAGGATGTCGGAAGCATCGTCGGAGCATGGATAACACTAAACGCCCTTGTGGCTATCGAATTGTCGACGTCTCTTGATTGGCCGGAAACGGGCTTGGAGGAGATCACGGTGATGTCCAAGCCGACTTCTCGGCCCGGATGGTCCGACGGGCACCTTTACCCGCACGGGTGGCGTGATCCCGTCGTGATGTGGTTTTGAGGATCCGAGAGCGCCAAAGACGGCAGTCGGCGGTGGTAACTGTACTGGATCGCGAGTCCGCTTTTGGGTTCTCCATACGCGGTCTATGATCAGAAAGCGCCATGCGAAATGCCAGCTCGAACCCGCAAGCAAGCGGACGTATCGTGCTTGCGGCCACCATCCTAGGATCTAGCATGGCGTTCATTGACGGAACCGTCGTTAATGTCGCGCTTCCCGCGCTGCAAAACGCTTTGCAAGCCTCCATTTCCGACGTGCAATGGGTCGTTGAATCATATGCTTTGATGTTGGCGGCGCTGCTCCTTGTAGGCGGCTCTCTTGGAGATATCTTCGGCCGTCGTAAGGTATACATTTCTGGCGTCGCCGTGTTCGCAGCCGCCTCCGCGTGGTGTGGCCTGGCTCGAGATATTGACATGCTGGTCTGGGCCCGCTCCATTCAAGGCATAGGAGCAGCCCTGTTGGTACCGGGAAGTCTTGCACTGATCACGGCGTCCTTTCCCGAAGAAACTAGAGGACAGGCGATTGGCACGTGGTCCGGATTTTCCGCAATTACTGCGGCCATCGGCCCTGTCATCGGCGGCTGGCTGATCGAGCACTCCACCTGGCGCTGGGTCTTCTTCCTGAATCTCCCGCTTGCGCTGGCAGTCATCCTCCTCTCCGCCAAGGTGCCGGAGAGCCGTAACGAGAATGCCTCACATCATCTTGACTGGCTTGGCGCCCTTCTGGTGACACTGGGACTTGGTGGCGTCACGTACGCGCTGATTGAATGGCCGGCTCGTGCTCGCCACGGCGGCTACCTAGTTGCAGCTGCAGCGGTTCTGGGAGGATTCGCTTTGACAGGATTCGTTGCCGTGGAGCATTGGTCTCATGCGCCGATGGTTTCGCTCAAGCTATTTCGCTCGCGAAACTTTGCGGGCGCGAATCTATTGACACTGTTTCTGTATGCATCCCTTGGCGGATTGATGTTCTTTTTCCCGATAGACCTGATCCAGATCCAACATTACACAGCTACTCAGGCAGGCGCGGCGTTTCTCCCTTTTATAGCCATCATGTTTGGACTATCACGCTGGGCAGGTGGTCTGGTTGGGCGCCATGGATCACGAATCCCGCTCACGTTTGGGCCTCTTGTTGCTGCCTGTGGGATCGCGCTCTTCGCAATAGTGCCGCAGGCTGGGAGCTACTGGGCCACATTCTTCCCAGCAGTCGTGGTGATGGGTCTGGGCATGACTATCAGTGTTGCTCCCCTGACTACGACGGTGATGAACGCTGTACTTGGATCCGAGTCAGGACTTGCCTCTGGAGTCAATAACGCAGTTTCCCGTTTGGCTGCGCTGCTTGCGGTTGCTGTTTTCGGTGCGGTCCTGGTCACGGTTTTCAACCACTCGCTGGATCGATCCCTCGATCAACTAGCGTTGACCCCCGACGTTCGGGCTCAGATTGATGCCGCCCGGCCTCAGCTCGCCGCCGCTCACAATCCCAATCTCATGGTTCAGGGTGCGATTACCGAATCATTTCTCAGGGGCTACCGCGTTGTGATCTGGATAGCGACAGGCCTCTCAACTTTGAGCGCTATTACTGCGTGGCTGCTCATTGAGTCGGCACCGATGAATCACTGACGAGAAGCCGACTTATCGGGCAGTAATCGGACCATGCTTTCCGGCGCGAACGCGACACTGTTCAGATTGCAAAGTGGAACAATCCGCCCCAAATCACAAATACTAGAAGACTGAGTCCTATTGCAAGAGCACAAAGAAAACCCTTGACGCTTAGAGCCTTACTTTGGAGAGTCGCCGCCCCGACGATGAGTGAAATCGGCAAATAGAGCACGGAAGAGGCAATCAAGCCGGGGGAATAGCGATCATATTTTGCTGTCGTCAGCACGTGGAATAATCCATCCCAGAAGATATTTCCGCTTCCCCAAGCGATGAGCAGGAAAACGGCCAGCCGCGAACCAGACCTGACGACCCAAACGGTGAGACCCGCCAGGATGACAAAAAAAGCGGCGTTATTGTAAGCGAAGGCGCGGTTGTTGAATGAGCCACCCAGCACGTGAGTAACCCAGGCTGGAAAACCGCCTCGGTATTCCTCCACGATGTGAAGCGCGAAGGCGGTGGGCATAAGCCAGATGAGGCGTCGAAAGGCCTGTCGGTTAAGGGTATCCGTACTCATGTGTTGTAGCGTCTCCCCCGGAGAAGTGAACGAGTTGATGTCCCGGTAATCCAACGCTACCTCACCGGGGCATTCCCTGAATAGCATTGCCGGAGATGCTACCGACGAGAAAAGATTTGTAACGACAAACGCGCTAGGGTCTAGAAATGCCACTGGGCGCATTTCGCGGGACCACTCTTCTGGGAAACAACGTTATTCGTTTGTCGCCAATAGAGGACTGTTTCGAATCTCATTCCTCTTTTCGTCCCAAAAACCCGCAAAGGCAAGCAGAGCCCGCCGTGCGACGGTTTGAGCGTTGAACGTATCAACCATTGTGAGATGGAAGGAGAGGTTTGATAGCTTGTGCGCACTGACATCGCTGCGTAGTCGGCTCAACCAGTTGATCGCATCGATATACGGGACAGTAACGTCGCGGTTGCGGCGACGCCTTGAAAACCAATTAGTCGGGGCGCCGCGCAGGGGGGGCTTCTTACGCTCGAGTTCAGTGACTTGGCCCCGAAAACACAATGTGATCGGACACTCCGCTTCTTGAATGCCGGCTCTCGCAAGCCGTGCCACGAGATCTGACTTCACCTCTGCGTTCCACTGGCCGTTGATTGTGCTAGGTTTTTTGTCAGAAGCTCTGACGTTGAGTCCCAGTTCTTCAATCACCCCATGGGCCAGCGCAATGCTCTGTGCAAACCACACATGGTCGACTCCCATTGGAGAGGTTCGGACATCATGACGCCCAAAACGTTGATTTATTGAGCTTTGCATAATATAGTTACAAAGGAAACAGTTCTGCCTGACGCCAGAAGGCGACTACCAGAGTGGGACGCTTGCGCATCCGGCGCAGTGCCTTTCGGGCATAAGAGCTCAACTGCCCGAA